>Ga0209039_10001723_pt1 | contig 19808 bp, 16 predicted proteins | sample BogFormECP12_OM1_FD_188238 | JGI IMG/M metagenome (GOLD analysis project Ga0209039, IMG submission 188238) | Bog forest soil microbial communities from Calvert Island, British Columbia, Canada - ECP12_OM1 (SPAdes) (version 2) | ecosystem: Environmental > Aquatic > Freshwater > Wetlands > Bog ...
ATCCTCCATCTTCCTCTGCCACGAGCAAGTCTCCGATTTCTATCTCTCCACCCGCTTTCTCTCTTGCCAGTATCTGGCCTGTTTTTCCCGCGATTATTTGACCAGAAACATCCAAAGCCATTTTCATCAACCTTTTAGTACGTCTAATACGCCGTGAGCGTCCCCACTGCAGATGTGCCTCGAAATCTTTTTCCATTTGCCACGCTTCGATATCTCCGACAATAACGGTACCCTGTACGCGTCAATTTCTTCTCCGCCCACTCTTGCAAACCTATCTGCATCTATTAGGCCATATGGATACCCTGGGAAGCTTATGTCTTTTGAATTACTCACCAAAGCAGATGATACAGCGCACAATTCGTCGTCGCTCATCTTTTTTGCTTGCTCCCCATAAATTTCGTATCTGAAAACGTATTTGGCATTTTCATGCAGTTTTACCACGTAGATGAAGGCATTATGCAGTATGTTGGCGACTTTGGCTATGGGAAGACACCATGGACCCCTCACTCCATAATCTTCGGCCAACTGTTGCACGGCACCCAACAATGAAAGTCCAGTGGTCGTGAACAAGGTGCTCGTCTTCGAGATCCCAGCAAAAACAACGCCCTTCATCAAGGCCGCTTCAAATGCTCGGTCGAGATATTTGTATTCGTTAGTTAAACTCGTCTGTAAACTGCCATCGTGAACAATCATGTCTCCCTTTTCAAGCTCGTTTTCAATCACGTGTTTCGTAAACTCCCATTCAGCAAACCTCCTCGCTACCGAAGCAACATGCCGAATATCCGCCCTCTGATTCCCAACAGTAACCGTTCTATCAAGGGAACTGAACGTCAAACGCTCACAAGGAACTAAACCCTCAAATTCAGCCTTCACAGGAAAAACCGAAGTATCATAAAAAATCTCTTCGTCCCTATAACTGGCCATAGTCGCCGAATAAAACTCCACGCGCCTAGGCAAAGACTTCGGAAGAATTCTTTCCCGCCCCCTGAAAATGTTGAAGTAAACACGGTTTATCTGAGCAGAAAAATTCGGCGCCCCAATAATCTCTTGGTTTCCCCCATCCACAAAAGCCGTACGCACGCCTGGTTCGGCATCATTTATTGGAACAAAACTGGCCGGCGGAAAAGGCAGCATCTCATAATCCGGATTCCCAAAATACGGCTGACCCAACTCATCTTCAGCAATACTTGAATCTAAGAACTCCGCAAGTCTCCTAGAAACCTCCACAGACATCTCTTCACCACTCGAAGTATTCAGGAATCCCCTTGTTAAAAACATATTTTCAACGAAAACGGCAAGACACTATCAATACGCATGCTTGTCCCAAAATTCGAAATAGCACGCGATCCAAAGAAGTGCAAGAAATCTTCCTCACGCCCCAACAGCAACAAATGGGATCTTTCCCGCCATTTTCCCCTTTCTTTGGTGTATAATATCGACTTAGCGTAACGAAGTTTGGAGTAATGCGATGAAACCTGACAGAACAATCAAGTCTTCTCAGCCTAGCCCGCACGCGAGTGTCGCGCTTTGCATATCCTTATATCTGATCTCTCCAAAAGAACACTGAGTGGAGCTGAATGGGAACGCTAGAGATACAGAACTTCAAATCGATTAGGCATGTGAAACTGAGAAGCAGCCGGCTAAACATTCTCATCGGGGAACCGAACACGGGCAAATCCAACATTTTAGAAGCCATTGGTTTGCTATCTCATGTTTGCCACGGACCTATCAATGGCTTTGTCAGGTTCGAGAGCATGACAGACCTGTTTTATGATCATGTTCTTGATGCACCTATAGACGTAGAATGCAATGGCCGAGATTTGAAAGTTGAGTTTAAAGATGGGGTTTTTTCCGGTCGTTTCCATTCTTCGCAAACCCCAAAAGCGTCTGAGCAGATTTTTCAATATGGCTACCAAGGGGGGATTGCGCAGGTACCATTTGGATCTGTTCCTTGGGCGGCATTTACACTATTCAAGTTTTATCGCTTCGCGAAGAGATTGAGTTTCCCAAATCCGAGGTCAGCGTTTCTGAATCCATCCGACGGGGACAACTTACTGCAGGTAATCATAGCACATAAGGAGTTGAGGAAGATCATTTCGGAAATCTTCGGCAAGTTTGGTTACAGGACAGTGTTCAGACCTGAAGCCGGAAGAATAGAGGTTCAAAAAGAGTCTGAAGATATTATAGTTTCTTTCCCGTATTCGTTAGCTTCTGAGACGCTACAGAGAGTTGCTTTCTACCTCTCGGCGATTTACTCGAATCATGATTCGATAATCACTTTTGAGGAACCAGAAGCGCATGCTTTTCCCTACTATACGAAATATCTTGCTGAGAGAATTGCTCTTGATAAGAACAACAATCAGTATTTTATAGCGACTCACAATCCATATTTTCTTTTGTCAATCCTTGAAAAAGCACCGAAAAATGAAGTGGCCACGTTTATGACGTACATTGAAAACTACCAGACAAGAGTCATCACGCTGAGCGAAAAGGAGAAGCAAGAGATTCTCCATATGGGCACGGACGTGTTCTTCAACACTGACAAGTTCTTACATAGAGGGAAATGAACTTTGCTTTTCGTTGAATGCAAACCAGACTACTCACTGGCGAGACTACTGTCTTCTAAGAAAGTCGAACACGCTGGAAACAAGTCCGGCGTCATCAGAAAACTCGTAAGAGGCTCAGGCGTGCCAAATTTTGAGAATTCGACAGGAATGGTAGACGAAGATCCTTTGAGTAGTCAAAATCCAGATTTGACTCAATTCATAGATATAGAGAGATTGAAAAAAGCAGGAATCAATGTTTTCTATTACAAATGGCTAAACAATATTTTGGTTGTTCTGTGCCCCCGACTTGAAGAGTGGATAATTGCAGCCTCGAAAGAGGCGGAAATACGCATGAAAGATTATGATTTGCCTGATAACCCTGTGGCTTTGCATGAGGTGATAAACTTGAGAACTGATCGTTTTGAAGATCTGGTAATATCTCTCAGAGATAGGAGTGCCAGGGTCAGAGAGTTGCAGAGACTTTTGAGGAAATCTGTGAGGCGGAGAAACGTTGGAGATGATCCCTTGGGCAATGCTAGCTAAAAGAGAGTTTTGAACTGATGAATGTGATCGATTCTAAACAGACTTCGAGGAGGCGTAATCCTTGAAGGCTTTTCCTTTATCACTGCGCGCCGACACTCTGTCAATAATCAGGTTGACTAGCCTCCCTTTGTTTTTCCATTTTTCAGCCAACTTTGAAGGGTCAAAACTGTGATGGCGGACAATCCTTCTCAAGGCGTTCAATTCAAGTGCGTTGAGACTATCCCGAAGTGCTTTTTCACCACCCTGCGAGAATATCCCGAAGACGTCAACGTCAACAGGTTTTTGCGCTGTTTTCCCTCTTTCAGAGACGACAGCAACCTTTTCTAGCCCTAGGTCCTTGAGTAATTCTGGCTTTCTTTCTATACCTTCCGCCAGTTTTCTGAGAATTCTGGCTACATCTTTCGCAGAATCTTTATTAGACATATTTCAAGAACTCCCTTGTCAAATCCTCATAGTCTTCAAAAACCCGGCCATATCCATACTTCTGTTTCAGCGTATTAACTGAAGCATTTACGTCAGCTGCCTCCGCAGTTCTCACGGACATCGGTATGACTGTATCGAAGATTCTGGGATACTCTTTGCGAGAAGCCCTGTTTCTCAAGTCTTGTATGACCGAATCGTGAAGCCTGCTTTGGGCACGATACATCGAGATGACTATTCCCAAAGCTGTGGTACCAATTTTCGTTTCTTTCGTGAAATTGTTAAGCCTGTCTAAAATCTGGGGGATACCGTATGTCGAAAGTATGTCTGGAATGCAAGGGATGAGGTAATAGTCCGAGATATAGATTCCATTTAGTGTTATAATGCCCAAGTTAGGCGGACAGTCTATTAGTACAAAATCGTATTCCTCCAAGACTTCTGAAATAGCCTCTTTCAAAAGAGTCACGGGGCTCGTAACATAGAATCGACCGGCTGGAATGAGCGGAAGGGAATCCTGTATCGATATTAATCCAAGACTTGAAGGTAAGAGATCGAGATTCCGAATCCCTCCAGCAACGTTTGACACGTTCTTCATGATGACTTTACGTATGTCAAACTTCGAAGTCCATTCAAGTTTATCCTTGAACAGTTGTAGCAGAGTCTCGCCCTTTTGGTCTTTTACGAGCCATTTATTTTCGTCTATTAGTGAGACAGTTGCGTTGGTCTGGGGGTCTAAGTCGATCAGTAACACCTTCTTGCTATTGAGCAAAGCCAGGAACTCTGCCAATGCAACAGTCATCTGTGTCTTGCCGACTCCTCCTTTGAGGTTGATTGTGCTTACTACTTTCGTCATCGATGTTCCTTCTGTCATCAAGTGTTTTTGTTGTTATAAGTCATTTCTTTGTATATTAATGAGCTCCTGTCTCAGCAAACGATCAAATTAGGCGCACTTTGAACAGATGATCTAAGCCCGTGCAAGCAACGTTGGGGTCTGAGAGATATGAAACCGAAGTTCGCCCGTTTGAATGCCAAGCTCCATGTATTTGGCTGAGAGTTCAGCTCCACAGATTGCCTCAAGTCTCGCTATTAGTTCAGATCTTCTTTCTACTGACCACACAAATGGTTGACCAGCATATCCTAGACTTTCTGCAAAAGGAGCTATATCTCGTGAAGTATAGACTAGTTCAAGCATGCATTTTCTTACTATTTCTGCTGCTTTTTGTGGATACGCTTTTGGTGGAATTACCGGCAATTGACTAACTATGAAAAAATTGAGATTTACTCCCCCAATTTTCTGTCGGGCTATATAGTCAAGAATTCTGCAAGACATGTTTGCAATCAAGAGTGCACGTGATTCACTTTCTACAGATTTATTAAACAGAATGAGCGGCATCGAATTCCCAACAGCAGAAAGTGGAAATGCTCCGCCAATGAATGTTCGTTCGTTTGTTGGACTAGTGACGTTCTTGAATCCGAATATCCATCCATCTGAATAATAATCTTCAGGAATAGTTCTTAGGACCAGTTCCTCAGAAACCCAATATCGTGGCATGGGAACGAAATTTACATCTTTGTGATCAGTTTTGTTAGTTGCTTCAGGAAGAGCTTGTCGCAAAATATTATTGGGATTCAATACCACGCTAGCAGCTCTATGATCAAAAAGCTGAAGCATTTTTCCTTCATATAAAGGCAAATATCGTAAATTCTCTTTAGAAAATATATTTCCTTCCAACAAGAAGCCATCTTTTTCCAGGCTTTCCTTGTCTTTAAAGAGACGGCTGTCATTTGTCATATGGAACATAGATAAGAACTTTACATTCCAACAATTTTCTTCCGTCAATTCATTTTTAAGTATAGGAACTTTGCGATAGATTTTCTTCGTAAATTCTGCATCTGTCGCAGTTCGAAAAATCGGGCAGGTCCTTGTATTGGGGTTTAGTAACAAGAAATCTCCTCTCGTTAGCTCAAACATCCTGCCTTCTTCTTTTAGTTGCTCAGGATTGTGCAGAAAGAAAGCAAATGCTGCAACATTTGCCTCATTTTGGTGTCCTATTGTGACTAAGGAGAATTTGTATGATCTGTGGACTGATGGAAAAAGTCCTTCTTTATTTTCGAAATCATATAGACTAAAAAGTCTATTACCGTCAACTAGTCTGCCAAAAAACTCCTTGTTTGTATCATCGGTTGCTATTCCTGTTGGAACAATTATACCTGCTAATCCGCTTCTGCTTATAGAATTCTCTGCGTGCTCGGCGAATATTGCATACGTGTTGATGTCACCTTTAGCAGTGAAAGGATATCGTCCTGAAAATCGTATGAATTTGCTTTCGTTTTCACTTGACCTCAGGGCTTTGAGAAATTCCTGCCAAAGCCTAGGCTTGCGTTCTGGAAGGGTTTTGATCAAAGCTTTTCTCTTGTGCGCAGTAGTAGCACCAGCTATCTCAGGATCTATTGCTTCAAAGAATTCTTTCTCCTGAAGCTTTATTCTCTCCCACGGTGGATTACCAAGCAAACAATCAAAGCCGCCATTTTCTCGTGCATATACATCGGGAAATTCAAGATACCAATGGAAAAAGCGATATTGTTTGACGATAGCATTAATATTGTCAGACATTTTCTGATCGATGGCACTAATCCCTTTTCCCTGTATCATTCTTAGCTTAGCCTCTGTCGGAGGAACAGAAGTCTTGTAAAGTGGCCAAAAGAAAGCAGCAGTCCAAGTATCAGCAGAGAGCTTCGGAAGTTGCCAATTTGTCGAGTTTATCAAAGCGTTGTACCTTTTCTTCTTCTCCTCGACATCCTCAGGAGATTTCTCCAAGAAATCATCAAGCGAGGCGTACTCCTTTGCCTGCTTCTTCTGACTGACAGATTCAAATTCGATCATAAGTTTGTTTTTCCGCTCAAATGCGTTTTTTGATTTCATTTCCTTGGCATAATCCTTGTCGTCACCTTCCACAGGAGTAAAAGCATCATCGGGAATCCCCCCATTCATCAGCTCTGGCGTAGTTCCAACTAATGAATTGCCACATTTTATGTGGTGGTCAAGAAAATTAAGAGGGTTATCTTCTACGCAAGAATTGATCCATAAAGAGACTTTTGTCAACTCCGTTGCCATTGGATTCAAATCGACGCCATAAATGCAGTGTTGCAAAACGTCTCTCGCAGCCTTTTTCAAATCTTTGTCAGAAGGCTCAGCTTGTACAGTGCGCAATCTAGCCAATTCTTTAGCGAGAAAATTGTTTGCGGCAATTAGGAAAGCTCCACTGCCACAGGCTGGGTCACACACTTTTATGGAAAGTAAGGCTTTTTCTTTCTCCACAGTTTTTGAGAGCCTTTCCTTTGCAACCGGTTTCAGAGCACTTTTTATCAATTCGTCAATCAGACGAGGACTAGTGTAATAACTCCCACTCGTTTTTCTAGCAGTACCGCGTGGGTCCAAAACAAAGGTGTTAGCGGAAACAGTTTCTCCCTCGATTTCCTGTTCAGAAGCAAAAACTTTTGGCGTATAATCCAGAAGACTTTCGTAAATTGACCCTATCTCACTAACGCCCAAATCTAAATAGTTAATTCGTTTCAAAACACGCTCTTCTTCAATCAGGGTCAAATGCCTTATCGCTTCAAGAACATCCTCATTCTTGCATGAGAGTTCTGAAAGTATCGCTAGCTCAGAATCGTCGAAGAGACTGCCGTTATAGCCAAAAACCTTCAGAGGTAAGCATCCCTTCTTCAACATGTTAAAGGTGACCTTCAACCCTTCCCACAAGTCAAGATGATCGTCATTGCCTCGTCTTGTTTCCGCCGTTTCACGCAACCGCGTAATGCTGTACTCCTCAGCATAAAGCGAATCTCTAGTCGGCAGCATTGCCCGTTGCTCAGCAAACAACAAAAACAACAAGCGATAGACTACTCTCAAAAGCTCAGAATAGTACGCCCTGCAAAAATCTTCATCACCAATCATCCTCTCGATAAGTTCGTTTGTTAAGAAGCCCTTTCCCAAAGCTTCTATAGCCTTCTTTACATTCCGCCTCAAGTTCTCGCCAACAGTCACTCCCGCAGCAACGCTCTCTTTGTAGAATTGCTCTAACGGGCACGCGTCCTCCTTATCAGGTATGAACCTGCTAGCGTGAGCCATTCGGTACAATGCCCTGAAATCAGTGAAGCTTCTCTCTCGGAAGATATTCTCAATGTCAAACTCGACATACCCCTTCGTGGTAGAATGATAATATTCACGTAGAATGCGAAGCAAAACACCGTTAGTAACTATTCCCCACTTAGAACCCTTAGTTACGTTCAGATAAGCCTGCAACTCATTATGCGGACTCCGATTCCGTCCCCTCCTAACAACTTCACCCCTGACATCATCGTCAGCTTCTTCCAAATCTTGAGAAGGAGTTACCATATGCAACATTGGCGCTCCAGCGCCAATCCAACCTCGATGAGAAAGCTTGAATCTAAGCTTGTCATCGCCATCAATAACAATCTCTTCTTTGATGAATCCTGGATCAAAACCTAACTCTTTGAAAAGAGGGACCATCCATTTGCTTCTGGCATCAGACACATTCATCTTTAGGTAGCGACTTGACAAGGAATCCCAACGCTCACGAAGGCGATCCCAAGAATCGACAATCCACTGATCAAGTTCTGTCTTGTTTTTGGGCGCTGTTGCATTGAATGTCGCAAAGGATTCTGGTTGAACACGTGGATTAGCCACTTTTTCTCCATGAATAATCTCCAAAAACTCGGAGGTAATTATGCCGCCGTGAGATGACATGTTGGAAAGCGGATTCTTCCTCAACTCAGCTCCCTCCCAAAGCCGGATAGTAAACCGTAACACACAACAAATCTACGGATGCAACAGACAAATTGTCGATGCCTTCAAGCCATTGTTGTTCTCCGCGACCTTCCAAGCTCGTCTTGACCTGCGTCCTTTCGACGGCAAGTTCGGCACAACGCTCCTCAGCCCTTCGCTTCAATTCCTTTTCAAGATTAGGCTTAGAAAGGGCTGCAACCAAATCCTCACGCATCTCAGGTTCAGTCCTACCGTGAATAACAGGGGCAGAACGGGAAAGCGGATCGACCTCAGCCTGAGACAATTTCCCATCACCATGCACTTCAAAACCAACTCTCAAAAGCTCTTCAACTATAGACACAGGATTCGTATGAACTGCATATCTCGCGAGAAACGTGTAAACTGCAGAGACCTTGGTGGCAGTTTTTGTTGCTATGCAAGCAGTACGCCCATAAATGTCCGTATCTTTTGACGAAAAAGTAAGTTGCTTAACTATATCTATCAAATTCCTAACTAGTCTATGCCCTAAGTCTATAACTTCAACCTCTGGATCATCTCTGCCCCTTAATGGATCGAATGTAGCCCTCTGCAACACCGTCTCTTCCAAGCCTTGCGATAGGCGGCTGTCCAAAACTTCTATCTTGAAAGTGCCGTCAAAATTACCAGTGATTCGGCAGCCAAACCTATTCAACCCACTCTTCACGAAGTTTTGAATCTGCTCTCTGCTCCCAATCAGGTTCTCTGTCTCAGTCAACCTCTTTTGTACTTCAGATAAATCAATGCTGGATTGACCGTAGAAGTTATCATTCTTCATCCGCTGAATTGACTCATCAGAAAACGGATTAATCACGTGCTCTAGCTCAGGCGACATATCTCTAAGAAAATCATCCAAACTGCGCTGACCAATCTTAACATCGTAGCCCTGCTCTCTAATCAGGTCCAAGATAGAGATGTCGTCACCGAAAAATGGAGGCGAAAAACCGAAATCCTGCCTAATCTGGAAAGCTTTCTCCACTAAAACCTTCAGAATTGCCGCTTCCAATGAATCGTTCACTACCATGGTCCTTATGAAAACGGTATCTTTAGGCTGCCCGTACCGATCGACACGCCCGTTTCGTTGCTCAAGCCTGTTCGGATTCCAAGGCAACTCGTAATGGATTATCTGAGAAGCAACATATTGAAGGTTAATTCCTTCAGAAATGCAATCAGTTGCTACTAGAATGGCCTGAGATGCTTTTTCGAACTCTTTGAACTTCTCTACTCTTTGCACCTCGTTCATTGAACCATCAAGCGTGAAAACTTTTACTTCTTTGAAGTTTCTATGCTCGGGAATATTCTTGGCAAGATAATCCAGGGTGTCTCTATACCTAGTGAAGATAATGACCTTGGGAATCCTTCTAACCATAATGCGTAACGTATTGTCCAGCAATTCCGTAAGCTTGGTGTCTTTTGCTGCAGTCACTTTTTGCGCTCCAAGAAGTGTTTGCTCCAAAAGCTCCTTTTCCTTCAGAAGCGCTTCTTTGTCTCCAATCAAATAACGCTCCATTCGAGCTCCTGTTTCTTCATCATCAACACGTTCCCCAGTATCGTTGTCTAAAACCTCAGCACGAGCTTCTTCTTCCGCAACTGATGCCTCTTCATCAATTAGAGCATCTTGAGCGGCTATTCTCTTCTCGACAGTTTTCAGGCGATTCTTCAATGAACAAACAAGGGAATTAGGGGAACTCAACGCACGCTTATGAAGATGAGTCACAGTCCACTTGGCAATTCTCATCCTAAAAGTTCGTTCGCCACCAGCTGTAGCGAGGATATGCCTCCCAAGCTGCTCAACCTCATCCATAACGTTGGCTTCCAGCGGTGAGAGCTTCACAAAAACCTCCTCAGCATTCCTCTTAGGAAATGGACTTTTGTCTCCTGTTTTGCTCATTTCCGCTTCTACGTCAGATCTTCTCCGTTGGCAAACATATGACTCTGCTATGTCACGATTGATCACTGGATTACTGTCGGAACCAGTTACAGCTCCGACTTCCAACATTTTTAATAAGCTGGCAAAAGTATCAGTGTAACCATTATGAGGCGTCGCGGTCAACATGATCAGATGCCGTGTCTTCTTCGAAAGCTCGCGCATGAGTTCCCATCGTTCCATCTCCACCTTCTGCCTCGGATCTATTTGGTGAGGCTTCGCGACATTGTGGGCTTCATCAACCAAAATAATGTCCCAACTCTGTTCAAGAACCTGAGCTTTTACCTCAGCCATTTTGGCATAGTCCATCGAAGCAATAAGATACGGATAGTACTCCCAAGGGTTAGTACCCGGAGGAAGCCCCCTCTCTAGTGTCCTTCGGTGAGATGAAGAGATTATTTCTGCGTCTATGTGGAAGAAGTAGTCCAAAGCATCTTTCCACTGCTCCCGCAACATTGCAGGGCAAACAACTAGTAATCGAGAAGCCCTCTGTCTCGCGAATAACTCAACAACTGTCAAGCCTGCCTCTATGGTTTTGCCCAATCCCACGTCATCGGCGATGAGCAACCGAACCCTGGGCATCTCCAAAGACATAACCACAGGAACCATCTGAAACGACACAGGAACAACCCTACTCCGCTGAAGACTAAGGAGAGGCGCAGCACCATGGATCATGCTGAGGCGATAAGCTCTCAAAAGCAGATCCTGTGCTGAATAATTGCCCACAATATTGGCCGAAGGCGGCTCAATCTTTCCAGGGCGGACCGTTTCAAAAGGTAAATAGAATTTCCTACGCTCGATAGGCGTGCCGTCAATGCTTGTTGCGGCAAGCACATCTCCCTGCAGATCATCAACCCGCCACAGCCTCGATCGCAGCTCAACGATAGAACCCACAGCAAGATTAGGCTGCCTAACTAGTTCAGCGCCTGCGCTAGAAGACATCGAAACAAATGTCCCCCAAGCCTAAGAGGCGACCGCACAAATAAAGTATAGTTCGAGACCCCGCTTTTTTCACTTCGTGCTCACACCTCTTACATAATCGCAGGAGATAGATGAAGTAATCGTTAGCTACAAATAAAATACTTGCGCGCGCTAATAGAATTGACGCACTAAGAGAAATAGTCCGCTTATGGAGATTAAACCCCGAAGAAGCGCTCGTTCTTCTATTGGCAATCGCAAACAACATTGGGACCGCCATTAGCGTAAGCATCAAGGCGCCAAGGAATATCGGAATCGTAACGGGATTGTTCAGAAACGCTAACGCGCAATTAGTTACCTTTAGTGTAATCCAAGGAGTAACGTAGAAATGACGATTTTTCCCCGATAACTTTGTTTCAGCGGTCAACTTTCTTGGTTACAGTTGCTTTTGCATGGTTGAGCTGAGCTTCTCGTTATCCCAGATATTCGACTTTGCGCTTGTGATATAGCTTGCATTCTTTGACGATTTTTTTCGCGTATTGCGGCGGGTACATCGCACCTATCCCTGCCAGCAGCATGAGTTGTGTTGCCTGATCCTGCCTTGTTTCGCTGTATTCTGGGCATCCTGTGCATTGATCGGGGAACTCTTTGAAGCACACATGTTGTACTTCCAACAGTATTCCCCCAGAGCTTACGCTCCGGATATTTTCTTTCTCACGTAATAAAGAGCCAAACGACGATATTAAGATGCATGGAGCTATCCTCTATCTTAGCCCGCGAAAGCGAAATCTGAAATGCCAGTGAGCGTTGCCCCTCTCTTCAGCTACGAGTGCTCGCCATGAACTTTTCTATACTGGCTTTTGTAGCGATATTCCTATTCTCGACATATATCGAGAACCGAAAGAACTGCTATATTACGATTTACGGTATAGAACCATGAGAGTACAGGATGTTATAGGTATGAAGAAAAGGAAAAACAGTAAGCTTCTAGATATTCAGGTTGGCCATAGCGTGAAGCTTGGCTGGGCAGCCAACAGGCAAGTCCAACAGGAACTACTTGAAAAGAAACTCATGCAATGGCTCACGACACCTTATGGAGGCCTGGCACGCATCGAACGGTACCCCACAACCACGCAACAAATGATCACCTCGCTTCATGCAAAAAACAGATGAACAAACAAAACCCCTCAACACTGAACACCCAAACAGCACGAACCAAGATACTGAATAGCGCTGCTTGAAGTGGTAAACAGGATTAAAGATTACGTAGACCGGAAAACGCGACTCGATGCCCGCACGCGCTAGGCGAAGCATGGGACAAAGAGGATAAGTCAGAAATCAAACCTTATTGACAGCATGCGCTCTTTCGATGCTATTTGAATTTTGAAACAAACCCGTTGTCCTTGATGTAGAATCTGAGCATTTTGCTCTTGCCTTTTGAGAGGCCTATTCTAGTTGACTTCGCAATCTCCACGGTTTCATGTGGGGAGTCTTCTATGAATAATTCATCTTTTGTCAGGTCTAATCCGTTGTGTCTTTTGTCTATTCCAAATGCTTTTGTCAGCTTTCCAGGCCCGTTCGTGAGATTCCCTGTATCGCTGATTCCTCTGTTCTTCTTCATGATTTCTATTCCTTCCAAGGGTTCTAAAGCCCTTATCAGCACGGCTCCCAGTCTTCCTGTTTTTGCATTTACGTTTAACATCCAATGGTTTCCATAAGTGAAGTAAACGAATGCAAATCCCGCTGGCAACAGCAAGGCTTGAGGAATATTTTTTGCTCTTCTAAAGCCAATAGCGCCACGATCATCAAGCCCCAGGTAAGCTTCGACTTCCACTATTTTTCCCTTCAGAAGTCCCTCTTCAGCCCTATGAACAAGAATTTTCCCTAAAATCTCTCTAGCGACTTCTTCCGTATCCCTACTGTAGAATTCTCTCTTCAAGGTCATAAACAAAACTCGACTCTGTCACTTAAATCCCCTTGCACCGCAGCTCTCGTCAGACCTTCGAGTTTTCTAGTCTAGACTCAGATGTATTTGTTCTGTCTTGATGCACTCGCTACCCTCAATATGGCAATCAAAGTCCCATAACACGCGTGAGGTTACTCTGTCTTCGCCTGTGTGGGTGCTAGGCCGAATTATCGCATTGCGTCCATGGTATAGCGCGCGCTTGCAAAACTCGCGTCCTAACTCGCCGATTTCTTCAAGAATGGGGCTTTTTAGGAACTAGTTAAATCCTTGCTTGGAAGATAACCAGTATACGGAAGGCGAAACCATGGGCGATCACCGATGCGAGAGTTGCGGGAAAATGTTCCACACCCGGTATGTGCAATACAAAGGCAAGTGCTTATGTCCAGAATGCAGGAGCAAATCCGGAGCAGCCAAAAAAGAAAAGGAATACGGGGAAGCAAAAGAATACTGGGAGACAAGGAAAAAGGATGTGCGGGACTGTTGATTGCTTCTTTTGGCAACGAATAAATGTATTTGGCTAAGGTCTGATCAAAAAACTGAAAACGCTTGCGCAACTGTACAAAGAGCACTAATTCAACCGGGTGATGAAGGCGGAAGGAAGCCGAAAAAGTGCCTTTCGCCGATAATCCTTTCTCCTAAGAAAGTTGCTGTTGATGGTTGTGAATGCAACTCGAAGCGTGGAGTTTATGTTGAAAGGCCAATCGTAATTCTTAGTTTTGTCCGTGTGTTCCTTGTTTTTGGCAACCCATGTTAGTATGGATTCTTCGACAGCTTTTGATAGGTCGCTTGTTATGCCGCCGAATCTTTCGATGGTTTTGAATCTGAGCTTCTTTTCAAGCTCATCTGGAGGCTCCACGTAATTCGCCCCATTTCGTTTACCAACTTTTTTTGTATGACTTCAATAGATGTGCACGATTCGCACGTGTCAGAATTTCGTCCAATAAGCAAATTGCCATATACCCAGTATCGTTCTCATTCCTGTTATCATTTTGCATCAATCCTTTTTGCTTATCCTTATAACATATTATGCACATACTGGCTTATAAGAGTATCGGCTTACTAGTTTAAGCGCTTAAGAGCGTATGTTTAGATATGTCCTAGCACGCGACGAACCCTCTACAATTACGCGCACGGGAAGATGTTAACGCGTGTCTAAAACATCTTGGGCGCGCTAAGCGCACGCGCTTGCAGGTTTTCACTGTCAAACCTAGGACCTTACCGTCTCTTCTGTTTCTTTCCTCCACGAGCTCTTCTCGTTTGATGACCTTTCGACTTGTCGCGCCGACCACCCTCGGTAACTTTTCTATAGCGATTCTGATCTCTACTCATGTTTTTCTCACATCAATCTACAACTACCAATAACATCTTTTCCAAAATAAACCTGTTGCACATGCTCTGTATAGCGCACGGTTTCTTGAAACTGATCAAGCAAGCAGATCGCACAACTTTATTAATTTCCGCAGGTACAAGATAATTTGAGGTTTCCAAGGCAGTGAGACGGTTCAGATGAGTCACAAACTAACGGGTCCTCAAACACTTCTGGGACAGACAGCAGTGGCTGTGACCGACCTCAAGCCGGAAGGAGAAGTAAGAGTGGAAGGAATCATATGGAGAGCCACCTCAGTTTCTGGAGACATCCTCAAAGGAGAAACAGTCAAAATCAAGAAGATGAAGGGCTCAGAGTTAACGGTTGAAAAGGTTAAGGAAAAACCATCAAAATAGATAGTTGTGCAGCTTTGCTCGGCGCGCGCTTTCAATTTCTCCATTTCAGAATTCATAAGGGGTAAGAAGAAGCATTGATAGCACGCGCCAATTCCAAAATGAGACTAAGAAATAGCGGAATTATCCCTCTGCTCTTCCTCATGTAATATTACAGAAAATCAATCTACACTATTTTCTCCATTAACATCGGCCCAGAAGCCGCGCTCGCCGCGCGAAGAACCCCCCTGTAAGTACTTACACCCGCTAAGTTGCTTGTGAGGTTAGTAAGTGTTCGGAGCATAGGGCCGATGATTCTGTAAGCTGAAGTGACTGCAGCTTTAAGAGCCCTGCGAGTCAACAAACTCTAGCGCGCATGCACTTTTATCATATTCTTGCTCACGTTAGGTTTAGACTAGTTGAGTTAAAACTGGAAGACACTTCTAGGTCATTTTTCTAGAGGATCTCTTCACAATTCTTTAATTCAATATCCTCTGAAGAAAACGCAAAGGGATGAAAATAGCTTGCAAAGAGTCAATTGCCACACTCTTGATGTGACAAAGCTGGATGGAAGCAGCGATATTCAATGTCCAAAATGTGGAAGCATCATCTCTCCAGATGACGAAACTGAAGACACTTACACAATCTTAGAAACAGTAATGAAGGAAGGCAACCTAGACGAAATAATATTAAAATGCAACAAATGCCAAACAGAAATCCGTCTGACTGGTTTTCAACTTCTAGGCAACTAAGATGAATGCGCATGTTCTCTTGTTTTTCCAAATCTGCAGTATGTCCTTAAATGGGCCGCTGTGCTGACCATGAATATCGGAGTTCTGGAACACTAGTGCGCACGAAGTTAAGTGGTAGCCCCCTGGAGCTCTGCGATGGCCTTGATTGCCAAAGCTAGAGCTTTTATCTCTTTGTCCGGGCTAGTCTGTTTTCCTTGCAATTTGCCCAGCGTTCTTGATAGTTCCTGGAGAGATTTTGGGTCTTTTTCTGCCGTTTTGTCTCGTCCTTCGTCTGCTGACAGATGTATCGCTTTGAAACCTGCGCTTTTAGCTCCCCAGACATCGCTTTTCAAGTTGTCACCTACGTGGACCATGTCGCATGGTTTCGTCTCGAGTTTTCGTGCAGCAAGATAAAATATCCTCGGATCTGGTTTACGGATACCAACCTCATCTGAGAATACCATTACATCAAAATACTGTGACACACCTATTCTTAAGAGGAACTCTCTAAGTTCGAATCCCGGAGTTATGCCCGTGTTGCTCACTAGTCCGATTTTTTTCCTTTTTTTCTGCAACCACTGCAATACTCGGGGAGCATCCGGATTCAGGTAGGGAGGAACCTCATAGAGGGGCGAAACATAGGCCTTGCTCAATTCTGGAAGCCATTTCTCGTCGATTTTCGCCCTGTCTGACACAATTCGGATAATAGATTGAAGCTGATCATTATGCGTTAAATCCTTATTTTCGTCCCAAACATTCAGCAGCAATTCAATTGTCTTCTCTAAGGCATTGCTAACCTGTTCCACCGATGTATCCATTCCCAGTTTGGTCAGAGTTTGGGCAAGGTTTCTACAACGAGCCACAGTTCGCTGCGCGCCAGCGCCGTCTTCCTCAAAAAGGAGAGTTTCCCAAAGGTCAAACGTGACTGCCTTAATGTCATGTAAATTCGGCTGAGCATGAGTCATCCTGCTGGGCACCTTGTTCATCAATAATCTCATGTCATGCATTCCTGCCAAATTAAGCCACCGTGCACGACCCAGCCCACACTAAACTTGTATCGCGCACGCGTCATAGACAGACTCGGGCCCGAAAGAAGGTTGGAACGTATCAATTTTGGAATTTGGTCTTCTTGGGGAATCTTCTAATTGCCACTACCGCAGCTAACGTAAAAATAACCATGAATAACGACAGAACCATGGTTGATGGAAACTCTGGAACCGCCCCGCCTCCGAAGGCATATACTACACCGCTAACAGAACCCATATAGACGTAGCTACCTGAGACGGCGGGAGAGGAATCATCATCATAGCCCGTAGTATAGTTCCATACAACGGCGCCGGTTTGAGCATTGAGACAATAGAAGTTATGGTCCCAACAGCTGAAGTACACGTTGCCTCCTGTTACAGCTGGCGAGGAGTAAATCCAATCTTCGGTGTTGAAGTTCCATACGAGGCCGCCCGTCTGGGCGTTGAGACAGTACAGTGAACCCTCATCAGACCCGATGTAAACGTTGCCACCTGAGACGGCTGGGGAAGAGTAGACTTCGAAGGTCTGGGCGAACGTACCATAAACGTTGGTTGAATAGTTCCATACAAGGGCGCCAGTCTGCGCGTTAAGACAGTAGATGAAACCATCATAAGAGCCAACATAGACGTAGCTGCCTGAGACGGCTGGAGAAGAGTACACACTGTCGCCGGCCGTGTAGTTCCACACAAAAGCGCCGGTCAACGCGTTGAGACAGTATACGTTATCATCCATACTGCCGATGTAGGCGTAGCCGCCTGAGACGGCTGGAGAAGAGTACACAGGCTCGGTTGTCAAGTAGCTCCATACCAAGGCGCCTGTCGTGGCGTTGATGCAGTAGACGTTATCGTCCTCAGAGCCAACGTAGACGTAGCCACCTGAAATTGCTGGAGAAGAGTCCACTTCACCGACGGTGGTATAGTTCCATACAAGGGCGCCGGTCGTGGCGTTGAGGCAGTAAAGGTTCCAGTCACGAGAGCCAAAGTAGACGTAGCCACCTGAGACGGCTGGAGAAGATTTCACACTGCCGCCAGTAGTGTAATTCCATACAAGCGCACCCGTTTGCGCGTTGAGACAATAGACATTCCCATCCATAGACCCGATGTACACGTAACCGCCGGAGACGGCAGGGGAGGACTCTATATCGTTGCCACTTGTCGTATTGAAGGTCCACAAAACATGATTTGAAGTTGGGCCGCTGGACGTTGAATAACCCGAATGACTTACATCATGATGAAACATCGGCCAATCATCCGCGAATACAAGGCCTCCGAAGATAGATACTATGAGAAGGCTGAACAAAAGACACGCTACAATCGTAATCTTGAACCGCATGATATGAAATCAACTCTTTAGCCAAATGTTTTTCTTGAAGATATTAATCTTTTTGTTCTTCGCGCGTGTAAGCTGGAAGATAGTTCTAGAAGAAACTCCTATGCAAGTTCATGTGAAATTAAGCGCGCGCCCTTCGGATTTGGCTTCATGTGAATCGTCAGATAGTTACTTCTGGGTTGAAGGTTGCCCTTGTTTGACACCTTTCTTCATCATGTATAGACCTATGGCCGCAAAAATGACCCCGCTTATAATAAGGGGAATCAGTAAGGAAACTTCTTCAGCCTCAAGTATACTACTGCCCATTGAAGATGAAAACAGACGCGGATAAATTGCGACGTAATAAATTGTTTGCCAAATTGCTGAACAAAACTGTACAAGAGAATAACCTAAAACCAATAAACCAACCCAAAAAACTATCGTCTTTTCTCCTCTGAACACAGCAATCACTTATTGAATGCTCATTACTTATCTATTTCTTTATAATAGTAACTATGGGGCCGCGAGCGCTATCATTAAAGACATTATCTCTTCTTCAATTTCCAATAAACGTTACGACCGCGTCTCTCCCTAGTCAATCCAATTTCATTCTCAAGTTTCTTAGCCCAAGTATAACATAGATGAGTTTGTTCGATTTCACCCTTCTTCTTGAGTTGGCCCCAAGTAAGCCCGTTCCTTTCTCCTTCCAATGCTTTTTCCAATTTTTCTCGAAATTCCATGTATGTATGTCCTTTCATCTCTCTCATCGAGGACCCCTCTATTCAGGATGGATTTATGCTCTTCAACCGAGCGCGAGGTCATGATGGACACATGCTCTTCAGAAAAAGGAAATAGAATGAAACTTGCGAGCGCGCGCGATGTCGACTCTAAGTATTGATTGTGACTGCAGCGCGCGAAGCCTACAAACCTCTGTTCGAGTCCGAGCGAACTATGTGTGTACGCATACGCACTATTCTGTTAAGCGCAGGGAACACGTTTCTCAGACGTTGATCATTATCTGGTCGCCTTCGACATTCACTGGGTAGGTCGGTTCGGAATTCTTTGCGGGACCCTTAATCACATTTCCAGTTTGTGCATTGAACACTGAGCCGTGACAGCTGCATCTTATGTTCTCGCCCGTCAGCTCTCCGTCTGATAGCATACATCCCATGTGGGTGCAGCGATTCCCGATGGCGTAGTATGTGTTGTTCAAGTTCACTAGACAAATCTTTTTGCCATTCACTTCAACATTTTTCAAATTGGCAAACGCCAAGTCCTTCTTGGTGGCAACCTTGACCGAAACCATTTTGTTCACTTTTCCTAAATATACATATACGCTGGGTAGAGCGCCCAAAACATTTACTGTTCTGACTATATAAAACACACGCGAGCTGATCGATCGCGCTAAATAATTCTCGGATAATAGAACTACGCGCTATCTTAGCAGATCTATGTAAGTCCGAGTTCTGTCTTCAGATTTGCCCAATCGTTTGGCTCGAGTATACGTTCGGCAAGCTTGAGGAACTCTTGGTATATCTCAGGTGACGTTAAAACTTGAACTGTTCCAAGGATCTCAACTCGTTCCTGCAAATTCGCGTTTGGAAGTATCATCTCGAAGTCTTCGACGAGTTCTTCCTGTTTTTGGCTAGTGATCATCAATTTATGTGTTTCAGCAAGCTCCTTGACTGTGCAGAGTTTCCAAAGGACTGGCATGATCTGTTCTTCTTCTCTGTTGATGTGCATGAAGTAGAATGCAATAAAGCGGCTCCACGCTCGGTAGAATTCGAGGGCGAGCTCTCCACGTTTTTCGAAATCAACAGGTTTGGCTCTTATGCCATCGAAATGTGTTATCAGGTCATCGAATTCTTGACGCATGAGGCGGTGATCCTCTTCAAGTTGC
>Ga0209039_10001724_pt1 | contig 19807 bp, 12 predicted proteins | sample BogFormECP12_OM1_FD_188238 | JGI IMG/M metagenome (GOLD analysis project Ga0209039, IMG submission 188238) | Bog forest soil microbial communities from Calvert Island, British Columbia, Canada - ECP12_OM1 (SPAdes) (version 2) | ecosystem: Environmental > Aquatic > Freshwater > Wetlands > Bog ...
TCAAGTTGGATGGTGTACTGGCCAGGTATGCTCATGTCCTGGAGTTTGCTTACGACTAGCTCATGGTGCAATTGCCCGCAATTCTTGTTAGCTAGTTCAATATCTTCGTCCGTACACCACGGGGACGCACACCTAGGTGGCAGATTGTGATGGTTATAGAGGCTCGGTTTGCAGTTCCGCTCAGCCTCCAGAGTCTCCACGAAACCACTGAAATCTCCTCCGGCTTCCTTGGCGCTATGGTTCCACACCCTTCTGCCAAGCTCGGTGTATGGAGCCAGGCTGCCGTCGCTCTGCTTGACGGTGCCCTTGTATGTTGCCGTGTCGCCGGGTTCCCCCACACGCGATGGAGCGAAGACCAGGGCTATGTCGTGGTCCGTTGTGTTCCTGACGATTATCCGAACCCTGACTTCGGAACCGGATCTGAGAGTGCTGTCCGGCAGACTGATCGAGAGCGAGAATACTGGCTTAGTAGACGGGGTTTGGGCCGTATCTTGCGCTGCAACGATAGCGACAGCGATAACCGCCGCGATCATAGTTCTCGTGAGGAGACTTTTTATTGGCATACAGATCCTCGTCCATCAATATAGCTTTGACCGTTGGCGAAAAGGGGACGGAACGTCAGCAAGCGATTTTGAATCCGTCAGCGAACTTCTGAGGTGCCGTACCAAGCTAACCTCACGGAGGCAATCGTCAGTGCTGCGTGGAGACGTCCTGAGTAGTGGGGAGCTTGGAAGAGTCCCAGCCGCCGCCCAATGCCTGGATGAGCTGCACGGTGGCGGTCATGCGGCGGGTCAGAAGGTCCACGGCGGACCTTTCGTCCTGGACGGCGATGGTCTGGGTGGTGATGACTTGCAAATAGTTGGCGGTGCCGCCCTTGTATTGCTCGGTCGACACCAGCACGGAGCGCTGGGCGGATTTGACGGCCTGATCGAGAACCGAGGCTTCGGATTCCAGAATGCGCAGCGCCGCCAGGTTGTCTTCCACCTGCTGGAATGCGGTGAGAACGGTCTGGCGATAGTTGGCCGCGGTCGCATCGTATTGGGCCTCGGCGGATTGGACTTGCGCGCGGCGCTTGCCGGCGTCGAAAAGGGTCTGGGCCAGTGTCGGGCCGATCGACCAGAAGCGACTGGGCCAGGTGAGCCAATTGATGAAGCTGGTGCTTTGCAGTCCGCCGGACACAGCCAGCGTGAGTGCAGGATAAAAGGCGGCTTTGGCGATGCCGATTTGCTCATTGGCGGATGCCACCTGGCGCTCGGAATCGGCAATGTCGGGGCGCCGTTCGAGCAGAGCGGATGGGACGGCGACGGGGATGGACGGCGGCGCGGCCGTCAGGGTCATGGGAGGAATGGTGAGTTCCGCGGGAGCTTTGCCGATCAGGATGGCGATGGCGTGTTCGAATTGCGCGCGCGCCACGCCCAGGTCGGTCAGTTCCGCCTGGGTCGTATAGAGCTGGGTCTCGGCCTGCGCGACGTCGCTATCGGAGGCCACGCCGCCTTCGAAACGGTTCTTGGTGAGGGTCAGGTATTCTTTATATTGGCTGGCGGTTTGATCGAGCAGTTGAATGTCGCCATCCAGGCCGTGGAGTTGAAAATAGTCGGAGGCCAATTCGGTGTGATAGAGCAGGCGGGCGTTTTCCAACAGGGCGCCGGAGGCCTGCGCGAGTGCGGCGCTGGAGGCGATGGTGCGATGGATGCTGCCCCAGAAATCGGCGGTATAAGAGGCATCCACGGGGAGGGTGTAGGTGCCGGTGGCTCCGGACGATCCGCGGCCGACGCGGCTGGAGGCGTCCGATCCAATGACGGAGGGCGAGCTGATGACGAGCGGAGAGAGAGCGGCGCGGGCGGAGCGCACGGCGGCTTTGGCGACGTGGAATTGTGCCTCGGCGGCCAGAAGGTTCTGGTTGGATACGTTGACCTGCTCTTCGAGCGCGTTGAGCGCCGGGTCGTTGAATATTTCCCACCACTTTCCGCGGAGAGTTCCATCGGCCGGTTGGGCGTTTTTCCAGCCTTCGGGCGGCTCTTCCTTGAAGGCCGCGGGAACGGCCGCGCTGGGCTTCTGGTAAGGGGGCAGTTTCAAGCAGGCCCCGCAACAGAGCGCTGCGGCGATGACCACGGGAAGCAGGAAGTTTCGCTGGAGCTTTCGCTGGATCATAGGCGTCAGACCTCGGAGCCAAGCGGCCCGGCATGGCTGGGATCGATACCGCGAATGCGATACCACCATTGCTGGAAGCGGTCGAAGTAGAGGTAGACCACCGGGGTGGTGTAGAGGGTCAAGCACTGGCTGACAATCAGGCCGCCGATGATGGTGATGCCCAGCGGGCGGCGCAATTCGGAGCCGGTTCCCTTGCCGAGCGCCAGCGGCAGGGCGCCCAGCATGGCGGCCATGGTGGTCATCATGATGGGCCGGAAGCGCAGCAGGCAAGCTTCGTAAATGGCGTCGCGGGGGCTCTTGTGCTCCTCGCGTTCGGCGGCAATCGCGAAATCCACCATCAGGATGCCGTTCTTCTTCACCAAACCGATTAAGAGGATGATGCCGATAATGGCGATGACGCTGAGATCGGTTTTGGTGAGCATCAACGCCAGCAGAGCGCCCACGCCGGCCGAGGGCAGGGTGGAAAGAATGGTGATGGGGTGAATATAGCTTTCATAGAGGATGCCGAGGACCAGATAGACGGTGATGAGCGCGGAAAGGATGAGGATGGGCTCGTTGTGGAGCGAATCCAGATAGGCCGCCGCGGTGCCGGCGTAGGTGGTCTGGACGGTTGGCGGCAGGCCGATCTTCCGGGCCGCGCCGGAAATAGCCTCGATCGCGTTGCTCAGGGCGACGCCTGGAAGGAGATTAAAGGAAACGGTGACCGCGGGGAAAAGGCCCTGGTGGCTGACGGAGAGCGGCGCGATGGCGGGTCCGAAATGGGCAAAAGCGCTGAGGGGAACCTGCTGGCCGGCGGGCGCGTGGACCCAGAGCTGATTCAGGGTCTCGGGATTCTGCCAGTATTCGGGAGCCACTTCCATGACGACGTGGTACTGATTGAGGGTCTTGAACATGGTGGAGACCTGACGCTGGCCGAAGGCGTCGTAGAGGGTGTCGTCGATCAGTTGCGGGGCAATGCCGAAGCGCGCGGCGGTGGAGCGATCGTACTGAACCAGGGATTGCAGGCCGCGATTCTGCTGGTCGCTGCTGACGTCGGCGATGATATGGATGCCGCGCAATTGCTGGAGCATGCGGGGGCCGTACAAAGTGAGGTCGTCGAGGTTATCGCCGCGCATGGTGAATTGCCACTGGGCGTTGGCCTGCCGGCCACCGACGCGGATATCCTGGGCGGCCTGGAGATACAGGGTTGCGCCTGGGACCCGGGCGAGTTTGGGACGGAGGCGGGCGATGATGAGCTCGGCGTTGATCTGGCGTTCCTGGAGCGGCTTGAGCGAGACGAACATACGGGCCGTGTTGGCGGCCCCGCCACCACCGCCACCGCCGCCAGTGAATCCGTTGACGGTGTCCACCGCAGGGTCGGCGGCGACGATGTTGACCATTTGCAGGAGGATCTTGTTCATGGCCTGAAAGGAAGTGTCCTGGTCGGCTTGAATGGAGCCGGAGATACGCCCGTTGTCCTGCTGCGGAAAGAAGCCTTTGGGTGCGCTCTTGAAGAGATAGAAGTTGAGACCGATGGTGGCAAGCAGCACGAGCAGGGTGGCGGCGGGATGGCGCAGAACCACCGAGAGCGTCTTGCCATACATCCCGACCACCCAGTTGAAGCCGCGCTCGGTCGAATTGTAGAGCCGGCCGTGGGACTCGTGGGTTCTGAGGAGGTGGGCGCACATCATGGGAGTGGCGGTGAGGGAGATCACCATGGAAACGGCGATGGCGACGGAGAGAGTGACGGCGAATTCACGGAACAGGCGGCCCACGATGCCGCCCATCAAGAGCAGCGGGATGAAGACCGCCACCAGCGAAATGCTCATGGTCACGACGGTGGCGCCGATTTCCTGGGCCCCTTTCAGGGCCGCGGCGAATGGATTCATTCCCCGTTCGAGATAGCGGGTGATATTCTCGATGACCACGATGGCGTCGTCCACCACGAAGCCGGTCGAAATCGTGAGGGCCATCAACGACAGGTTGTCGAGGCTGTAGTTGAGCAGGTACATGACGCCGAAGGTGCCCAGCAGCGAGACGGGGACGGCCACGCTGGGGATGAAGGTGGCGCGGCCGCTCCGCAGGAAAACGAAGACCACCAGGATCACCAGGCCGATGGAGATGAGCAGAGTCCGTTCGACGTCGTGGACGGAGGCGCGAATGGTAACCGTCTGGTCCATGGCGATCTGGACGTGGATGGAGGCGGGGATAGCGGCTTCGAGCTGCGGCAGGGCGGCGCGGAGGCGATCGACGGTGTCGATGATATTCGCGTTGGGCTGGCGAGAGACGATGATGAGGACCGAGGGCTTGCCGTTGGCGTAGCCGGCGTTGCGCAGGTCTTCGACGGAATCGACGGCCTGGCCGATATCGGAGACGCGAACGGCGTTGCCGTTCTTGTAGCCGACGATGAGAGGGGCATACTCGACGGCCCTGAACATCTGATCGTTGGCGCCCACTTCCCAGATGCGATAGGCGTCGGCGAAATGGCCCTTGGGGGCGTTGGCATTGGCCGTGGAGAGCGTGTTGCGGACCTGTTCGAGGCCGATTCCATACTTATTCAGGGCGGCGGGGTTGAGTTCGATGCGCACGCCGGGCAGCGCGCTGCCGCCGACGTTGACTTGTCCGACGCCCTGCACCTGCGCAATCTTCTGAGCCATGATGGTGGAGGCCGCGTCATACATCTGGCCCTTGCTCAGCACGTCGGAAGTGAGAGCCAGCATGAAGATGGGCGAATCGGCGGGATTCACCTTGCGGTAATTGGGATTGCTGGGGAGATTGGTGGGCAGATAGCCGCGGGCGGCGGCGATGGCGGCCTGCACATCGCGGGCGGCGGCGTCGATGTTGCGGTTCAGATCGAACTGCAAGGTGATGCCGCAGGAGCCAAGCGTGCTGGAGGATGTCATCTCGGTGACGGCCGCAATGCGCCCGAACTGGCGTTCAAGCGGGGTGGCGACGGAAGAGGCCATGGTCTCCGGACTGGCGCCGGGCAGCGAGGCATTTACCGAGATGGTGGGAAAGTCCACTTGCGGCAGAGGCGATACCGGGAGGATGCGGAAGGCCACGGCGCCCGCCAGACCGATGGCCACGACGAGCAACGTGGTGGCGACCGGTCTGTGGATGAAGGGAGACGACAGGCTCATGGCTCACTCCGCCGGAAGAGGCTCCATGGTGTTGGCGGAGCGGTGGGAGACGCGCCTGGCCAGCCGGTCGAAGAACAGGTAGATGACGGGGGTGGTGTAGAGCGTCAGCAACTGGCTGATACACAGACCGCCGATGATGGTGATGCCTAGAGGCTTGCGCAACTCCGAACCCGTGCCGCTGCCGAAAGCCAGGGGAACCGCGCCCAGCAAGGCCGCCATGGTGGTCATCATGATGGGGCGGAAGCGCAGCAGACAGGCCTGATAAATGGCCTCATCCGGCGGGCGGCCTTCCTTGCGTTCGGCGTCGAGCGCGAAATCGATCATCATGATCGCGTTCTTCCCCACAATGCCGATCAGGAGCACCATGCCGATGAGAGCGATCACGCTGAAATCGTAATGGCAGATGTTGAGAGCGAGCAGCGCGCCGACACCGGCCGAAGGCAGGGTGGAGAGAATGGTGACCGGATGGATGTAGCTCTCATACAGCACACCCAGAACAATGTAGACGGTGACGAGGGCCGCCAGAATCAGTATGGGCTCATTGGCCAGGGAGGCTTGGAAAGCCTGCGCGGAGCCTTGAAACGCGGCTTGCACGCTGAGCGGCATGCCGATATCGTTTTTGGCCTGGTTGACTGCCTTCACCGCATCCCCCAGCGACGCCTCGGGGGCGAGATTGAAGGAGAAGGTAATCACGGGAAACTGGCCCTGGTGGTTGACGGTGATGGGGACGGCGATGTTCTCGGTGTGGCTGAAGGCGCCGAGCGGGATCTGGGTGGCGGGCGCGAAGACCGCGGAAGAAGCGATGCTAGTGCCGCCGAATGAGGCGCTGGACGCAGTGGACGTGGTAGTGGGCGGGGCGGAAGTGGCGGCGCTTTGCCCGGCTCTGGCGGTGGCAATGGACGACGAGCCGCCGGAAACCATACCCAGCGCGGTGCCCGCCGACCCGGCGCCGGTGCGGATGTAGAGATTGCGCAGGTCGATGGGGTTTTGCTGGAACGAGGGTTTGACTTCCAGCACGACGTGGTACTGGTTGAGCTGGGTAAACATGGTGGAGACCTCGCGCTGGCCGTAGGCGTCGTAAAGCGTCTGGTCGATGGCGGAAGTGGTGATTCCGAGGCGCGCGGCGGTGTCGCGGTCGAAAATCAGGCGGGTGCGAAGACCCTGGACCTGCTGGTCGGTGGCGACATCCCGCAGTTCGGACGATTGCTGCAGGCGCGCGAGGAACTTGGGAGCGTAGCTGTTCAACTCGTCGGCGTTGGGATCCTCGATGGTGTATTGAAACTGCGTGCGGCTGACGCGATCTTCCACCGTGAGGTCCTGGACGGGCTGCATGAAGAGGGTGATGCCGGCCACCTCGTTGAGTTTTGGCTGGAGGCGGCGAATGACGTCGCTGGCGTTGATTTTACGGTCGTCGAGGGGTTTCAGATTGATGAGGATGCGTCCGCTGTTGAGCGTGGTGTTGGTGCCGTCGATGCCGATGAAGGAGGAAAGACTGTCCACCGCGGGATCGGTGAGGATGATCTTGGTCAGTTGCTGCTGCAACCTGGACATTTCCCGAAAGGAAGCCGTCTGGGAGGCTTCCGAGACGCCCTGAATGACGCCGGTGTCCTGGATGGGGAAGAATCCCTTGGGAATCTTTTCGAACATGTAGATGGTGAGGGCCAGAGTGCCCACGGCCACCAGCAGCGTGGAGGTCCGCCAGCGGAGCACGAACTGCAGCCCCCTGCCGTAGAAGGCGATGACGGCCTCAAAGGCGTGCTCGGAGGCGCGGTACAAACGGCCCTGGCTGGCTTCGGGGGTGTGCTTGAGCAACTTCGAGCACATCATGGGAGTTAGGGTCAGCGAGACGATGGCCGAGACCAGGATAGTGACGCTCAAGGTGACGGCAAATTCCCGGAACAGGCGGCCGACGATATCGCCCATGAAGAGCAGCGGAATCAGCACGGCGATCAGCGAAATGGTGAGCGAAACGATGGTGAAGCCAATCTGCTCGGCGCCGCGCAGGGCGGCCCGCATCGCCGGCTCACCGGCTTCAATGTAGCGGACGATGTTCTCGATCATGACGATGGCGTCGTCCACCACGAAGCCGGTGGAGATCGTGAGCGCCATCAGCGTGAGATTGTTGAGGCTGTATCCGAGCAGGTACATGACGCCAAAGGTGCCCACCAGCGAGAGCGGCACGGCGGCGGCCGGGATGATGGTGGCGGACAGGTTGCGCAGGAACAGGAACATGACCATCACCACCAGGGCTACCGTGAGCAGCAACTCGAACTGCACGTCGGTGACCGAGGCGCGGATGGTGGTGGTGCGGTCGGTGAGAATGCTCACCGTGACGGACGCGGGCAGGGTGTTAGTCAGTTGAGGCAGCAGCAGCTTGATGCGATCGACCACCGAAATGATGTTGGCGCCGGGCTGCCGCTGGATGTTCATGATGACGGCTGGGGTCTCGTTCATCCAGGCGGCCTGGCGGACGTTCTCGGCATCATCGACCACGCTGGCGACGTCGGTCAGCTTGACGGGCGCCCCGTTGCGGTAGGCGATGATCAAGGGACGGTAGTCGGCGGAAGAGAGCAACTGGTCGTTGGCGCCGATCTGGTAGGACTGGTGGGCGCCATCGAAGTTTCCCTTGGCCTGGTTGACGTTGGCGGCCACCAGGGCGGTGCGAAGATCCTCCAGGTTCAGACCGTAGGAGGCCATCGCGGTGGGATTCGCCTGGATGCGGACAGCGGGCTTTTGTCCGCCGCTGATGCTGACCAGTCCGACGCCCGGCAATTGCGAGATCTTGGGCGCGAGACGGGTGTCGGCCAAGTCCTCCACCTTGGAGAGAGGCATGTCATCGGAGGTCAGCGCCAGCGTCAGGATGGGAGTGTCGGCGGGGTTCGTCTTGGCGTAGATTGGTGGAATGGGAAGGTCGGCCGGCAGAAATGTGCCGGATGCGTTGATGGACTGCTGCACTTCCTGCTCGGCGACGTCGATGTTGAGGCTGAGGTTGAATTGCAAAGTGATGACGGAGCTACCATCGGAACTGGTGGAGGTCATCTGCTGCAGGCCGGGCACCTGGCCGAACTGGCGCTCCAGCGGCGCCGTGACGGAAGAAGCCATCACGTCGGGGCTGGCGCCGGGATAGAAAGTGATTACCTGGATGATGGGGTAATCGACTTCCGGCAAGGCGGAAACCGGCAGTTGCAGGTAGCCCACCGCGCCAGCCAGCAGAATACCCACCATCAGCAAGGAAGTCGCCACCGGCCGTAGAATGAACGTCCGGGACGGACTCACTTCTTCTTCCCTCCGGACTTGGCTGCGGGTTGGCCGGGCGCGGCGGCGGGTTGCTCGTCGGCGATCTGGGCGCGGACCGGCGCGCCTTCGATCAGCCGGTCCACACCGGTCATGACGACCACCTCTCCGGGAGCGACGCCCGAAGTGATTTCGGTTACGTCACCCTGCGTGACACCCTCGGTGATGGTACGGTCGGTCACGGTGGAATCGTCTTTCACTACCCAGACGTATTCGGTAGTGCTGGTTCGCTGGATCGCGGCGGTGGGAATCAGGGTGATACCGGACTTCTCTTCCACCAGCAGGTGCACGTTGACAAACTGGTTGGGGAAGAGCGCATCGTCATTGTTATCGAAGACCGCGCGCAGGCGGAGGGTTCCGGTGGACGGATCGATCTGGTTGTCGACGCTGGCGAGCGTACCGGTGGCAAGCTTCTGGTGATCGGCGCGGTCATAGGCGTCGGCCTCGAGATGCTGGCCGGCGTTGAGTTTGCGAAGAACCACGGGCAGTCGATCCTCGGCCAGCGTAAACAGCGCACTGATGGGTTGAATCTGGGTGATGACCAGCAAACCATTGGTGTCGCTGGCATGGACGATGTTGCCGGGATCCACCAGGCGCAACCCGATGCGGCCGGTGAGCGGCGAGGTGATCTTGCAATAAGTGAGATTCAGCTTGTCCATGTCGATTACGCCCTGGTCGGTCTTCACGGTTCCCTCCACCTGATGGACGGTGGCGATTTGGGTGGCGTAAATCTGTTCCTGTATGGCGTTCTGCTTGAGCAGTTTCTCATAGCGCGCCAGATCGACGCGGGCATTGTCCAGAGTGGCCTGGTCCTTGAGCAACTGGCCCTCGGCCTGGTCCAACGCGGCTTGATACGGGCGGGGATCGATTTCGAGCAGCAAGTCGTCTTTTTTTACCAGGTCGCCTTCCTTGTAGTTAACGCTCATCAACTGGCCGTCCACGCGGCTCTTCACCGTGACGGTATAGATGGGCGTGACGGCGCCCAAGCCGGGATAGTAGACGCCGATATTGCCCTTGCGGGCGCGCGCAGCCACGACGGGAGTAGCGGCCGCGCCCTTCTTTTGGCCCTTGGCCGCGCCGGCAACCGCGCCGGCGGAGGCATTGCTGCCCCGCTGCCACACGATGAAGGCGGCCACTACCACGACGAGCAGAATGGCCAGCAAGATTCTTCTTCCCCAGCGGGCGCGGGGCTTGGTTGTTTTTGCCGCTTCGGCGGTTGGGGTCGAAGCGCCGGGTCGATTTACCGTTTCAGACGACATACATGCTACTAGAGATGCTACTACACCCAAACGTTTGTGCGCCCCCTCCAGTTGTGACACAGGAGTGTGTTTGGTAGCCAGGCTTAGACAGTGCAGTATTCGGCTAATTGGCGCGTTCTACAGATATTTTACCCCCCGCTGGCGGCAAGACAGCGCAAATTTGGGCCAAATGGTGGAGGCTCTTTGGAGCTATAGCCCGGCTGGGAAGAAGGTTTTGGGCAGGATTAACGCGCGGGCCACAACCATTCCGTCCCCATGTTGTCGTCTGTAATAATGCGCTTGTCCTGGTTACGCTGCCGGATGGAGGGTGCGTACTCAATAGGCGCAGAGGCCGGATCCGGTACTCCGAGAGCGTCCGCCCACCCGAGGAGTTCACCCATCTTCCGCCGGTCGGCGGCGCGTGTCAGATCTATGACCGGATTGCCGTTGATGCGGTAGGCCAGCAGAGCATTCTTTAGCGCCTCGCCGTCGAACTTCAGCGGCTGGTCACTCACCGCGAGAAAATTCAGGACTCGCATAGCGTACGGGAAGATTGTCGCACCCGTGATCTGTACTTCGCCCGAACCCGTCGTGTTGTAGTACAAGACACCGCCCGGCGTCAGGTGGGAACGGATTAAGCGGAGGAAGTCGGTCGACAGCAAATTGCTGGCATGGGCTCGCCAGTGAAAGGTGGTATTCATGACGATCAGGTCGAAGCGGCGTTGGGGAGATCGCACCAGCCAGCGCCTCCCGTCGTCGATGACGATGTGCACCTTGGGATTCTGCAACAGGCTCGCGACGGCTGGATATTGGGGGATCAGACCCAGATATCCCGGGTTGATTTCGACAATCGTGAGGTCCTCGACGGACGGATGGTTGGCGATCACCTGTGCCCACGAGCCTGACGACAGGCCGATCATGAGCACCTGGCGCGGTTTCGGGTGAAAGGCAGTGATGGCAAAGGCCCTCACCAGGAGATTGGTGTCGTGAACCAGACTGGTGTTGAACCGCCCGTCGTAGACGCCGCCACCGAACACAGTGCCATCGGCCGACACCGCAATCACGCCGCTTCGCGATTCGACGAGGTGCGCGAATTTCAGGTCCGGCCGGTACTCCGCCTTGTACATCAGCCGCTCATAAACTCTTTCGAATAGCGGCGGCGCAATCGCCACAGCGCCCAGTGCCAGCGCGGCGGCGCTCGCCAGTACTACCAGGCGGCGGAAGCCATGCGTCGCGCCGACCGCAATCGTTCCGCCCATACTCAGGCCTACCACAACAAGAAAAACCGATATCCCGCGCATCGACCAGTGATCCATGAGCACGAACCCCACCAGGATGGTGCCGACCGTGGAGCCGATGATGTTGGCCAGATAGAGATAGCTGAGGCGTGCGCCCGCGCGGTGGTCCGGCGCCACGGAAATGTGGGAAACCAGCGGAAATAACGCTCCCAACAGCCCCGCGCCGATCGCGACCAACGGCAGCGTGAGGGTGTAGGGGACAATGCGCGCCCCGTACGCCACCAACGGCACAACCAGGAAGCTCAATCCGTTTGCCGCTACTATCAGGATGGAGATCACGCCCAGATTCCGCTTTCGATTCTCAGGCGCCGGCTTCCGGCAAACGATCTTGGCGAAGTGGGATCCGAGCGCCACGCCGTACAGATACGCGGCCAGCAGCAAGGCAAATGATTGCGCTCGCGAGCCCGAAGCGAACGAATAGGCGCGGTACCAGAGGATCTCATAGGAGAGCGCAATGAACCCGGAGATACCCACGATTGCCAATGCGAGCGGAAACGGGAACAATGGCACAGCGTGATCGGCGACCTCCGCCGCCTTCCGGGGAATCTCCGGATGCACGCGATCCCGGAACAGGAAATGAGCCAGGATCGCCACTCCGCCGGTGGTGAGATTGATGGCGGCTGCCATCGTGACCGAACCCTGTTCTCCCAGAAGCCGCAGAATGAACGCTGCCGATGCAAGGCAGGCCATCGCGGAGCCCAGGGTGTTCACGCAATATAACATGCCGACGGACTCGCCCACGTTGTGCGAGATCCGCACCAGGTGTGCCACCAGGAAGGGCAGAGTCCCACCCATCAATATGGTGGGGATCAGCACCAGCAGGAATGTCAGCACAGAAGTAGCGGTCAGGGAGGCGCCCGCCGTATGGATTCCCGCCCAATGGAACAGGCGGAGCGACACCATGCCGAAGCAGCCGATGCACAGTTCCACCAGACCGAACACCGCCAGGACAGGTAACCGGGGGATCCTGGATATCATGCCTCCCGCCAGGCTGCCCAACCCGAGTCCCAGCATGAATGCGCTCACGACGATCGTGACCGATTCGATATTGACCCCGTAGATGGTGAACAGCGCGCGCTGCCAGACGATCTGGTAGATGAGCGCGGGGAACCCGGAAATAAAAAAGAGCAGATATACCCAGAGGATCTGCTGCGATGGGGTGTGGCTCGCGTCCTGTTGCCGAGGCGTTACAGCAACGGGCCGTGTGACCAGCGGTGTCGGGTCCACTTCGAGAGGTGTCATAGTTCGTATCTATTGATCACGACCTACGATCGCTGTCCCACCGCAGTCCAGCAAGTGACCACGACAGCGGCTTTGGACCATCTGAATCGGCTATAGGCCAATGGCGCCAGACCGTCCAAGTTCCCAAAGGTGCTTGATCGGGACTTGACGAAAGTTAACCCGTGAACGAGGGGGCAAAGCGGGCACAGCCATCCAATTCCAGAGGCGGGAATTGGCAGCAGGAAGCTGTGAAATAATGTCCAAAATCATTTGTGGCCTCAAATGTTTTCACGAGATTACGCTGTGCAAAACTGGCCAAGAATCGATTATTTCACGGCTTTCAGTCCCCGTTTTGCTGCGCTACCCGGCGGGGGTCAATCCCAGACCAGGAGCCTTGGGGAGAATGAGCTTGCCTTTTTCCACGCGCACGCCATGGAAAGGGTCGTTCGAGATCAGCAGGTTGCCGTCGAGATCCGCGTAATCGACCAGCGGAGAAAGATGCGCGGCGGCGGTGACCGACACGGAACTCGAGACCATGCAGCCGAGCATCGTTTTCATGCCGAGGGCCTTCGCGATCTGGATCATACGGTAGGCTTCCAACATGCCGCCGCTCTTATCGAGCTTGACGTTGACGCCGTCGAAGGCATCGCGCAGTTTGGGAATGTCGCTCGCGCGCTGGCAGGCTTCGTCGGCGATCACGGGGATGTGGACGCGGCTGCGCACCCAGCGGGTTTCCTCGATCATCTCGGCGGGCATGGGTTGTTCGATGAACTCGACGCCCATCTTTTCCAGCCAGTTGATTTTGCGGACGGCCTCTTCCTTATCGGTCCAGCCTTCGTTGGCATCCACGCGCAGCGGCTTCTTGGTGACGCTGCGCACGGCTTCAATGGTGGGTTCGTCGGTCGAGAGGCCAACCTTTACTTTGAGGATGGGGAAATCCGCGGCCTCAATGGTCTTTTGTTTGGTAATTTCCGGAGTGTCGATGCCGATGGAGAATGTGGTGAGCGGGGTATCGGCGGGGTCCAGGCCGAAATAGGAATAGAGCGGAATCTTCAACTTCTGCCCGACCCAGTCCATCAGGGCGATATCGATGGCGGCCTTGCCGGCCCATTCGCCCGGCACGCGCTGGAAGACCTCCGCCATGATCTTGCCGAACTGCATGGGGTCGGAGGAGAGCAGAAGATCGCGCACGCGGTCGGCGGCTTTCTGCGCGCCGGCGGCGTCTTCGTGGTAGCGAACGATGGGCGCGCCTTCGCCGTGTCCGGTGATGCCATCGCGTGTGTAGGCGGTGTAGAGCGTGTCCCGATACTGGCTGGACGACATGGTGGTGGTCCAGGTGTGTTGCAGGTTCAGACGCACAATCCGGGTTGTGAAGGCGGGCGGCGCCGCTCCATCGGCCGGATTCATTCCACTGATCGCGCTCATGGCCGCCCCCGCTGTCAGGAAGTCCCGTCGGTTCATGATTTGATTCTCCCTCGAAAGCGCGACGCGCGGAAACGGGGACAGTAACCAATTACCCCTTTTACGAAAGCCGTTGTTGCACCGAAAATGGGTAATTGGTTACTGTCCCCGTTTTCGGCCGCGCCAGAAGCTTTGCAGAAAGTAAACGGCGAAACCGGCACTGATGACGATCCAGAAGTGGATCACCTGCAGGCTCACCGCGAATACCGCGATGCCGATGGCGCAGCCCCACATGAAAGTCTCTCCGGCGATCCCGTCCACCCAGTTCGGCCGCGTGCCGCCGGCGGGAACGCGGGGGCGCAACGAGGGCAGAAGCCGCGGGACCGCCTCGCAATAGCGGAGAAAGCCGGCGCCTTGCGATTCCCCCAGCCCGGCTTCCTCGCGCAGGATCAAGCGGTACACCACCAGGGTCATACCAATCAGGATGAAGAAGAAGCCGACGCTGCTGGCCATGGTTCCCATGCCGGCGGCCAGCAGGATGTTGCCCAGGTAGAGCGGGTTGCGCACGTATCGGTAGGGGCCGTCGGCCACCAGGCTTTCGGAATGCAACGCACTGTCGTGCACCACGGAGCTCTTCAAGTAAGCTTCGGCCCAGCAGCGTAGCAGCGCAGCCGCCGTAACGGTGAGCGCGGCGGCGCCAAAGATGGCGCGGATGACGGAGTCGGCTCGCGGGGAATCCATGCCGGCGGGCCTCACGATGAGCCGGGTGAGCGCCTCGGCGGCGTTGACGTGATCGAGCCCGTAAAGAGCGAAGCCGGCCGAGAAGACCCCGCCAATGATCCAGAAACGATTTTCAAATTCGGCTTCGGTGGCTTGGAAGCTCATGGTTGTGCGGTCCTCTTCATTGCGAGGTCGGCCGCGGCTACATGACTTTCTCGAAACCTAAATGCCAGCCTAGCTTGTCGGTGTCGAACCAGGATATCTCAACACCAAACCAACTGGCGTGGGACTGCGCGTGATAGCGCTCAGGGCGCACCGCGGCCAAAACAAAAGCGCAGGGCGATTCGCCAAACCTTGCCAGCCGCAGCGACAGCCACGAGTCGGAATCGAGCGGCTGGGCCAACACCACGGGCGTGCCGGTGAAAGTGGCCAGATGGGCGCCGAAGCTGCGATCCGTCTCGCGAACGGGCTCGGGCAGCGTGTAGGCCCGGCGATAGCGCGCGATGGCGGCGTCCAAATCGCGCACGGCAATCACCACGCGGGAGATGCCGCGGAAATCCCCGCCGGACGGTTTGCCTTGGGGAAAGGCGCGCAGGTCGCGCGAGGTGAGGTCATGGATCAGAAACGGGAAGAATGTCCCGCGCACACCGTCGCCGACATCGGAAGTCTGCCAATCCAGCCGCACGCCGTCGGGGCGTTCGCGGCCGCTCGACACGGGCTCGGAGACCTGGATGCCAGCGGCTTTCAAGCGCCGGACTTCAGCGGGCAGGTCTTTTTCGCGGAGGGCCCAGGCGCACGGCCCGGCATCGCCTTCCAGAAACCTGGCCCACACGTGCTGGCCGGCCTGGCGCGGGTCGGCATTCTGCCGGAGGGCCATTAACTCCAGGTAGGCGCCATCGGACAGGCTCGCCAGGGCCATCTCGGTGGTGTTATTGAGGTGCGCACCGCCGTACACGCTGGGTATGCCGATCGAAGACAAACCCGCTTGCAGTTTCCGGATATCGCTTCCGGCGACGGTCACGTGGTCGATTGGAAAATCGGAGGCCGGGAGAATCATCGCCCAAAGCACCATCGCGAAAGCAGCCCGCATGGAGCGATTGTAAGGCTTCGAGAGCCTTCAGGAAACTGCCGGCGCCGCATGCCGCTTCGACAGCCACCAGATGAAGCGGTAAAGCAGCAGCAAACCGACCAGCGACCCATAGAGCACCGGCAGGCGGATGTCGGATTTCACCAGCCAGTAGTAGTGCACCACCGCGGCCACGGCGCTGAGATAGATGAGGCGGTGCAGCGCCCGCCAGCGGCGGCCGCCCAGCCTCCGCACCCAGCCGGCGGTAGAGGTGATGGCGAGAGGCAGCATCCCGAGAAATGCCACCAGGCCCGCGATGATGAAGCGCCGCTTCGCAAAATCGCGGAGAATCTCGTGCATGTCGAAAAACTTGTCCAGCCCGAACCAGGTGGAAAAATGCAGGCACCCGTAAAAGAAGGCAAACAGGCCGATCATGCGGCGGAAACGGATGAGGTCGGGCAGGTGCAGGATGCGGCGCAAGGGCGTCACCGCCAGGGTCGCGACGAGCATGCGGATGGTCCAATCGCCCGTGAAGTGGGTGATGTACTCGATGGGGTTGGGTGTGAGGTCGCTGTTCCAGGCCCGCCACGCCAGCCAGCACGCGGGGGAAAGACACAGCAGGAAGATCACCACTTTCACCCAGCGGCGTCTTAGCATGCTTTAGAAATTTTTCTTCAAATCCATGCCGGTGTAGAGCGAGGCCACCTGGTCGGCATAACCATTGAACATCAGGGTGGGGCGCCGGCGCAGTTCGCCGAGACGGCGCTCGCTCGCCTGGCTCCAGCGCGGGTGATCGACGTTGGGATTCACGTTGGAGTAAAAGCCGTATTCGATCGGCTGCATGGTGTTCCAGGTATTGGGCGGCATTTTCTCCACCAGCCGGATCTTGACGATGGACTTGATGCTCTTGAAGCCGTATTTCCAGGGCAAAACCATGCGGACGGGCGCGCCATCCTGCGGCGGCAGCGCATCGCCGTACATTCCGACCGACAAGAGCGCCAGCGGGTGCATGGCCTCGTCCAGCCGCAGCCCTTCGACATACGGAAAGTCGATGCCGGCGTGCTGCGCTTCGGGCATTTCACTGGGACTGTAATAGGTTTGGAACGCCACGAAGCGGGCCTTGGACGTTGGTTGCACCAGGTTGAGCAGGGCGCTCAGCGAATAGCCGGCCCAGGGCACCACGATCGACCAGGCCTCCACACAGCGATGGCGGTAGATGCGCTCTTCGAGCGGCGCGAGCTTGAGGATCTCATCGATCGAGAACTTGCGCGGCTTGGCCACTTCGCCTTCCACCGATACCGTCCAGGGGTAGGTCTTGAAGTTCTTGGCAAAGCGGGAGGGCTCGTCCTTGGCGGTGCCAAACTCGTAAAAGTTGTTGTAGTGGGAAACGTCGGCAAAGGAGTTTTCCTTTTCCGTGGTGCTGAACGGGCTCTTGGCAAGGTTGGGAAATTTGCCGGCGGCGCGGGCGCGCCCCCAAGGCGAAAGCAGTTCGCGGCCGGCTAGAAATGCGGCCGGCATGGCAGCCAGGAACTTGCGGCGGTCGAAGTAGAGGGCTTTGGGTGTGACCTCCGAATAGCGGATATCCCCAGGTCTCTTGATCAGCATCGCTTTGCTTCTACTATATATCCAGATGCGCCCGGCCAATTGCGGGACGCAGCTTTTCACAATTCCAGAGCCGGCTTAGGCCGCCGCGGACAGCTGGCGGCCTAAGTAAGGTTCCCGATAGGGGTCAGAACATTTGACATAGTAGTAACAGAACTCTACAATGTACGCTAGCGGAATAGGTATGCCCGAAAACACTGCCGCCAATGGTGAGCCCATGTCACCTTTGGGGACTGCATCAAAAGCGAAGATCCGCATCGTAGTGGCGGACGACCATCCTATTTTTCGGGACGGCTTATGCAAGCTGCTCGCCCTGGAAGAGGATTTCGAAGTGGTGGCGCAGGCCCAGGATGGGCGGCAGGTGCTGGATGTGCTGCAGCAGTATGAGCCCGACATTCTTCTGCTGGACCTGAAGATGCCCGGACTCGACGGTCTTTCGACCTTGCAGCGCCTGCAGGTTGTGAAGAACAAGACGCGCGTGATCGTCTTGACGGCATCGGACGACAAGAACGAATTCGTCCAGGCGATGAAACTGGGGACCTCCGGGATTGTCCTCAAGCAGACTGCCACGGAATTGTTGATCAAGAGCATTCGCAAGGTCCACGCCGGGGAGATCTGGCTGGATTCGCACACCACGGCGGCGGTGATTCGCCAGTTCGTGGCGGCGGACGATGCAGCGCCTGTTTCGTCGCAGTCGGCTCCCCGCGATCGCGAACGCTCGCCGCTCAGCCAGCGCGAGCGCGAAATTGTGGCGCTGGTGGCCCAGGGTTTCAAGAACAAAGAGATGGCCGAGAAGATGTTTATCAGCGAGCAGACGGTGAAGAACCACCTGCACAACATCTTCGATAAGCTGGGCGTCAGCGATCGCCTGGAACTGGCGCTTTACGCCATTCATAACAACCTGCACAGCGGCCGGTAAGCAACTGCTCCCTGGCGGTCGTGCGACAAGTCGTGCGACAAGTCGTGCGACAAGTCGTGCGACAAGTCGCGGCTCTGAAAAGAGCCTTACCCGCCGGCGGCTCCATCGCCCTTGGCGCCACCGTATTCCTTCAACTTGTTGTGCAGGGTTTTCAGGCTGATATCCAGAATCTCCGCGGCGCGCGTCTTGTTGTTGTGAGTGTGTTCGAGGGTCCGCAGAATCAAACCCTTCTCAGCCTCTTGGACCGTGGTGCCAAGGGCAAAACGGATGGCCTCGCCGTCATCCGCGACCGGCGCCGCGGCAGGTGCGGGGAAAGCGGCGCCACCTTGCAGAAAGGCCGGCAGGTGTTTGCGCTCGATCACGCCTTCGCCCGCCAGAATCACGGCGCGCTCAATCACATTGCGGAGCTCGCGTACATTGCCGGGCCAGTTGTGCGCTTCCAGCGTTTCGCGCACGGCGGGCGAAATCTCCACGACGCTGCACTCATGTTTCCGATTCATTTCCGCCAGCAGCGCCTCCGCCAGCGCCGGGATGTCCGACCGGCGCTCCCGCAACGGAGGCATGTGGACCTGGAAAACATTAAGGCGATAATACAGATCTTCGCGCAGATGCCCGCTCCGAACGGCCTCTTCCGGCACCTTGTTGGTGGCGGCCAGGACGCGCACATCCACCTGAAACTCGGTCTTGCCGCCCAGCCGCCGGACCTTCGAATCCTCCAGAATGCGCAGCAGCTTGGCCTGCGTCGCGACAGGCATCTCACCGATTTCGTCCAGCAGCAGCGTGCCGTGCTGGGCCACTTCGAAGCAGCCGGCACGCCGTTCCGATGCGCCGGTGAACGAGCCTTTCTCGTGTCCGAATAGCTCGCTTTCGATCAGGGTTTCAGGCAGCGCCGCGCAGTTGACGGCAATGAACGGCCCGAGCCGCCGCGGACTGAGCGCATGCAGAGTGCGGGCCACGAGTTCCTTGCCGGTTCCACTCTCGCCGGTAATCAGGACGCAGGCCTTGCTCGGGCCGGCCTGCTGCAAGAGCGCAAAAATCTCCTGCATTTGGGGCGACGTCCCCACCAGCTCGCCTAGCGAGCCCTTATAGCTGAGCTGCCGCTCCAGGTTGCGCTTATCGGCCAGCAAGCCGGCGTGGCTGCCGGCGCGGGAAATCAGGACCTTCAAGACGGAAGGCTGGTAAGGTTTATCGAGGAACCAGTAAGCACCCAGGTCATGTACCGTCTGGACAGCTTTTTCGATGCTCCCGAAGGCCGTGAGCACGATGGTGGGCGGCATCGTTCCGGCGTCGCGCAAGCGTTCGAGCAGGCCGAAGCCGTCCAACCCGGGCATGTTGAGATCGGTGAGGATGACATCGGCTGGAAACCAGGCCAGCTTCTCCAAGGCTTCGTTGCCGTCGGCGGCAGTTTCCGGGATCATGCCCCACTCCGCAACCATGGCCGCCAGCCCGTTGCGCTGGTTGGCCTCATCGTCGACGATCAAAACTCTCATCTCTGGCTGGTCCATCGCTGGAGGATTCATATCCATTCTACGCCGCGTGCGTCTTATAGAGAAAGAGTCTGGTTCAACGCGGAGTCGCGGAGAAGCGGAGAAAACTGAGGAATCGGAAAGTGATTCTCAGATCTACAAGCACGGCGAACGATCCACCATCGAGATCCTCATTACTCTGTGGTTTTCTCCGCGTCTCCGCGCCTTCCATGAGAAGGCCGGCCCGTGTCAAGGGAAGAAACTCCAGTTTTGGCTGGTTTTTTCTGTCGCCTGGTTGCCGACCAACGGGAG
>Ga0209039_10001725_pt1 | contig 19800 bp, 14 predicted proteins | sample BogFormECP12_OM1_FD_188238 | JGI IMG/M metagenome (GOLD analysis project Ga0209039, IMG submission 188238) | Bog forest soil microbial communities from Calvert Island, British Columbia, Canada - ECP12_OM1 (SPAdes) (version 2) | ecosystem: Environmental > Aquatic > Freshwater > Wetlands > Bog ...
CTAGTTCTGGGCTCATCGGGTCTGGGAGAGGAGTTCAAAGAACGGACTGCGGACTTCCTCCTGGTTCGCCCGCGCCGCCGCCGGTATTGGGTGTGGATGGGTTGGTGGGTCGGGGTCGCGGAGCTTAGCCTGATGAATTTCCTGGCCGTAGGGGCGACCTTCGCAACCCTGACCTATCTGACCGGCCACGTTCAGACCTGGCGAGTACTGACCACAATTCTCCCTCTCGCCGTAGGCGGCGCCGTGATCTACAGCTTGACTTGTTTCATGACCCTGGTCGCGCGCAGCGGTCGGCAGGGGCTTAGTTACAGCATCGGAATTGTCTTCATTGACTTGCTGCTCCCCATCGCCGTGCTCTACAACTGGCACGTGCACATGCCGTCGGTCACCACTTTCATATTTGCCGGCTGCGAATGGGCGACCAGTCCCCACCTGGCCTATCCGTTCGGCAAACTCGCGCTATATGTAGGCGCAGCCCTGGCCTTCCCCCTCGCCGCACAGTGGGTCTTGGAACGCGCCGAGGTGTGAACATGCATCTGGCACAGAAGGTGTAAGAACATACACAATCTCGCGCGGAGACGCCGAGGCGCAGAGATTCGAAACAAAAAACTGCTTTGTTTTATTTTCGGCTCCGCGTTAATCGGCACCGGAATCGGCATGATCGCGTCGCTGGCCCTCACTCGGTTGCTGCGATCCATGCTGTTCGGCATCAAGCCCACCGACCCGGCCACTTTCTTCGCGGTAGGACTTCTGCTGTCGGGAGTTGCGTTACTGGCATGCTACATCCCCGCCCGCCGGGCGACGAGGGTCGATCCCATGGTGGCGCTGCGGTACGAATAGGTTTCGGGTGGGCGGAGCGAACCGGCTGGAAATAGTTCTTGACAGTGGGCAGCGAATAGGCTACAATCAGTATAAGTGCCGGCGTCCTGCCGGCGCCTGGCGCCTCTCGAATTCCCCTCCGAGAGGGCAAAATACCGAGAGGACAGAAAGGTGTGTCGGAGGTCGGTTGACGATTGTCAGCAAAGGCTCGTTCCCGCAAGACATGCTGGGCGTCACTGAAAACTGATGACTGAAAACTGAGTACTCAGAATGGTTGGTTTCCCCGCGCCCTTCGACAGTATTTGGGCTTGAAAACGCCCGGAGCGACAGCCCCCAAGGTTTAAGAAATACCATGGCTTTCCAGGATATTCAAGAAACAAAAGGGGTTAGCATTTAGCGCAAAAATGTCTCAACACATTATCTTATTCATATAGAAGGAATTAGTATGAAAGCTGGGAACCGGGGAGAAAAAAGGAGGGCCGCTTTCCAGGATGTACTAGAAACAAAAGGGTTTATTGATGAATCGCGAAACTCCTGCAGAAATCGATGTCATTGAAATTAAAAGGGTTATCTCATTCTGCGGCGGCGGAGGGTCATGAAAAAAACGGGGTAAAAAATGAGACTGAACTTCAGTAAGTTATTGAAAACACATGTAGAAAAAATGTCTGCTTTTCGCCTTTCCTGGATGTTAATGAAAATAAAAGAGTTAAACAACTCTTTCCAGGATATTGATGAAAAGAAAGGGAGTTACTTAAAATAGAAGCGACAAGTGTCGAGTGAGGAGACATAGAGTCCGGAGTATGGTGTCCGAGGTCCGAAGTGCAGGAGCGCAAATCGCAGATTTGGAATCTGAAATCGAAAACGACTCGATGAGCCGATGACCCAATGAACCGATGGACGGATGAGCCGATGACCCGATGGGCCGATGGCTCAATCACCAATCACAAATCGCAAATCGAAAATGTCCCGATGATCCGATCCAAAGTGAAAGTAGCGCCGATGGCATCTAAATCGTCTAATATTAAGTCTATGGCCACCAAACTCAAACAGTCTCTGGGCGCATTGGGGATAATCGCCGGCCTCAGCGCGTTGCTGGTGGTGTTGGGGGTTTTGCAGTATCGGTGGAGCAATCAGATTCGAACTGCGGAGTTGCAAAGGAAGCAGGCTGCGCTCCAAGCTGGCATGAACGGGTTCCGCGAGGATTTCCGTCGCGAGCTGGCAGGAATCTGCACGAGCTTTACTTACCGCCCGCCGGATCAGGCTGCGGCGATTGAGGATCTCTACGCCCAGGATTGCGGGGATTGGGCACGGTCTTCCGACCACCGCGAACTGGTGGCCAACTATTTTCTATGGGAAAAAACCAAGGGTGAAAGTTACTCGTTCTTCCAGTTCAATCCCCAAGATGACACCTTTAAGGCAACGGCTTGCCCGGCGAGCCTGGGGGTTCTGTGCGACACTTCCAATCTCATCAGCACGCTAAGCTCGCGGGGCGGGGATTTCGGACCTATGGGGTTGCGGTGGCGACTTCAGGGTGAGTCGCTGGCGATGGCGCGTCCCGTTCCCCCACCGGGCTGGCGCCAACGGAGGAATCGAAGTGGTTGCCCCCCGGACTGCTCGCCTGCGGGATTCATGATGGTCGAACTGAACCGCGAGGTCTTCCTCAAACGGTTTCTTCCCGAGCTGGCCCAGAGGTATTTCGGGGGTGCGGATGGCCTTCTCTATGACGTGGCCATCGTTGATGCCGCAAATCCGCCCCGGTTCATTTACGCATCGGAGGCGCGCCCTTCGCCGGATCTGGTAAGTTCGCCGGATGAGATGGTGCATCTGTTCAGCTCGCGCCGGTCGCGGGGATTCGAATTCCGCCCGGTAAATCCCGGCCAGCCGGGCAATACGGCGGAACGCGAGAGGATTCCGCCCCCTCGCTTCGCGTTCCCGGGAGCCGCGCGCGAAGGCTCGGCACGCGCGCGAGGCTTCTTGGCCGCACCCATCCTCGCGGACGCTTCCGCCGCGGGATGGCGCTTGGTGGTCCGGCATCCAGGCGGTTCCCTGGCGGAAGCCGCGGCGATGACCTGGAGACGTGAATTGCTGCTGGGCTTCGGGGTGTTGCTGGTGCTCGCTGCGAGCGTGGCCTTGGTCTTGGTGTGGGCGCAGAGAATCCGGCGGCTGGCGAAGATGCAAATGGATTTTGTCACCGGGGTTTCCCACGAACTGCGCACTCCTGTGAGCGTCATCTCCTCGGCGGCCGAGAATCTTGCTGACGGCGTGGTGGAGGCCAAGCCGCAGGTGAAGCAGTATGGCACGCTCATCCGCAATGAGGCCCAGCGCCTCGCGGCAATGATCGAACAGGTGCTGCTGTTTGCCGCCACCCGCAACGAGCAGCGGCAATACCAGCCGCGCCCGGTGCCTGTGGCCGAGACCATTGATTCGGCCGTGGCGGACCTGGCTCATCTCACCACGGCCAAAGGCTTCACAGTGGAGAAGGAAGTGGCCCCCGGCCTTCCTCCGGTCATGGCGGATCCGAAGGCGCTCGGCCGCTGCCTGCAGAATCTTATGACCAATGCCTTGAAGTATGGGGCGGGAGGGCGATGGATGGCCATTCGCGCCCAACCTGGGTCCGGACCCGAGACGGGGGAGGTTTTGATCACCGTCCAGGATCGAGGACAGGGAATTGAGCCGGGCGAAATCCCCCACATCTTTGAACCTTTCTATCGGGGAAATGCCGCGCGGGTTTCACAGACACATGGCACCGGATTGGGTTTGAGCTTGGCGAAAGAAGCTGCGGAGGCCATGGGCGGAAGGCTGACTGTGGCGAGCCATCTGGGTGAAGGGAGTGCGTTCACGCTGCATTTCCCCGCGGCCAAGTGAATGGTGATGGCATCCTGGTGTGGTGGGAAGTCCCCAGAGGTTTGCTGCCGGCCAAAGCACCCAAGGAGAAACTGATAACCCCATGAATTCTATCCTGCTCGTCGAAGATGAACCAGGGCTGGTGCTCACGCTGAGCGATCGTCTGCGCAGCGAGGGCTACTCCGTGGAAGCCCTTTACGATGGAACCGAAGTTGTGGAGCGAGCCACGCGCCATCGCTTCGGACTCATCATTCTGGATGTCATGTTGCCGGGCAAAGGGGGCTTCGAGGTTTGCCAGGAGCTGCGACAACGCGGTCTTAACACGCCCATCCTGATGCTCACCGCGCGCACCCAGATGGCCGACAAAGTTAAGGGACTTAAAATCGGAGCCGACGACTACCTGACCAAGCCCTTTGAAATGCCGGAACTCCTGGCGCGCGTTGAGGCCTTGCTCCGGCGGGGAAAAGGGGCGGGCAGCGAGGGACCGGACTTTTACGATTTTGGACCGCTTCACATCGATATGCGGCGCACCGAGGTGCTGCGCGACGGCTCCCCCACCGTGCTTTCGACCAAGGAATTCCAACTGCTTCGTTATCTCCTCGAACATCGAGGCAGGACCTTGAGCCGTGAGGAACTCTTGAAGGAAGTCTGGGGCTATGCCTCGGCGCCTTCCACGCGCACCGTGGATGTGCATGTGGCGTGGCTGCGGCAGAAGCTTGAACACGATCCCAAACAGCCCAAATATATCCTCACCGTCCACGGGCAAGGGTATAAGTTCGCCGCTTGACGGCTCGCGCTAATTCACTCGCGCCTCCGGCACCGCGCCTGACTGCGTGTGAACTTCTGCCTTTTGTTTGTACATAAGTGCATCGGCGCGCGCCAAAACCTCTTTGATGCTCTCGCCGAGCTGCCACTCCACCAGACCGAGAGCAGCGTTCATGTCGACTTTCGGCCCGGCCGTTCCGAGTTGGAGGGAGTAGCCCCCGAAGACCCATTTTTGCATGCGCTCCACGTGCGACTGCGCTTCCGTCAGGTGGCCATCGAGGACCACGATGAACTCATCGCCGCCCCAGCGGCCGACCACATCCGTCGAGCGCGAGGCGGAGCGCAATTCGGTGGAAAATTGTTTCAGCAGATCGTCGCCCGCTGGGTGTCCGTAAGTGTCATTGACTTGCTTAAACCCGTTGAGGTCCAGCATCACCACGCAGAAGGACTGCTTGGCCGCGATACGGCGTTGCATTTTGATTTCGACTCCCTGGCGATTGTCCAGTCCCGTCAAGGCATCATGAGACGCGCGCTGCTCGGCCTCTTCCAGCTTCGTCTGATAAGTGGAGACCTGGGTTCGCAGCCCCGCCACGGTTTCGCGGCCGTCCTGCTCCATTTTATCCACGCAGGTTTTCAGCTCCTTCGCACCGCGCACGATGGCGGCCCGGATTTGGGGCAGGTCCTCGAGTTTGGCGAGCGCCTGGAGCCGTTTGGTGAACTCGCCGAATTGAGCGGCGTAACGCTGATCGCGCTCCGCCACCGACTCCGCCGCGCGCGCCAGCACCATCAGGATTTCCTTCACATCGCCGGCTCGCTGCTGGAAATACTCCTCGGTCTGCTCCCCCCATTCCTGGAGTTGCTGTTCCACGTGCTCTTCCGTCTCCTTTACAAGCGGGGGTGTGAGGGTTTTGGCAAGGCTTTCGGCCAGCAGCATCAGGCCGTGCTGGAGGCCGGGACCTAATGCTGGGCAGGCCCGGAGTCCACTATTTCCCATGGCGCCCAGCGCCGCCCGGTACGCCTCGAGGATCGCGGCCAGAAGTTCTTCCGGGCTCGGCGGGCGGTACTTGTTCAGTTCGCCCGGGTCCAGGTCCAGGTATTTCTTTATGGATATCACCGTTCGCCCATCCTTCCCGTTCCTCGATGAGGCCGGATGCAGAAGGTGTTTTGAAACTGGCGCTGTACGCGACGCACGCCGGCGCCGCGTTGAAGGCATCACCGCCATGTTCATCGTCAGTCCTGGCCAAAACTTTAACGCGGATGCCTTGCGTCCTTCTCGAACCCAGCCGGGGTAGCCACCGTGTCGCCGCGGCTGAAACTCCGCCGAGCTTAGTGGCGGACGACCAGTCCTGATTGTGGATACCCCAAGGAAGATGGCAAATGGCCATCACTCCTCGGAGGATGCCAAGGGCTTATAGCGGAAACCCGGACTAAAAGTCTGTTGGTGGGGTTTTTGAACTTTCAGTCACAAAGTCACATATTGGAAGCGCGCGGTAGTGTCTCAGTTTGAATCCCCAGCGCGGCGTTCGTAAACCCCGGGTGACTACTCATGAGTGATGGCAAGACCGGCGGGGGGCCGGCCCGCTTTCAACGTCCAGTCGTCCCGCTTTCCGGGTCGGGTGTTTTTCGGACCCAATCGGTGGATGTACCCACCCTTCCTCTTTCCGAGGAGATCAATCCACCTGGATACCCACCGGGCTCGTTTCCGAGGCCGGCGCTGGAAAGTTTGATTTGCTTTTCGGCATACAGAATTTTGACGGCAACCGGTCTCCGCGTCGCGGGTTCCCTGCGCTCGTGCTCCCGCCTATCGTGACCGCTCAGTTTATAGAGGGCGGTTTCCCAGGGAGACGACCCGTGATCGCCTCGGGAACGGCCGTGGCCTTATTTCCACGACGGTTTCGGAAAAGCGCCACGAAATCGTGAAGCTGGGCGGTCAAGGAAGCGAGTTCGGTTGCTGCCTTGCTCTTGTTGTCCACCATCGGGGCGACCGTCTTCATGGTATCAGCTAGGGCCGCGATCTGGCTGGTGATGCGCGCGCCTCCCCCAACCGCCTCGCCAACGGAGACGGACAAACCCTGGGTGGCCGCGGCCTGGGACTGTACTGTGTCCTGAACTGTTTCTGAAAGCTCTTTGATATGCTTCAGAATTCCTGTCAGCAGCGCGATCATTTGGGCCGGGGGCCGGAGATCGCTTTCGACCACGACCAGTTTGTCGTGGAAGCCGGCGGCGACCTCCGCGGCTTCGTCGGCGAGGACACTCATCCCCGCAGCTACCCCGGCTAAGCGTTCTAGTGCTGCGCGCAGGCGTGCGGATTCGACGCTGGCGCTTCTGGCTAGGGCACTTGCCTGTTGTCCGAGTTCGACCATGGTTGGGATCGCATTTTGCATTTCTCACCTCACTTTGCTCGACAGGGCAGGGATAGCTTCGGCTGTCTGGCCGGCTGGCTACCACTTGAGGATCGGTCCACCCACAGGAAACACACACCTCTTGAAGGCGCAGTTCGTCACTTCGGCAAAGGCGAGATACAGGGCGTCCGCGCCCGTTGCCACTCCCACCCAGCCACCGGCCGTATGCCAGCCCGGTCCCATTCCGAGGTCCCCGCCTGCCAGCAGGAAAAAGGTAATCCAGAGTAGGAGGAATACTGTCCAGAGAACGAGGTTGGCGCGGAAAGTTGCAATCCACATGAGGAGCGTGAATATCCCCCACATCAAAAGGACAATGCCCACTGCGTTGGCTGCGGGTGGCTTGATCCAACCTGCGCCGGCAGTCCAGAGCAGAAAAGCATACCACCACCAGAATAGACCATAGGAAGAGAATGCTACGGTCCCGAAGGTATTGCCGTTCTTGAATTCCATTATCCCGGCAAGGATTTGGGCGATGCCGCCGTACGCAAAGGCGAGTGGGACGACCACCGCCAACAACCCAGGGGTATCTCCCTTCAACAACCCTGCATTGATAGAGCTTAGAACAACTGTCGTAAGTCCAAATCCCGCAAGCCCCAGGGGAGCTGGATTCGCTGAACTCACCGTTTCGCTTGCCATGAAGTTCCTCCTCACGTTTCCAGATTTAGTACGCTACGCTTGGTCAAGTTCTTCTACCTCCGCAGACCTGATGGACCTGAATTCAAAAAGAGGGGCGGGGTGCTGAATCCCCGCCCCGAAGCAGAGCGGCTACACTCAAGCCGCTCCATGGAGGAACTTTGCCCGTCACCCTACTGGAGGCGAGCCGTGGCGCCAGATGGAGTTTTCGCCCGGCTCGTTAGTTTCGCATCGTGAGTCTGTTGAGCCGTCGAACGGGAATCGGCGGCGCCGGTACGTCCTGGGCTGTTGTCAAACTTAAACCTGGAGACAACATTCTGAAGTTCCGCCGCCATACGTGCCAGTTCGCCCGCCGCCGTTTGCGTGTCGTTGGCGCCTTGCGTCGTGCTCTTGGCTGCCTGCGCCACCGCCACAATGTTCTCGGCCACTTGCGAACCCCCTTTTGCTCCTTCTTGCACGTTGCGAGTTATCTCATTGGTAGTCGCCGTCTGCTCCTCGACGGAGCTTGCAATCGTGTTCGAGATGTCGTTGATCTGAAGGATGACTGCGCTGATCTGGCCGATCGCCTCCACCGCTCCCTTGGTGTCACCTTGAATGGCTTCGATCTTGCGGCTGATATCCTCGGTGGCCTTGGCGGTCTCCTTGGCCAGTTCCTTCACCTCGTTGGCCACCACCGCAAAGCCTTTGCCCGCTTCGCCGGCGCGCGCCGCCTCAATCGTGGCATTGAGGGCCAGCAGGTTGGTCTGTTGAGCAATGGAAGTGATGACCTTGATGACCTGCCCGATCTCGGCGCTCGATTCGCCCAGCTTGGCCACCGTGGCGTTGGTGGTTTCGGCGGTCTTCACCGCACCGGACGCCACCTTGGCAGCTTCACTGGCGTTCTTGGCGATCTCCTTGATCGAGGCACTCATCTCTTCGGTCGCCGTGGCCACGGTTTGCAGGTTCTTGGTCACTTGTTCCGCGGCCGCCGAAACCACGTTGGATTGGGTAGCCGTCTCTTCCGCGTTGGCACTCATCTGGTGGCTCACCGCACTCAACTCTTCCGACGAGCTTGCCAAGGCCTCCGAGTTCTGAGCGATTTGGGCCATGCTGGAAGACAGCATGTCAGCCATTTTATTGATATCGTTCTTCATTGAGGCATGGTCGCCTTTGTACTCACCTCTTACGCGTGCGGTGAGGTCGCCCTCGGCAATCTTCTCGAGCACCATTCCAGATTCCTGCACAGGCGCTACCACGGCATCGAGGGTCTCGTTCACGCCTTGCACGACATTGCGGTACTCACCTTGGTGCTTGTTGACATCAGAACGCGTAGAGAGCTTGCCTTCTACCGCCGCTTTCGACAGCATCTCGGTGTCCGCCACCAACTCCTCCAGGTTTTCCATCATGGTGGTCAGCGACGGCACAAGTTCGTCGTTCTCAGACCTGCGACCGATCTTCTTGTATTCAGGAAGGTCCCCCAAGTCGCCTTGCGAGACTTTCTTGACCGTACTCGTCACATGAAGAATTCGATCCTGAACTTGGTTGACGGCTTTCGCAACATCCTCAAAAATGCCAACATATTTTCCCTCAACTCGTTTGCTGTAATCGTTGAGCGCCATCTTTTTCAGTACGGCGGCGGCCTCTTGAAGCCCTCCCAGTCCATCGATGCAGGCATTCAGGTTATTCCCTATGGCATTGAAGTCCCCCTTGTAACTCTCCGTGATTTTGGCCGGGATGTCCCCTTTCGAGATCTGCTCCAGGTACTTGGCTGCGACGTTGAGCGGCCCGATCACCGCATCCAGGGTATCGTTTACACCCTGCACGGTCTTACAGAAGTCCCCCTGATGCTTGGAGGTATCGGCGCGGGTCGCCAACTTGCCTTCCACCGCTGCCTTCGACAGCGCGTTGGCATCCGCCACCACTGCCGCAATGCTCTCCATCATCGTGGTGAGGGAGGGGATGAGTTCGTCCTGCTCGGAGCGGCGCCCGATCTTCCGGTATTCCTCTAAATCCTCCAGGTTCCCTCTCGAAACCTTCTTAGCCGTTTCGATGACATGATGAACTCGCTTCTGCACGATGTTTGTCCCTTCGGCCAGCTCGGCGAAGGATCCCTTATAATCACCCTTAACCTGAACGGTGTAGTCGTTCACGGCCATCCGTTGCAGGACCTTGCTCGCCTCGTCCAGCGGCTTGTGAATAGCGTCCAGCATCAGGTTGACCGCTTTAGCTCTTTCGAGATGGCGGCCCTGGAACGCGCCTTCATCGATTCGCTCGGTGAGCCGCCCTTCCTTGGCGGCAGCGGCCAATCGTGCCGTTTCGCGTGCCAATCCAACGTCACCGGCGGCAGGAAACACGAGTTCCACGATGCCGACTACACGTCCTGCTGCGTCGAAACGAGGCGCTGCCGAGACCAGTACGGGCACTTCTTGGCCTTGTACCAAGGGAAAGGCCTCTCCCTCGCACACCTTGCCCGTCCGTGCCGCTTCCGCCGCCGGACAGGTTCCGGCCCGGCAGCCTGGGTTGTCATACAAGTCCCAGAACTTGGCTCCGATGCAGTCCTCCTTCGGTTTGCCCGCTGCCTTCGCTGCGGGCTCATTAAGATCCAGAATGGTGTGGTTCGTGTCCATAACCACCACCATCCCTGGGATCAGGTCGTAGACTTCAGCCTTGTCCACCCCAACACTACCTTTCCCACTACCACGCAGTTTTCTGTCGCTGCCTTTCGTCATTTGTCACCTCGCTCCTTTATTTCAGAAGTCCGATGGACTCCGGTTAGAAATCCAAAGTGTGAGAGCCCCGCCCTCGAGCGAGGCATATCGCCTGCCGGGTATGAACCGAATACGCGCATACGCCGAGGCAAGAATCGTCCCTCGGCTTCTGGATCACCCTGAGTATGTCCACTCATCCTTGCCTTTCCGCACCTTTAGAAACGGTATGTGCAGAACACCCAGGGGTACGAACTTCCGACGCCCGTGGCGTTTTCTTTCAAGAAACGGCCCCAGAACAAGTAGCTCCACCCGCTGCCCAGAATGAGCCATGGCCGCGGCGTGTAGGTTAGGTAGAAGTCGACATCGTGGCCGATGTCTGTGTGCACGGCTCCACCCGTGGGCGACTTCACAACCTGCACGCCGGAGGCGTTGTAGAGGCCGTCGTGGGCGCTGGCCAGCCAAAGGAAATGGTAATCGAACGTCACCTTTACGGTGCGGCGGGGATTGATCTCAGCACTCGTCCGAAGGTGCCGGATATTGCGCCAGCCAAACAGGTCGGACATACCGTAGATGTTATGAAAGGCGCCGTACACCTGGTCGAAAGTGTTCACTTTTCCGTCCCCTTTGCCGTTGTCGCCCGTAGAGTAAGTGTACTCGGTGGAGAAACGGGGCCTAAGAGGGACGTGGGCGGGTGAGTATCCGGCAATCCAGTAGCCGGCCCAGGCGCTGATACCATCGGTCGAGGAGTGGCCAGCTTGTCGGTCCATTTCTACGGTATAGTCGAAGCCGGCAGGAAGTTTGCCAAACCAAAGAGCCCCAGCCGTATAGATATCGCCATTGCCAACCTGACCGGTTTCGCTCTTGACCAGGGGATTGGTCTTCCAGAGCACATAGGGTTCAATCGTCGCCTTGGGAACGAGCTTGCTCAGGGTGCCATAGACGCCATACAGGTTGTGGCCCGGGTCACCGTCGAACTTATCAAAACGGTTGGTATTGATGATTACCGGGGTGGCTGCGAAGATGTCGACCCGGTTCCCACCGGCGCCCAGCCCGATCTTGGCAACGTCAAAAGTGCGGGTGACGTTCCCCCAATCCCCCCCGCCCACGACACGCTGGTTCCCCAGGTTGAGTTCCGTGCGGCCCACTTGCAGGCTGACCCAGTTTTTCTCCCCAGTCTTCAGTTCGACATAGCCCTGACGCAGGTCAAACGTATTCTTCAGGCTGGTGCTGACATGATTTGAAGCTATGTCGATGGGGCGGGAGTCCTGCCCCTGGACGTAAAAGCGAAACCACTTGGCGGGTTTCAGATCGAGCCCGATTCTCATGCGGGTCAGTGTGTACGTATCGTTGTCGCCCGCCTCGTATTCGAGGGAAGTGCGGGCTTCTTCGCGGGCACGAATCTCAAAAGTGAACCGCATCCAGGAGGGTAAATCCTTGTTGAGTGCATCCCCTGGGTTGCCGTCCGTGTTGTTCGCGACACGTGTTGGCACGGACAGAATCTGAGCGCGAAGGTTTACCCCACCGAACAATGTCAGTGCCAGTAGGCAGACGTTGAGGGCGCTAAGCGTGAGGCCCTGTGCGGTCCTTTGGCGAGCGGTCGGTAATTGGTGCATAAGTCCTCCGATAAAAACGAGAGAATCCTCTGCGCTAGCGAAGACCTCTTAATCCTCTGTAATACTTGGCCGTTCACAGGACTCTTATCGGCGGAGGGTGGAGCTGCTTGAAAATAACGTGCATTACAGTTGTAGTGCTGACGTATATCTGTTTGTAATGCACTATAGATTTAGGATGGCGGATTGTTCTATCCACGAAATGGGATGAAATGAAAGGTCTGCCTGACCTCAAGGGAGCATGGGTTGAATTAGAGGGTGCCGATGAATATAAAAGGACCGCCTTCCGAGCGTCATTTGCAAGGGTTGGGACAAGCTACGGCTGGTGGCAACTTAGAGGCTCGTCTTACGCTGCACTGTCATCTCGGGTGAGAGAATACATTTCGAATCTCTTATCCTTGGTAATCCATCCGGGAAGGTCATGCCCGGCCAGCAGCTCGGGGGAGTGATGAGCGGCGTCCAGCAGGATCAGACCTCGAACATATTCTGAGAAGTTTCCTGCGCTTCTACGGGACATCATCATTCTTCCCAGTTCGAACAACTCGCTGCTCACTCGAATAGCGTTTTGCCGGGTCTTCTTTCCCATTGGCAGTCCTTACTCGCAACAGTTGTACCAAATGCTTCGCTGATCACCTTACCCACTCAATCGCTGCGCCTTGATTGGGAACAACCGCTATTTGTACTCCTCGGTTCCGTGCGACATTCTCGAAGAACCGGTTGAGCCCCCCCACTGGGGATACGATCGCGGCTCTGAGCGAGGGCCTCCAAAATCGGGCACAATGCTCGCCCAGCACCAGCATGTCCAAGACTGGAATGGCCCCAGCAACCCCGGAGACATCAAGGATTACTCTCGGGTTGGCACGATTCTCACTCTCTTTTTTTACTCGATCGAAAAGGTCGTGGAGATTAGCCAGACTGTATTGGCCCACGGCTTTTATTGACAAATGGGTGTCTACCTCATGAATCTGTATTTCCAAACTCATACTCCCCCTTTGAGTTGATCACCGTGCTCTTGGTGGGGCCGGCGCGCGAATAAACTCTCGCTGGCACCGAAGTGAAGACTGACCTCACGAAGAACATTCATTGTCTCCGACCGCTGCCAGGAAGGTGCGGAGCAGCTCCACCTCCCGCTCCAAGTCCACGCCGGCGCTTTGGACGGCCTGCCAATCTCCCTTGCGCGCCATCATTTGGAGTTGCAGGGCGGACTCATAAGCCCTTTTCGCTGAGACGTTTTGGGCCGCCACTTTGGCCAGGCGCGCCGCCTTCTCGACGGCACCGAGGTCTCCGCGGGCCATCCCACTCCGAATGTCCGTCAACAGGGTTGGCCATGCAGCCTGAGCGAGACCAACAAGTTCGGTTAGAAACTCGCGGTCACCACCGACGCTGCTCAATGCCAAACCCACGTCAAAGACTTCGGGGTATCTATCCGTCGTCTGCATCATTTTTTTCCAATCGTCAGTCAAGCTCATTCACCAGCCCCCGAGGACCAGCCCCGGTTCAAATGGCCTTACCGCCTCCTCATCTAAGGTACGCGGCAAATGCCCAGGGCGGCAACGGACAAGGCGCGCCATGGCCTCCGTGGCCGCGTTTGTCCGCGCTTGGCAATAGCTCCTGGCACGGCCTGCTTGGTATATTCATACATTTGCTTTGAAGCTTGCCCTGGAATGGTTTAGAGTTGGAGGAATGGGGGCCCTTGGAGTCTCATCATGTCAAGCAAGGGAACGTCCTCGAGGCCAAGCATCGTTACTCCCGCCTCCGGCCTGCGACTGGATTCCTGGAAGGAAATCGCGGCCTATCTGAAGCGCAGCCCGCGGACGGTGAGCCGCTGGGAGCGGGAGGAGGGGCTGCCCGTCCATCGTCACCTGCATCGTAAGAAAGAAACGGTCTATGCCTTCACAGACAAGATTGACGCTTGGCTAAAGAGTCGCGGAAAGACGGAAGGTACGGGTCATGGCCTGGGGCCTCCCACCTCAGCCCCCTCGCCAGGGCTCGCTGAAATCTCAAAACAAGAGGTCTCGTTTGGGCGGCCAATCTTGATTGCCGTCCTTCCACTCCGGAATCTCACTGCTAATTCCGCCAAGGGATTGTTCGCGGAAGCTCTCACCGATGAGGTCATCTCCGAACTCGGCCAAGTGAGTCCGGAACGTCTTCGGGTCATCGCGTTCACTTCGGTCGCGCACTACAAGCAATCGGGGAAGAGCATCCAGCAAATCGGGAAGGAATTGGGCGTGCATTACGTAATGGAAGGAGGAGTGCGCTGGTACGGGCGGCGGGTGCGCGTGACCGCACGGCTCATTGCGGCGCGCGATCAAGCCCAAATCTGGGCAGACAGTTTTGAAATTCAGCTCCCACCTTTATTCGCGCTTCAGCAAGGGTTGGCACGGGAACTCGCTGGCGCCCTGTCCACTAAACTCGGCTTGCCCGTGACGCGAACGCCGCGCCCAGAAACCACCTGCATCCCTGCGGCCCATAATGCCTACCTTTCCGGCACCCAGCTTTTCCAGTGGTCTGAACCGGATATCAAAAAGGGGCTTGACCTTTTCAGCCGGGCGATCGAATTAGACCCGAATTGTGCTCCCTCCTACGCCGAACTCGCCACCGCTTGGTTTCGTCTGGGCTTTCTGTACGACTACCCACCCGCCGCCGCGTTGTGGGTAACCAGGGAACTTGCCCTGAAGGCCTTGGACTTGGATCCGCACCTCTGCCGGGCCCATGCCGCGCTGGCGGCATGGAACCTCTGTGGCGCTTGGAACTGGCCGGAAGCCGTGGCCAATTGTCGTCGGGCCATCGAGCTTAATTCCAGCGATGGAAGCGCGTGGATGCTCCTGGCCGCGTGTCACTTGGTTGTCCATAGGCCTGACGAGGCCGCCGAGGCGCTGAGACAGGCGTGGCGGCTCGACCCCCTGTCGCCGGTAATCGGCTCGGCGCTGGCCGTTCTGGGATTCTTCGCCCGGAGTTACGATCTAGCCATCGAGGGTTGCCGAAAGCTGCTGAGCCATGATCCCTCCACAGCCCTGATCCACATGATGCTGGGGGTGTGCTTGGCACAAAAGGGCGATTACCCGCGCGCCGTCACCCACTGCGAGAAGGCCCGAGCGCTCGGCAAGGGCCAGATCATCTATACCGCGACGCTCTGTTCTGTTTATGCGGGGGCGGGTCGTCGAACTTCCGCAGAGCGCCTTCTGCAAGAGCTGGTCACCCTGACCAAACAACAATACGTGCGATACATCTTCTTGGCGCAGGCGGCGGTCAACCTGGAAAACAAAGATCACGCCTTGGAGTGGCTCGACAAGGCCTACGAACAGCACGACCCGTTTCTGGTTTTCCTCAAGTGCGACCCGAGGTTCGAACCCCTCTCGCGCTCGGCTCGCTTTCGTAACCTGCTTGGCCGTATCGGGCTCCCAAGCTGACGCCCAATTCCAAGGCGCGTCGGGATTTGGCTGCATAGCATGATTCATTGTTGCCAACGGCCACTTGCAGCCGTGCGCAGGTTTCGGCCTGGGAAGTTTCCTTCCCGTCAAGTGGGGGCACCTGTCCGTAAAACGGCCAAACCGTTCCTTAAGCCGAACTGGGTGGACCTAAGCTTCAGATTGGTCCCAGTCGCACAGGGACTCGACGTAGGCGGCGGACCCATCGCGCAGCCAGCCATCGAGCTGCCCCGGTTCTTTGAGTTGTTGTCCACGCTGGCGGGGCACGACCACAAACCGGCAGGGAAATTCCGCCAGGCTGGTCATGTCGCCCCACAGCTTTTCAAACTGCGCGACGGGCAAGACATCTTCCTGACCTTTCCCCCAGCGTTTTTTAACGTCCTTCAGCGTGATGTAAGTTGGCATCCGAGCAGCTAGGGTCCGTACGGTGTTGTTAACTTGCTCGATTTGGGACAAATTGTCGCGGGTCAGCCCGAACAGGGTAAGGAGTTGGTCGACGTCGATCCAGTAGGTGGCACTGTTGTACCAGGAGAGGACTGATTCGATCTCTTCGCTGGGAAGCGCCAGGCCTTCGATCAGGCGCACGCGGCCATCGACTCGGGCCAGCCCGCCGCCGCGGTCTTCCACCTGCCGCGCGATGACCTCCGTGGTCAGCACCGCTCCCTCCGCGATGTGGTAGCCTAGTAATCCCGGATCGACGTCGGCGCCTACGGTATCGATGTTATGAACCATCAGGTACTTCAAATTGGGTCTTTCCTGAAACAAACGCCGAAGCGTGCCGTTGCGAAGCAGGTTGGGCACTTCGTACCAGTGGCCGACGGGGTGCAGGCATTGCATCGGGACGTTATCGGTGTAGCTCGTGCCTTCGCCCATCTGCCGGGCCCACCCGATGAGCGTCGAGCGCAGGCTGTCGCGAACCTTCTGCGCCTGCTCGTCGAGCAATTGCTGCGGCAATTCTTCCCAGGCAAATCGCAAGTCCCTTTCCATGGGCACAAACCGCAGCCCGATGGAGCGTCCGGGTGAAAGCAGTAAGGGGCCGGCATAATTGTAATTACGCTCGGTCAAGAGATGCGCCTGGATGGCATCGTGCGTCAGGTAGCTGGTGGTGATGACATGGGGCAGAGCCGCGCCGCAGAGGCGGCTGGTGCGGCGGCTACGGGCCAGATGGACTTCAATGAAGCTGCGGTGCTTGCCGCCCAATCGGCAAAAGGGATTCAGCGCCTTGACGACGCCCGCGCCTTTTGTCCAACGGCTGCCCGCGCCGCCGGCAAACGAAACCACTGCCACCCTTCCCGCCTCGAGCGCCTCCTTGCCGATTTCATGGTATTTCGGCGCGACGCCAGCGGTTGCGTCAAAAAGATCTTCGGCACCCACATCGGTGATGCGGCTGGTGATGGGAAGGCGATTCTGCGCCAGGCCCACGCGCCCCGCGCGCAAGTCCGCCTGGATCTGCTCATGCTCGACGCGATCGAATCCATGGGCGGCGAGCAGCGCGTCGAGGCTTTGCGTGCGGTCAGCTTTTTGCGGGCTCTGTGGGATGAGGTGCTCGAAGACCTGCTGCACCATCCCTTGGAATTCCGGCACGGTGTGGCAGGCGGTGGTGAAGCATTCCAGCTCGATGCGCCGCACGGGCGAAAGCAGGCGGGATTCCGTGCGCAGCAGCGCGGGCACGGCCATCGCGTAGTAGCCCGCCGGCATCAGCGCCGAGTCGCCTTCGAGGAGTATGGCCTCACTACCCTGTTCATTGATCGCAAATTCATAGACCACGGGTTCCATGGCGAAGGGCACCGCATGTTCCATGGCCTGCTTGGTGTTGCTCATGATGGCCTGCAAGCGCTCCTGGGCCCGCGCTTTCGAATGCGGAGCAAAAAGAAAACCCATGCCTCCGCCCGACATGCCGCCGAGCATCCAGAAGCCCCAGAAGTCATCGCCCATTTCCCCGCGCACGCGCTGAATCAGCGTGTCGGTGTAAAGATTTCCGGCCCACGGAATGATGGTTTGGATGGGGCCGTCAAAATTCCGTTCCGTCGAGGCGCCCAGGCCGCGAATGTCTCCGCTTTTCAAGCGGGCAACGAGGTCATCAAAGATGTCGCCGGCTTCGCGCCGGCTGCGCCACTCACTTTCGGAACGAAGCAGGTATTTCTCCGTCACCATCTCCAGAATGGGACCGACATCCTGCGCCATGCCGCCGTGGACAAGCACCAGGCTCTGCTGAAGTTGCCGGCGCGTTTCCGGTGACACTTCCTGGGGGCCAAAAATCCGGTGGTTCGGCAACAACCGGCCGCGACTCACGCCAAATTCCGGATCACCCTCCTGGGCGGGGACACCATGAATCAGCTTGATTCCCGGCCACACCCCGCCGGAATCCTGCCAGCCTCCTCCCGAGCCCCCCAGCCATTCTCCCAGAATGGCGCGCGCGGCCACCAGGCGGCGGTCGTCCTCGGCCAGGCCGCCGGTGAGCGTACGGATCTGGCTTGTTGCGCGCATGACCAAGGAAATGAGGCAGGCCAGAAGGGTGGTGGATACCGCCAGGCGTGAGCCGCGGGGAATATCGTTCACTTTACTGACGATTTCGATGCCGTGGTTGATCCGGCCCGTCAAATGGGCCAGCACGTCACTGAGAGGCTGAGTGGCGCCCTCCATCCCCGGGGGTACGATGCCGGAGGCGATCACCGCGGCCTTGAGCAAGCCCAGGTAGTCGTGCGCAAAATCGAAAACCTCGGCAATCGAGGTGAGGTCAGCGCTGCTCTGAAGGTCCACACTCACCAGGCGCAGCACCGGCTGATCAATCACGCGCAACCAGGCTTCCACGGGAGGCTTGGGAGCGTCGGCGCTGCGCACGCTCAGGTCGATGGAAATGTTAAGCACGCGGGCGCCTTCGGGGAAATCCATCCCCAGAAAGAAAATATCGCTCCACCCGCTATGGCTCAAGTCCATGCGTACCGGCGTGGCCTCGCGCAGGATGGGGAAGAGTTGGTCGGAACTTTGGCGCTTGAGGAGTTCGGGGCGAATCCGCAGGGGTGCGTCTTCCGGATGGGCGGCGCGGAACATCCACTGATTGCCGCGGACGGAGCGCACGCTGCGCCGCACCTGGTCGGCGAGAGTCTGGAAACCCAGCGACCGGTAGCTCGCCGCCAAGGCGCTGGAAAGGGCCGCGCTCGGTCCGGCGGCGGCTTGGGCGGCCAGGAAGATATCCAGAGCTTCTTCAAACCGGCGCTTCAGGAGGTGCGTATAACCCGTGAACGGTATCAGCGCGCGCGAACCTTGACCTGGGCGCGAGGGGATGTGAAAGCGATGAATGGCATAAAGGAAAAAAAGGGCCCGTACGCGTTCATAGAGATTGTCGCTGCTGCGCCGGAAGCGGTCGAGCGCCGCGCCTTCGCGCAGCAGCTCCTCCAGTGTCCGAGGCCGGCACAGCGCGTCCAGCGAGCGATTGCGCGTCTCCGCATCGCGAGCGGTGATGACATCGGTTAGCAGGCTCACGTCAAGCTCCCCCAGGGACTTGTAGCGCCCACCTTGAGGCCGGCATATGAATGTAGCGCCGTCCTTGAGGTCGGCACCTGAATGTTGCGCGGACCATTAAAGCGGTTCGAAAGGCATCCGCCTTGTTCCCCGAAGGGGGACAATATCACTAGCCGTAGGTGAAACCTACGGACATGAAAGCGGTTCGACAGGCATCCGCCTTGTTCCCCGAAGGGGGACAATATCATTAGCCGTAGGTGAAACCTACGGAAAGGAAATGCGGAAAATTAGGTTCCGACCCCGGAGGGGTCGAACCAATCGACCCCTCCGGGTCAGAAGAATTCCTTCCATCGCTGTTCCGATCCGTAGGTTTCACCTAGGGCTAATGATATTCCTCCCCCTCGGGGAGGCCCGAGCCTGCGCCTCGCCACCGCACAGCGCGGTCTCCGCCAGACGATCTTACCTTAAACACCCGCATAACGGACAATGAACACCTTGATGCGCTACCGGTCCAGCCTGCCGCCCCTATGCCTGATGCTCATCCTCCGAATTAAAGCCCCTCCCGGACATCCGCATCGGAGAACGCGAGCAAGGCCCGCAGCCTTAGAATCGCTTCCCACCTACCCACTCCAAGGTGATGCCCGAATCGCCACCGTCGCCGAAAGCAGTGGCGTGGTTTGGCCGTTACACGATCATGTGGATGGCCTGGGCAAGCGAAGCTGTGGAGCACGAACAGGACGTTGGCGGAGAAGGCAGGGATATGACCCCTCACCCGTCTCGCCCCGGCTGGTGAAAGCGCCGGCGACGAGCCACCCTCTCCCCTCGGAGAGGGAAATGGTTGTTCGGGCGCGTGAGCGCCGGAAGCGTCCGACCTTCTCCGAGGGGAGAAGGTGGGCCGCGACGGGCGTACTCATCAGCCGTCGCGGGCCGGATGAGGGGTCACTTCCGGTGCTTCGACTACCGATTGCCTGCCACGCGCAACCGCGGGTTGGCCGTTTCCCGGCAAAGTGCCTGGCGTGGCGGGACGCTTGACGATTACTAAATACTTGGCGGCTAACGGTAGTTTACTGCGAAAGTGGTTCTGCCGAGGGCATCTAATTCCGTAATTCTCTGCAAACAAAGTCTTTACGTTCGAATCGCTTTCGAGGAT
>Ga0209039_10001726_pt1 | contig 19799 bp, 18 predicted proteins | sample BogFormECP12_OM1_FD_188238 | JGI IMG/M metagenome (GOLD analysis project Ga0209039, IMG submission 188238) | Bog forest soil microbial communities from Calvert Island, British Columbia, Canada - ECP12_OM1 (SPAdes) (version 2) | ecosystem: Environmental > Aquatic > Freshwater > Wetlands > Bog ...
ATGTGCAAACACCGCGGCCAACTCGTCTTTGAGCTCCCGATGTGGAGTGATGAGGTCAAGAAAGGGAATTCGATTAGTTTCCACGATGTGTAACCTCCGTTTGCCAGTCGGCCTCGGGTTGGAGCGCCCCCTCAGTTTTGGTTGCCCTAGAGTGGGTGTCATTGATGAAAATCACCCCACGCCCGATCAACACGTTGTCTTCAATTGATACGCCTTCACATATGAACTGGTAGTCGTTCATACGGAAACGAACTCCCCTCTTAGCTTCAGAGATTCTGTTGCCGCTTCCAGCAATTTGATAACGCGCAATCCGGCGACGCCGTCATTGATCGGGGTCTGGTTGTTCTCAATACAGTCCAAAAAGTACGCCAATTCAACCTTCAGGGCTTCTGTCTGCTCAATCTTGGGCGCCCACATGTCTCCCGAGCGGTAACTGACGAGCAATTTGTAGACACCTTCCCTGCTGGTCATTTGCACGCCCTTGTCGTAAACCTTAACTTTCTCGTCGGCTTCCAAGTCATTCCATACCAGCATCTTTTTCTCACCCCCGATGAGCGTGGTTCGGACCTTCACCGGAGATAACCAGTTCACGTTAATGTGGGCAATCGTGTTGTTCGGGAAATAGACAGTGATAAATGCCACGTCGGCGTGGGCGTTCAAGTGTGCCTGACCGGTCGCGACGACAGCCTCGGGTTCCTTCCGGATGAGATAGTCCATTATGGACAAATCATGAGGCGCGAGATCCCAAATCACGTCAATGTCATGTTGAAAAAGGCCAAGATTGACCCTCATGGAGTCGTAATAGTAAAGATCACCCAGTTCATCATGATCGATGAGTTGGCGGATCTTCTTCACAGCTCCGGTAAAAAGAAATGTGTGGTCCACCATAATCTTAAGGTCTTTCTTCTGTGCCAACTCGATCAACTCTTCAGCCTGGGTCGCATTTGAAGTAAGGGGCTTCTCGAGGAAAACGTGCTTTCCGTTTTCCAGGGAGGCCTTTGCAAGCTCGAAATGTGTCCAGACGGGAGTGACGATGGCCACTGCATCAATGGCGGATGAACGCAAGATTTCATCGGCATCGGATGTAATCTGCACATCCGGATAGGCATGTTTGGCACGTCTTTGAGCCTCTGGGTTTACGTCGCATACAGCAACAACCCGTGCCGAATCAAGGGCGTGCAGATTTCTGACGATGTTTGGACCCCAGTAACCGTGACCGATAACACCGATTTGGATCATAATTTTTCCCGCTTAGTTAAAGTCGCGACTGCGTTGACCTTGGTAAATTAGGGAAAGAAATACGGATAGCCTGGATGGTTCCAATCGCCATTTTCAATGGGCCCCGACTCCCCGCACGACAGCCCAGGGCGTTCGCAAGAGAATCTTGATGTCCAGCCATGGAGACCATGTCTTGGCGTACCTGATATCCAAGCGAACCATTTCGTCAAACTTGACTCTGCTTCGTCCCTCAACTTGCCACAAACCTGTCATCCCAGGCTTTGCCTCCAGGAAGCGACGTCTGTGCCATATATCGTAGGCCTCCACCTCGTACGGAATGGGGGGGCGCGGTCCCACCAGGGACATCTCGCCCCTCAGCACATTGAAAAATTGAGGGAGCTCGTCCAGGCTGGTTTTCCGAAGATATCTCCCGACCCGTGTCACGCGGGGATCGTCCTTGATTTTATAGACATTTTTGTCGCCGTCCGGCTGGTGGTGATCCCCCTTCGCCGAAATAAGTTGCTTGACGAAATTCCGATGAATTCTCGCATCATTCTGAAAATTCATCGTTCTGAACTTCACGAACGTAAATAGGACTCCAAACAGTCCCAGCCTTTGCTGTTTGAAGAGAATCGGTCCCTTCGACGTCAACTTGATTGCGACTGCAATGATGATGAGGAGCGGAGAAAGCAAGAGGAGAGCGAAGAAACTCCCCATCAAGTCTATTGTTCGCTTGATCAACTGCGAGGCTTTAGTTGCATTGTCGTGTGGCGATAAGTCGGGATAAAGTCTCGCGTCTGCGGGACGGCCGCCGTTTTCGAGATCCAGATCATCCGGGTAAACATGGAAAGAAATGTGGATCGTATTCATATTTTCCAGATGGAGGCTGTTTCGCAAGGCAGAGGACACTCTGGAATGCAGAGCACTGAGTATGGAGTTCATGCTCGCTGAACCAATTTCTGTGCAGATGACGCCGACCACCGTGTCCTTTTTGTACCAGCCCCGTGAATCCGTTTCCCGGGTGGACATGGAAAGCGCCTTTGTCATCGCGCCAAGAATTGCCTCGCCCCGCTCCGCTTGGAGAAGCTCGCCAATATGCACGAGCATGAGCACAAATCGCTGGCGAGAACGCTCGCTCCTTTTTCTCTCCAAAGACAGCACTCTCCTAAACGCACCCTCCGGCGCCAGCGTCAAACCGCCATCTTCAGCATGGGCAGCGTCCCTGTGGGTAGGGTTTAGCTGTGCCCTACGGTTCTGGCTTGCCATTTGTGTTCTTCTCGGAGCAAAGATTCCCATGATCATCGCAATTTTCCTCTATCGCCGATTTAGCAAGGTAATGTGGCTCAAGGTTGGAGCCTGACTGCACGGAAACCCCAGGTGGAAAGTACGTGTTTTAGCTGAAAGGAAAAACGACGAATGCGGATAAATCGAAAGACCCAAGGCCCACAGCAAGGAGAGACCTAAGATCTTCGGATCTGTTTCTTACCTCGTGGAGCGCTGAAAATACAGTTGGAGGATTACTGCCCCAAAGGGATGGATTTGATTCCGTAGTCGAAACCGATCGTCACTTGATTGCGGTCAAAGCCCGGGAAGGCCGCCAGCGTACCCTTACTCAACTCGTGGATGGTGTCATAACGGATGTGGAACACAGAGGTCCCCCGCAAGGGCCGGCTGAAGTCAATTCCTCCGGTCAGGGAATCAGTTCTTGCATTGGCAAGCTGAAAGAGCGAGGTGTCCGCTTGGGCGCCGCCGCCGCTCAAAGCGGCATCCCATCGACCCACCAAACGCCGGCGAACTCCGAGAGTTGCATTGTTATTTATGACGGATGTGTACAGGCCCCCACTGTCAGAAACAGACCTTTGGAGAGACAGATTCAGAGCAGTTTTCCCGACTTGCTTGGTTATACTTCCCCCTCCGGAGCCTTCAAACACCCCTGGGATACTACCTCCCAGTGAGGACTGACCAAAGGTGTGGATGTATTGCGGCCCCCCAAAAACGGTTGCGGTAACCGTCGGAGACAGGCGGGACCCCACCGAAAGGATCACGCTTTCAATTTGGGACCGCTGCTGTTTGCCGAAAGCTTGGCCTCCCTGGTACGTGGTATCTTGATGAAGCAAGAGAAAGCCGAAGTTCGTATGTTCAGTTACGCGGTATTGAAACCTCAGGCCGCCATTCACTCCCCTACTGTTATACAACGACTGACCCACTCCGGCTTGATTCCCGAATTTACGCTGGTTATAGCCACCCGAGAATGTAAGAGAAGTGTTTTGGCTTGTTATAAACGTCAGATCCAATCCTGGCATGTTCGTTAGTGTTCGGATTGTTGGCGAGAAAGTCATCTGATTTAGGGTCGTGGGCGAGGGGGGCCCGGACAAAATCTGTTGTCCAGTAAGCGATGGATAGACTCCGTTTTGATAGCTGAAGGCATCGTGCAACCCCAGATCGACGCGTGAGGTCAGCCGATAGGTCAAGCTCAGGTTCGCAGCGTGATTAAGCCGATCATACTGATCGATTTGCCGATACAATAAGAAAAAGGGCAGGTAGTCGAAATTGATCGTCACGTGCTCAGTCTGCCTCACGATACCTAAGTGGGAGTCGAATGATAACGCTTCATCGCTGAGGCGTTGTGTATTCCTTGCCAGGACGTTGTCGTCGTAAAAGGTTGAAGCACCCATGCTGAGCGATAGCTGATTCACTGGTGCGGACTCCCCGGAGAATCGAAGGGGGGTCTGAACGCCGGTCCCGAATTGAGCCGCTTGGGCCGGGGCCAGTGCGCCTGACGAAGTGGTTTGCGCCGCTAGGGAGAAGGGGAATAGGGCAGCAAAAGTCATGGAGGATATTATGAAGGCCCACAGGGTCTCTCTCCAGAAACAAGTCTTGTCTTTCTGATCTTCGTTTCCTTGTTCTGACTCGAGGTTTCTTCCTAGCATGTCAAATCGAGGGCTGGGCCTGACGCTTTTTCCCGAACCCGTCCTCCCCCAGCAATTATCCACCGCCTCCCTGTCGAAGTCTCTTCAAATCTATGCAAAGAGATGACGAGCAGGCCCAGGAGCAAAAGACCCAAGAAAGAAAAGGGAATTCCCAAATGCCTGTGCACGCGATCACCGAAGGAAGCCATGCTGGGATGAGCCATAAGCCACGCGATCAAAACAACTCTGAGGCCGTTCTTAAAGACCGTAACTGGGAAAACGGCCAGGACTAACCACAGTCTCCTCCAGGGAGAGCGGAGGAAGATGTGGCCCATCAAGAGGCTAGTAATAAAGAGGGCCAGGCCGGATCGAATGCCGCTGCACTGCTCGGCAACCTCCACATCGATGCCAGGCAAAGAAAGCCTGAATCCATCCCTGAAAACTGGAACGCCGCCCAACCTGCAGAGAATCCATGCCGCCTGAGTAGAACAACCCTGCAGAACGAAGATCGATTTGTCTACAAGGACCTGCGGGAGAGGGACCATTAAGAGGAGGAGCGACAGCTGGAAGCCTGCGGCCTGGAGAGTCTTTGTGCCATAACACAAAACGAAGACCCCTATCCACAGCACAACGAAGGAAAGGGTGACCAGAGATAGGGAATCATTTGGACTCAGCGCACCTGAATGCCCTTTGTTGTACCAACCAATGACGAGCGCCAAGAAGATTAAGACTAACCCGATGCCCAAACCATAGCGAGCGCGGGAGAATATTCGCTCTTTCTCCAGGTAGATGAGACACGCGCTCAACACAGGTATTACCCCAGTGTAAGGGTAAATCCCGCTGTGGAACGAAGAGGTGACCAGAGCCGTCAGCGGCGTCCAATACAGTGCCGCTGCTATGAGCGTGGCAAGTGCAAAGCAGAGGTTTCTTTTCGTCATGGGATCGGGCTACCCTTTGTTAACCAAACCACGCTCGAGGGCGAAAACAGCAAGTTCCACGCGACTGGAAACACCCAGCTTGTTGAAGACGTTCGTCAGGTGGTGTTTGACAGTTCTCTCGCTGATACTGAATTCCTGGCCAACCTCCTTATTGGAGGAGCCATAAGCAACCCTACCGACGATCTTCAATTCGCTTGGAGTCAACCCATAATCTTTTCCGCCCGTCGACCCATTCTGGGAAGGGGGGGACTTACGGAGCGCCTCAATGACAATCGGGAAACTCTCATTGTCCAGCCAGTACTGACCGGCGATCACGCTTCGAATACTATTCAGCAACACCTTTCGCGGTGACGCCTTCAAAACGATCCCGTGCGCTCCCAGATAGAAGGCCTCCAAAATCGAACTTTCTTCGACTGCCGCCGCCAGGACTAGGGTGCGAACTGGCGAGGACAACCCTGCAAGATCGGTCAAAACCTGGAGCCCGGAGCGCCCGGGCAAAGCCAAGTCGAGTAAAAGGATGTCGGGCTTGAGTTCCCGGGCCAACCGGAGGACCTCTGGCCCAACAGACGATTCCCCGGTGACGCGCATTCCCGGTTGGGATTCAATCAGTTTGCGCAAGCCATCACGAAAAATCGGATGGTCATCCGCAATCAGTACGCGGACACGATCGCCATTCCTCCGTGTTGGGTCCTGACAGACAGACGTTCCCACACCCAGACCATTCGGTCGATAGTCGTGTTCCGCCCCTGAGTCCATAGGTTCCCTCCTTCCACCATTGCCGTGGTTCTGTACGGCAAGCGGAGCTTCGAGCGAGCGACGGGAAGAAGTTTGATCAGACATATGGCCTCATTGGTAGACACGACTGCGTAAGGCTTCGACCCTGGGCCGACGGTCTCCACCAGGATGCCGAATAGGGTTTCCTGCATGACATCGGGATCGTATGTTCCATCGAGCGGCTGCATGTGGCAGCGGCGCCCCATTCGCCCCAAAAATCCCGTGGTCGCCGCCTGAGGGTATATTCCGTGCTAGCGCATAGGCTCGCGGGCTCAATACGCCTAATCAATTTGGGTTCTTTCGGCGCAAGCACTTTGCAAAGTTTTCATCTGACGGTTATGGGGTCTGAACACGCGGCGAAGACGTAATCGATCTGAGGGAGGAGATCAATCTTAGGGTGTAAGGCACCAGCATCGCCAGCGAGGCCCCCATGGTGTCCAACCCGCAATCAAGGAGAGAAGCGTGTCTTCCAGGAACATGCAGTTGGTGATATTCATCCGTCAGGGAGTACGCGGCGGCCACCAGAATGCAAATCACCGCGCGCCGTGGCCGCCAGAGCACATGACTTTTTTCGCCAGGGAGACCGTAAAGAAGGAGGGCGAAGATGGCGTACTCTGTAAGATGCGCTAGCTTGCGGAGTAGGGCGTGAAGAAGATCAAACGTGCTCGGCGAAACGCGCAGGTGGAGGAAGTGAAGTATGCCTGCCAGCAAGCCCTGCGAGAAACCAGGCGTAAAGGTCTGAGTGGAGAGATAGAAAATGAGGGCGGCCCACGCCAGAGTTAAGGTCCACCAGAGCAGGGAGACTGGCTGCGTGAAGTTACTTTGCATGATTATGTAATCCCAGGCCCTCGATGGTCTTGGGTTTGGTCGGCTTTAGAGGAGCTTTAGATCTTCCATATCCGTAATACTTGGAGTAGATAGGATCGAGCCCTTCTACACCGTTGAGAATGATTCCGATGATGTGGTCGCGTCCCAGGTTCCGGGTCGCCTCCTCAATCGCCTCTCGGGGTGTTTGTCCAGCATGTGCGACTAATAAAGTGGCATCGGCATGGGCTTTCAGACCAAGGATGTCGGCAATAGGTGTCGTGGGAGGCGAATCGATCAGGATCCAACTGAAGGAACTTGAGCCAAGTCCTTTGATCAATTGCGAGACAAAGTTCGACTGGAGAAGACTGCTGCCATCCTCCACCGGCCGCCCTGCTGGCAACAAATAAAAGCCCAGCGGATCGATTCGCCGGATTGCCAGCATCGGGTCACTCCCACGCCTATGACACTCGGTCAGTCCCGGCCACGGCTTGAGACCAAGTCTTTTTACCAGGGCAGGTCGATAAACGTCGGCCTCCATCAGGAGTACGGAATGCTTTCCCTTTTCGGACAATGCGGTGGCAAGATTTAAAGCCACGGTGGACTTGCCGTCGCCGGGCAAGGGACTGGTAATCAGGAGGCTTTTTAGATTCTTCGAAGCCTGCAAGCTCTTGAGGCGTATTTGCACCAATCTAAACCTATCCGCGCCAGCACTCCGCGGATCGCTGTGCACGACAATGCGGCTCTCCGGGGCGACCGGACTGGTTTCGGTGGGGACAGGCAGATAAACGTCCGCCCCCTCGAATGCAGTGGGGACAGGCAGATAAACATCCGCCCCCTCGAATGCGTCGTCTTTCTCCATCTCTGGCTTGAGAACGCGGTCAGGCATGACGGTCATAAACTCCCCTCGGTGTCCCCATGGGAGCGCAGGAGGGGGGGTCTTCGCACTGTTCTAACCACGGCGATAAACATAAAATTCAGTTGCACAAATAAGCAAACACAACGTAGCCCCCACCAACCATTCGAGCACCGCTACCCGCGACCGCCTCCGTTGTTCGACCTTCGTCAGCATGTTCGGCACTCCAACCATCAAGGGAAAGGGGAAAAACCGGCGCAATTCTTTTTCATCGTGGAGCGAGTGGTCATTGTACTCGAGAAGGACTACCAGGGCCACGCCCAGTGCCAAGCCCGCCCCTATCCCACCCAGGCTGATCTTCACATGATCCGCTCCAGAGGGCTTCATGGGCAAGCTGGGAGGGTCAATAAGGCGGAATTGTGCGCCCTGTTGGCTTATTTCCAAGCTGGTTGCCAACTTTGATTGCGTTTTCTTGCCTAACAAATCGTCATAGTTTTTCTTTGACAAGTCATAGTCGCGCAGGATATCCGCAAGCTGCTCCTCACGAACAGGTGTCATGTTGAGGCGGCTTTGGTACTCCGCAATCCGAGATTCTATCTGCTTTTGCTCCGTGGTGGCATCCTGGATTTCCAAACGGTTTGCTTCCAGTTGACTCTTGAGTTGAGCGGTAGCTGCGTCTCTCTCCGGGGGATTGGTCGATTTGGCGCTTTCCTTGATCGTTTCACCCTTAGCAGGCTCCAACGCTTTCGTCGATGCTACCAGCATGGCTTCTGCTTCTTTTATTTGTTCATCAATTTTCACAACGTCTGGATATTTGTCCGTGTAGCGGGCCAAGAGATCGGCTCTTTCATTTCTCAACCGAGCCACCTCCGCCTTCATGGTTTCGGCGGGACTGACGACCACCGCCCCCGGCGCTGCGACCCCGGCAGCAGCCAGATTTTGGTACTGGGAGAGGAGTGATTCCAGGTAGACCTGTTGCTGACGGGCACGATTTATGGAGGCCATGGTATTCTGAAGTTGCGCGTGCAACCCGGCAAGGATGGCAAGATTTCCCTGCTGTTGCTCGGGCAGTTCACCGAGGTAGTGCATCTTAAAATCCCGCAGCCGACCCTCCTGTTGCTTCAGATCTGCCGCAGCAGTCTGAAGTTGCTCGTCCAGAAAGTTAGTCGTCCCCGTTGACTGCTCTTCACGGGACTTCAAGTATTCTTGGGTGAAGAGCGTCGTGAGCCTACTGGTGACTTCTTGAGCCATGTGCGGATCAGTGGCCTTGAAGGAAATCTTAAAGGAGTTAAGCTCTTTGGGATCATTTCCCTTTTCCGTCGGTTGGATCGTAATATCGCTCCGTATCAATTCGACTAAATCTTCAGGGGCCAGGCGCTTCCGGTCTTTGGGATAGAGGTCGAATTCGTTGATGATCTGGAGCAACTGAGTGCGCGAAAGAATTGCGTCTGTCATGAGTAATAGCTGCTCTCGAATATCAGCAGTACTATTGGGAGTAACGTAGCGTTCCGGCACTTGCTGGTGCGCCACAAGAATCGTGGCCACTGACTCGTAATGGTTGGGCAGCACCATCGACGCCCCGCAGGCAATCAAAGCCACTATGACCGTGGGCACAATCAACCACCAGCGGCGTTTGATCGCCACTCGCAGAAGCTGGCTAATCATTACATCCAAGCTTTCATCTTGCTCGCCCAAAGGTTTCTCCCTCTTTGTCGAAGATCACTGCACCGCAGCGCTTCCGCTGCCTAAACGTCATAAAAACGGCGAAGTAACTAATCGTGCGCACCTTGCCCCTCACGGAACAACAATTGTGTCGCCACTCTTGAGGTCGACGTTCTCGTCAGGATCACGCCCTTTGATCACTTTGTTATATTCGAACGGAAGCCTTGTGCGAGAACCATCCTCCATGCGTCTTATGACGTAAACCTTATTCACCTTGGCGAAATCGAGAAAGCCTCCCGCGATGGCGATGGCCTCCAGTACCGTCGTGGGCTTCCCCAATTCATACGACCCCGGTTTTGCGATTTTGCCGACGACAATGTACGTCCGGCTCTTCACCTCCTGTACGATCACGGTAACTTGCGGCTTGGAGATGTACTCGTTTAGTTTCTGTCCAATCAAGAGTTGCACTTTGCGAGCCGTTAAACCGCTCACTTCCAATTCACCTACCAGCGGGAGGGATATCTTCCCATCAGGGCGCACAAGCACAGTCCGGGTGAGCTCGGTATCCTTCCACACATTAACCGCCAGAACGTCGGAGGGTCCGATGATGTAGTCATCATCGACGCGTTTGGCGCTGGGTGAATTAGGCTGATCGGCCGTTTTCCTGTCATCTTGTCCCCCCCCACTGACCTTTGAGGCCACCGGGTTTCCAATAGGTTTCGCGGAATCGGATCCCAAAGCACTGGTGACGGCAAGTGCAAGGCATGCCGGCAGCACAAATCTGGCGAACCAAGATGTGAGTCTGCTAGTCCACATCGTAACTATCCCCCAACCAAAACGTAAGGACGGTCCGTCGCAGGAAAGAAAACGCCCGGGACAGTTCTTTGCCTTTCCTTTCGATTCGTTTCCGCGGCGCACACGCGCTCAACCATGCTCACGTCCACTTCAACGGCGGCGGACTGTGAGAGCATTTCCACTGAGAGGACCAACCGAAAACCCCGCGTTTTCCGGACAAGGATTCCTTCAATCCCTTCCAGTGCCCCAGATTTGATCCGGACAAGATCCCCACATTTTAGAAATGGGTATGGTTCAACCTGCAAGGGGCTTTCAACCAACCGACGTACAGCCTCGATTTCTTCCGAGGGAATATTTGCTGGCCGCGCGCCCCAGCTTACGATGGAGTGGAGGCCGGGAGTTGTCACGATGCTCAACATCCGGTCGAGGCCTCCACGGATGAAGACGTAATTTGGGAAAAGTGGGAGCAGGAGCTCCTTTTGACGGTCCTTCCGCTGACGGACGGTTCGATATTGGGGAAGAAATATCTCGAATCCCTTGCCTGCCAGGGCTTGGGCGACCACATTCTCGTGCTGATGGCGAGTGTAAAGAGCGTGCCACCACGAAACACCAAGGCTTCCGCCGAAATTCGCAATCTCCTCGTTCCTCAACATCAATTCCTCCCCAACTTCCCGTTCTCAAGAACTGGTTTCTGTGGGCATGACCGATGATCGTGAGGTCCAAAGCCACCCTCACGCCCCTGGTCATCACTCTTGCCCCAGACCTAACCTTCAAGGGGACAGAGTTCTCAGACATTCCCCACAGGGTGCTTGTTAAATGGGCGGACAATTCGAGAACCGTGCATCGCGACAGCAAGGGCGGTATGAGTTTTGGGCACATCCCTTTGCTCCAAACGTACAACCACGCCCTTACAGTGAATCTCCGCGGGGTTCTTGCCCTCGTGTCCGACCATAACTTGCACCCTGAGCTCGAGCTTGCTTTCCAGCGCCAAGGAAGAAGACGACTGGAACAGCACACCCGTGTAGCTGATATTCTCCGTTGTTCCCTCTATCCATGTCGGACTGTCCAGTTCGCGAAAATAGACTGGAAAGCGAAGTGCAAAGCGCTGTGCACGGGTTGTCGGTTGAGCTGAGATTCTAGTGGCCATAGGGCCGGCTGAAAAACCCAAGTCGTGTGGGGAAACTCTTTGCATCCCCCAATGCAAACTGCTTACCCACCTGATGCGCCGGACATTTAGGTTCAGGCCGGCAGGCTGTGCGTTCGTCAGTTAGCCGAGATGGAAGTGCAACAGGTCCCACGTAAAGATACGCCTGGGTAGATGCATTCTCTTGAGGCGCTTGCACTTGACTCATCATCGACACGACATCAAAAAGCATGTAGCTCCGCCCTGTGACGTACAGGTTTGCCTTTCCTGTAAGCCGTGCTTCAGCATTTCGAGGAAGAAATTGGAAAACCGCCAGGGCCCACATCGTTCAAACCGAATGCCGTGTTCGACGGCCGCCACCCTTGACAGGCGGACTTACCTGCGCGATCTGCGTCCGGGCCACGAGTTCTTGCCTAGCAATCTCATCTTCATCCGAATCTGGGGTGGGCGGGATGGCACGTCCGCCGCCCATCCTACGGCCGAACAAACCGATAACGGGAAATCCTGATTGCGATGATGGCGCCCCGACCATCACTGGCACACCGTTCCGATCGCGTAACCATAGCCTGACAAACCACTTCGGCAGCCGATGCTCCTGTACTTTCCTTTGGCAGTACCAGGCTTATTTCGAGAGGGGTACTGGGATCAGCCCAAATGTCGCCTTGGAACAGCACCCCCGAACAACTGATATTTTTGGTCATGCCCTTGCGCCAGTGGGTGTCACCGTTCGCCCGGTAGCGCAATGCGATCTGTAGTTCAAAACGCTGGGCTCGCGCCTTTTCAGCCACCGCGACACTGCCTCCCGCGTTTGACATAGGTCGTGTCAATCCAGATTGATCTCTTCCGTCCTTCATCGATGACCACCGATAGGTGGTCTTTCAATTGGTTACTTGAGACTCTTAGTTTACCTGCTCCGCGGGCTCGGACAATGGCCCGATGGTTCCATGGTAATGGCACTATCAGGTGCCATATCCATGGCACCCTATGGTCCTATGTCACAATCAAGTTGACACTGAGTCCATGACATTGTGGAGAGTCGGAAAGTGGGCAGGGTTATGAACGTGCCGGCCGGTGGAAGAGCGACACATGACCCCTTCTCCGGGAATGATGCAGGCTGAGATTCTGCCGGTCTATCTTGATCGCTCCGACTTGGTCCGGCTGGCAGGGGATAAACCTGGATTTCCGATTACGGGGATCGACGTCCTACTTTTAGACGACCGCGGCAATTGCGGGTTTGCGGGCTGGTCATCCCACTGCGACGGCTGTTTGTTGCAGAGATGTGATTCTGCCCGTTCAAGCTCCCTCTCAGGAGCGCCTCGGACCAGGGATGGGCCGTCTTCCGAAACAACTGCGGGGGGCTGGAGAGCAGCAAGCGCCGGCTAAGGCGAGGGTACGGTGGCTGAAACTTCGGTCGAGTTCGCGCTTTGAATGACATCATTCGAAGCTACGGCAGAGACCACGTAGTAGTACGTCTTTCCTGCATTCACATCCACGTCCGTGTAGGTGGTACCAAAAATCGGTGTGGAATTCAGTGGCGTCGCGCTCTCCCCATGAGAGGCCATGCCACGGTAGACGTAGTAGCCCGCAACCCCCGGAGTCGCACTGGGCGTCCAGGAGAGAATCACGTCGTGCGTCCCCGTGCCCGAAAGCGAAACCGACTGGGGGCTGCCGCTGGCATTGTCTGTGATGGTCAGTGAGGCCGCGCGGGGCCCGGTGGCTGAGGGTGTAAACAGGATTGCGATTGTGCAATTCCCCCCCGCTGCCACCGGGAGGGTGCAGGTGTTGTTCTGAGCAAAGTCGCCGGCGTTGGTCCCGGCGAGGTGGAGGCTGGTGGTATTCAAGGTCAAGGTTAGGTTGCCGGTGTTGGTCAGGGTAATAGCCTGACCCGCACTGGTCGTTTCGACAGGTTGGCTCGCGAAGGAGAGACTGCTGGGGGAAAGACTCGCGACGGCCCCCGTACCCGTTCCTGTCAACGAGGCGGTTTGCGGGCTGTTCGAGGCAGTGTCGGTTACGCTCAGCGTGCCGTTGTCCGCTCCAAGGATGCGGGGTGTAAACGTGACTTTGATGACGCAGTTGCCGTTGGCCGCAACGCTGCCGCTGCACGTATTCGTTTCGGTATAATCGGGATTGCTCGGGGCGATCCGCGAGATGGTCAGCGCCACGGCCTCATTATTATGCAACGTAATGTTCTTCGAGGTGCTGGGACCATTCTCGTTCACCTTGCCAAAACTCAGCGACGTATTCGACAGGGTTACCGGCAAGACGCCCGTCCCTGTCAAGGTGGCCGTCTGCGGGCTGTTCGAGGCATCGTCGGTCACGCTTAGGGTGCCGTTGTCCGCTCCCAGGACGCTCGGCGTCAACGTCACGGTGATGGTGCAGTAACCGTTGGCCACGACGCTGCCCTTGCAATTATTCGTTTCGGTATAATCGGGATTGCTCAGGGTGATCCCCGAGATGGTCAGCGGCACCGCCTCATTGTTGTGCAACGGAATATTCTTCGAGCTACTCGGACTATTCTCGCCCACGTTGCCGAAACTCAGCGACGTATATGACAAGGTTACCGGCAAGACCCCCGTCCCCGTCAAGGTGGCAGTCTGGGGGCTGTTCGAGGCATTGTCGGTCACGCTCAGGGTGCCGTTGTCCGCTCCCAGAGCGCTCGCCGTCAACGTCACGCTAATGGTGCAACTCTTTCCCGGGCCGAGCGTACTCGGGCTGAGAGGACAGCTCCCGCCCCATACGTAATCGGCCGGAGAGGTCCCGCCGGTGATGGCGATGTTGCTGATGGTCAGTGGTACTGCCTGGGTGTTCGTGAGGGTGGCGCTCTTCGCAGAGCTCGACCCGTTTACGACTTGGTTGCCGAATGCCAACGTCGCAGGAGTCAAAGTGGTCTGTGCGTACGCCGACCAGCCGGGAACGAGGAGAGAGAGCAAGAGAACAGTCCCGTGCAAGAATAATTTGATTCGATAATTCGCGGACCTTGAACTGGAACTATGGAAATAGCTGGAGGGTCGAGAATGACCATATATATACATCTTGATGACCGTCTTTCAAGGACTCCCAGTTGTTGTCGCAAAGCCAGATTCTCTAGGGCCACCTCCTGCCGTTCTCTAACAATTGCAATTATGAAATTGGCCATCCTTAATAATCAAGTGAATTCTGGCTGGTCATCCCACTGCGACGGCTGTTTGTTGAAGAGATGTGATTCTGCCCGTCCAAGCTCCCTTTCAGGAGCGCCTCGGACCAGGGATGCGTCGTCTCCAGAGACGGCTCCAGCGGGCTGGAGAGCGACAAGCGTCGGCTAAGGCGAGGGTACGGCGGCTTTAGCTTCTTGCGAATCCGAGCTCTGAGTAACATCATTCGAAGCTACGGTCGTAACCACGTAGTAGTACGTCGCTCCCGCCGTGACCGTTCCGTCAACGTACGTCGTTCCTGCGATTGGGGTCGGATTCAGCGGCGTCGCGCTCTCCCCGCCCGAAGTCGTTCCGCGGAAGACGTTATAGCCGGTGACTCCCGTCGTCACACTGGCGGTCCAGGAGAGAATCACGTCGTGCGTCCCCGTGCCCGATAGCGATACCGACTGCGGGCTGCCGCTGGCACTGTCTGCGATGTTCAGCGAGGCCGTGCGAGTCCCGCTGGCTGAGGGTGTAAACAATATCGTGATTGTGCAGTTGCCTCCCGCCGCCACCGCGGAGCTGCAAGTGTTGTTTTCAGTGAAATCCGTGGCATTGGCCCCGGTGATAGAGATGCTCGTGATATTCAAGGCCGCGCTGCCGGCGTTCGTCAGTGTGACAACCTGAGGCGAACTGGTGGTGTCCACCGGTTCGCTCCCGAAAGTCAGGCTGGTGGGGGAAAGACTGACAACTGTGGCGGTACCTGTCCCGGAAAGACTCACCGTCTGCGGGCTGCCGGTGGCGTTGTCGGTGAGGGTGACGGCTGCGGTGCGAGTTCCGCTGGCGGCCGGGGTGAAGGTCACGCTGATCGTACAACTGGCCCCCGCCGCGACGCTTGACCCGCAATTGTTGGTCTGCGCAAAGTCGCCGGGATTGGTGCCGGTGAGCGTGATGCTGGTGAGGCTCAAGGCCGCGTTGCCGGTATTGTTCAGGGTTATGGTCTGAGCCGCGCTGCTGGCGCCAACGGCTTGGCTGGCGAAAGTGAGACTACTGGGGGAAAGACTCGCGACGGCCGCCGTACCCGTGCCAGAGAGGCTCACGGTCTGTGGGCTGCCGGTGGCGTTGTCGGTGAGGGTGACGGCGGCGGTGCGAGTTCCACTGGCGCCCGGGGTGAAGGTCACGCTGATCGTGCAACTGGCTCCCGCCGCGACGCTTGACCCGCAAGTATTGGTTTGGGGAAACTCGCCTGCATTCGTGCCCGTGAGGGTGATGCTCGTGAGGCTCAAGGCCGCGTTGCCGGTATTGTTCAGGGTTATGGTTTGAGCCGCGCTGGTGGCGCCGACAGCTTGGTTGGCGAAAGTGAGACTGCTGGGTGAAAGGCTCGCGACGGCCGCCGTACCCGTGCCGGTGAGGCTTACGGTCTGGGGGCTGCCGGCGGCATTGTCGGTGAGGGTGACGGCGGCCGTGCGTGTTCCACTGGCGACGGGCGTAAAGGTCACGCTGATCGTGCAACTGGCTCCCGCCGCGACGCTTGACCCGCAAGTATTGGTTTGGGCAAAGTCGCCGGGATTCGTACCCGTGAGCGCAATGCTGGAGATGCTCAAGGCCGCGTTGCCCGTGTTGCTCAGGGTGGCGGTCTGAGTTGTACTAGTCGTACCTACGGACTGGTTGCCGAAGGTAAGGCTGGTGGGTGAAAGGCCGTCCACAGGAGCCGTGCCCGTGCCCGAGAGGCTCACGGTCTGGGGGCTGCCGGCGGCGTTGTCGGTGAGGGTGACGACAGCGGTGCGAGTCCCACTGGCCGTCGGGGTGAAGGTCACGCTGATCGTGCAACTGCCTCCTGCCGCGACGCTTGCGCCGCAAGTATTGGTTTGGGCAAAGTCGCTGGCATTCGTGCCGGTGAGCGTGATGCTGGTGAGGCTCAAGGCGGCATTGCCAGTATTTTTCAGGGTTAGGGTCTGAGCCGCGCTGCTGGCGCTGACAGCTTGGCTGGCGAAACTGAGACTGCTGGAGGAAAGACTCGCGATGGCCCCCGTACCCGTCCCCGTACCCGTCAACGTGGCCGTCTGCGGGCTATTCGACGCAGTGTCGGTCACGCTCAGGGTGCCGTTGTCCGCTCCCAGGGCGCTCGGCGTCAACGTCACGGTGATGACGCAGGTGCCCTCGGCCGCGACGCTGCCGTTGCAAGTATTCGTTTCGGTGTAATCGGGATTGCTCAGGGTGATCGAGATGTTCAGTGCCGCGGCCCCATTGTTATACAACGTAATGTTCTTAGAGGTACTGGGACTTTTCTCGCCTACGTTGCCAAAATTCAGCGAAGTATTTGACAGGGTAACCGGCAAGACGCCCGTCCCTGTCAAGGTGGCGGTCTGGGGGCTGTTCGAGGCATTATCGATCACGGTCAGGGTGCCGTTGTCTGCTCCCAGGGCGCTCGGCGTCAACGTCACGGTGATGACGCAATAGCTGTTGGCCGCCACGCTGCCATTGCAATTATTCGTTTCGGTATAATCGGGGTTACTGAGGGTGATCCCCGAGATGGTCAGCGGCTCGGCCTCGTAGTTGTGGATCGGAATGTTCTTCGGGCTACTCGGACTCTTCTCGCCCACGTTGCCGAAATTGAGCGACGTATATGACAAGGTTACCGGCAAGACGCCCGTCCCCATCAGGGTAGCCGTCTGGGGGCTGTTCGAGGCACTGTCGGTCACGCTCAGGGTGCCGTTGTCCGCTCCCAGGACGCTCGGCGTCAACGTCACGGTAATGACGCAGGCGCCCTTGGCCGCGACGCTACCGTTGCAAGTATTCGTTTCGGTGTAATCGAGGTTGCTCAGGGTGATCCCGGAGATGGTCAGCGCCACGGCCTCATTGTTGTACAACGTAATGTTCTTCGAGCTACTCGCACTATTCTCGCCCACGTTGCCGAAACTCAGCGACGTATATGACAAGGTTACCGGCAAGACGCCCGTCCCCGTCAAGGTGGCCGTCTGGGGGCCGTTCGGGGCATTGTCGGTCACGCTCAGGGTGCCGTTGTCCTCTCCCAGGGCGCTCGGCGTCAATGTTACGGTAATGGTGCAACTCTTTCCCGGGCCGAGCCTACTCGGGCTGAGAGGACAGTTCCCGCCCCAAACGTAATCGGCCGGAGAGTTCCCGCCGGTGATGGCGATTCTGCTGATGGTCAGTGGTACTGCCTGGGTGTTCTTGAGTGTAACGGTCTTCGGAGCGCTGGACATGTTTACGACGTGGTGGCCGAATGCCAACGTCGCACGAGTCAGCGTGGTCTGTGCATATGCCGACCAGCCGGGAACGAGGAGAGAGAGCAAGAGGACAGTCCCGCCCAAGAATAACTCTGTTTTGCACTTCGCGTGCCTTGAACTGGAACCAGGGAAATAGCTGTAAGGTCGGGAACCGCCGGGGGTGTACATCTCGATGATCTCCTCCGAGGGGCCCAGGCTGAGTGAGGTACGGTGGTTTCCTCCCTTCCTCTGGACACACACCAGCTTCCGTCTTTAAAATCCGGAGGCTGCCTTGTCGATCCCGGCGTCGAGTTATTTTCACTACTCTTCGAGTCCCCGGGTCCAACTGAGGGATTTCACCGCTATCCTGCGGTGTCAGCAAATCAGGTGCAATCTGGCCGCCACTCCTGCAAAGCCGGATTCTCCAACGCAAACTCTCGCCGTTCTCCAAGAGTTGCAATTGTTAAGTTGGCCAGTTTGTGCTGCGTCTCGAAAGTGGGAGACATAGTGTCAGGGAAACGTCCCGAATAATCAAGGAAATTCAAGCCGACGAATTCTTGGCAACGGTCAGGCGTAGCTTCACAAGGCAGGGGAAAAGCGATTGCGGGACGACTGGGCCAAGCTCCAGGTTGAGAAGAACGAGGAGAAGACCCGGAAGATGGATCTTCAGCAGGGAAACAGTTTCGGATGCCTGGGCTTTCAGTTTCGTCGGATCCGGGCTCCGCGGGAGGAGGCATCTCGGAGCGACCGCGCCGTTCCCCAACCCTACGGGCGGGAAGGCTGCGGTCAGGGGTTTCGCTTCGCGGCGTTGGGGCAGACAGGACCCTGTCCTGATCCAGCGGACCCCGCCAATGACAGGCCAATGATAAATAGTGTGGGGGAAGCCCTCGATGGGTGTACACTAAGGGGTTATTGGAGCTAAAAAGGAAACTCCGGATCAAATGTTTAACGGCTATTTCGAAGGCAAACGAATTCTCGTCACGGGTGTCGCTGGCGTAAAGGGGACGTGGCTCGCTCTGGCGCTGTTGGATGCCGGCGCCGATGTGTTGGGGCTTGACCTGAGGTTGCCGGACCCGGATTCGAATTTCGTGGCGAGTAGCCTCCACGACCGAATTAGCTTCACGCAGGGAGATGTCACCGATCTTCCACTCATGCAGCAGCTCGTGGGCCAAGCCGACGGCATCTTCCACCTCGCTGCATTGGCGCTGGTGGGCGACGCATATCGGAATCCTTTCGAGGCCTATCGCACGAATACTCTCGGGCCTGCGACAATCCTCGAGGCGCTTCGGCTGTCCGCCGCACCGAAGCGAGCGGTCTTCATCACCACCGATAAAGTTTACAAGCCAAAGAACGGTGAATTGTGGGCTGAAACTGACCCGCTCGGGGCGAGTGGCCCCTATGCCGTTTCTAAAGCGTGTGCAGAGTTTGTCATTGCCGACTACCAACGCACTTATCTGTCTTCGGGCGGCAGTCTGGTTGGAGTCGCCCGTGCAGGTAACGTCCTCATCGGTGGCGATTGGCATTCATCCCGAAGGACTCAAGGTGCTGGCAGGATTTTTGTGGACTGCTTTGAATCGTTAGCGGAAAACCGTGCTCCTGAGATATATAGCCCGAACTTCACACGGCCGTACACCTATGGACTAGATATCCTGTCGGGTTATATGACCCTGATGAGTCTGCTCGATTTAGACGGGATAGCCGGCGAGGCCTTTAACTTCGGCCCGTATGAGCAGCATGGTGTATCCAACGCTTTACTCGCAACCAAGATATGCGAGCTCTGGGGTGGAAACCTCATGTGGCGGAGTGGCCACCCTCGTGACGAGCCCTTTGAACACCAATCCTTGGCCTTTGACAAGAGTCGTCAACGCCTTCACTGGCGCCCTGCCTATACGCTTTACGAAGCGCTTCGTTCGACAACCCGTTGGTATAAAGAGTGGACGCGACAAAGCGGTTGCTCCGGGGAAAGATGCATGTTTGAGTTCAATCAGGAACTGCTGAGTGAACACCGAATCGCCGCTAATCATCTCGGAATCGCCTGGGCAGCCGGAGATAGCGCTAAAAATCTCGAATCCGTGAAGCTGGTGTAATCGAGTCACGTTTTCAGGCAGCGAGGGTGGCTGGTTGAGGCCAAGAAGGCAACCCCAGAAACAATTATCGTTCAATTGCTGCATTTTCCTGTAAAAAACCGGTTTCTTCGCCTGACATTTTGTCATTGTCTCCTTTGTTTTCATGCACATCCCCGGAGGTTGTTTCATTTTTAACATCTCTAGCGGTAGTTTACTGCGAACACGCCAAAAAGAGCGGGATGTGGTTGATTTCTCATTGAGTTGCCATGAGACGGCTGTATTACCCACGTGGGGTA
>Ga0209039_10001727_pt1 | contig 19793 bp, 19 predicted proteins | sample BogFormECP12_OM1_FD_188238 | JGI IMG/M metagenome (GOLD analysis project Ga0209039, IMG submission 188238) | Bog forest soil microbial communities from Calvert Island, British Columbia, Canada - ECP12_OM1 (SPAdes) (version 2) | ecosystem: Environmental > Aquatic > Freshwater > Wetlands > Bog ...
CGAGGGGCTCACCGCAGTGCGAGCACACCGGCACGGCCGTGACGATATGGCCGCACGCGGTATGCCTGGTCTCGACGGGCGGGCCGCCGGGCGCCGCCCACTGGTCACCCCACTGCCGCATGGCCATGATCACGTGCCAGAGATCGCGGCCCTTGCCGGTGAGCCGGTACTCCGAGCGCGGCGGATGCTCGGAGTAAGCCGCCCGCTTGAGGACTCCGCTGTCGACCAGGTGGTTCAGCCGCTGGGTGAGGATGTTCCGGGAGATGCCGAGCCGGGCCTGGAAGTCATCGAAGCGGGTCACGCCGAGGAAGGCGTCCCGGACGATGAGCAGGCTCCACCATTCCCCCACCACGTCGAGGCACTGGGCGACCGAACAGGTCATGTCCTCAAAGCTTGTCCGCTGCACGAACATAAGCATAGAGGGTTGCGTAATAGAACGCACTCCCTCTAGATTGAGTTTCATGAGAGAACTCAGGGAATCGGTGGAGTCGGTGGCATCGCCGGCGCGGCGTCGCGACGTCACCTGGGAGGATCCCCTCGTCGGGGCGGCCCTCGCCCGCGATCTGAGCGGCCTGGACTACCTGCTCGCCATCGCCGAGGGGCGCATCCCGCCGCCGCCGTTCGCCGCCCTGCTCGGGATGAGCATCGTCGGCGTCGAACCGGGCCAGGTCACGTTCGGCCTCGACGTCGGCGAGCACCTGTACAACCCCATCGGGTCGGTGCACGGCGGCGTCTTCTGCACCCTGCTCGACTCGGCGATGGGCTGTGCCGTGCACACCTCGCTCGACCGCGGCCAGGCGTACACCACCCTCGAACTGAAGGTGAACATCGTCAAGGCGCTGACCTTGAACACGCCGAGCGTGACCGCTACCGGGCAGGTGATAAGCGGCGGGCGGCGCGTCGTGACCGCTTCCGGCCAGATCACCGGGCCCGACGGGACCCTTTACGCGCATGCCACCACGACCTGCCTGGTCTTCGAGCCCCGGCCAGCGCAACAGAAGGGGCCTTCCAGCCGCTCAGCGGAGAACGGCGATGGACGCTGACCCGGGGGCCGCGACCACCCGGGCGGCAGGCCCGGCCCTGCCAGCCGGATCCCAGTTTCAGTCGGCCAGCACGGCCAGGTCGAGCCGGGCGAGCCGCCCTGGGTCCGCCACCACGTCCATCTCGGTGATTTTCCCGTCCGCGACGGTGAGGCTGAGCGCGACGGAAAGCCGGCCGTGCGGCGCCAGGATGACTCCCACCGCCCCGTTGACCAGCGCGAGCCTTGCGGACTGAGCGCGCCGGCTGAAGGCGAGCCCCTGACAGGCAACGACGGCGGCACCCCTGGCCCGCCGGGGCAGGCCGGGCGGCGTGGCCGCTGCATCGGCCTGCAGCGTGACATCCGGATCAAGCACCGCGAGCAGCGCCTCGAAGTCGCCGCTGCGCGAGGCGGCCAGGAAGGCTTCTACCACCTCCCGTTGCCGGGCTAGCCCGGCCCCGGTCACCGAGGGCGTGCCCCTGATCCGGCGGCGGGCCCGGCTGGCCAGCTGCCTGGCGGCCGCCGGGGAGCGGCCGGTAATGTCCGCGATCTGGCCGAACGGCAGGTCGAACATGTCGTGCAGCACGAACGCGACCCGTTCGGCTGGTTCCAGCTTGTCCAGGACGATCAGCATCGCGAGCCCGACCGAATCGGCCAGCAGCGCCTCACTCTCCGGGCCCAGCTCGCTGGTCAGGGCAGCACCGCCCGGGTCGCCAGGCAACGGCTCCTCACGCCGCGATTTGCGCGAGCGCAGCATGTCCAGGCATACCCGGGCCACGATCGTCATCAGCCACCCGTTCAGGTTCTCGACGCCGTCGGCTCCAGATCGGCTGACATGCAGCCAGGCTTCCTGGACGGCGTCGTCGGCCTCACTCGCCGAGCCGAGCATCCGGTAGGCCACCGCGCGCAGCCGAGGCCGGCTGGCCTCGAATCGTGCCGCTAGCCCGTCAAGTCCGCCCATCGGATCCCGGCCCTTTCCTGATCACGTTCCGTCGTACCACTGACGGAACGCAGCGAGCCGATGTGACCGCGACCGCCCTCAGCGGCCGATCGCACCGCGGCGCAGGTCGCGCCGGACGTCCCGGCCGAGCTTCCTGGTCTCCCGGCTGTTGAGCATGGCGCCTACGGCGGCGCCAGTGAGCAGCGGGCCCAGGGAGACCGCGCTCCGGCCGGCCCGGGCGATGAGCCGCCGGCGCAGCAACCGCGCTATCGGCGACCCTGCGGCGAGGATCAGCCCGCCCTCGACCATGAACACCCCCCGGCGGTGCGCCCACGCCGCGAGGTAGGCGCTCATTCGCTCCGCCGAATTCCCCGGGGCCGGGAGGCCGTACGCCTCATGGAGTTCCGCCACGAGCTTGATCTCGATTCCCACCACGAGCAGGGTCTCCGCCGCCACCTCGACCGGGAAAGCAGGCAGCACCGGCAGCACGGCGGCCATGCCGGCCCCCGCGCCCGCCGCCGCCGCAGCGTGGGCCGCGCCCTCGATGAGCGCGTCGGCGATCTCTTCGGCGGACCGCCCGGGGAACTGCGTCCGCAGCGCCGCCTGGTCGCGGACCCTCAGCCGCGGCGCCATCGCGACCACCTGACCGACCAGCCAGCCGGTGCCCGAACCCGCGCGCCGCCGCACCACCCGCGTCCCACGGCCGACCGCGCGGGCGCCCGAGCCGGCCGCCTGGTTAAACGCTCTGATGAGCCTGCGCTGCTCCTGCGGCCGGTCCGTCTCGGTGACGTCAGCCGCTACCTCGGCGGCACGTAGCGCGATATCGGTTGCTTCAGTGTCTGGTTCAGCCATGCCCACTCTCTACCCTCCATCTCCCGTCACCCACCTGCCCGGGACCCTCCATCTCCCGTCACCCACCTGCCCGGGGGCCGGTTCAGTTGGGGCTGTACGGCGTATTCCTGAGGTCCGGGGCCGGCCGGGAGGTGGTCGTACGCAGCATGGCGGTCTCCCGTGACAGCAGCGCGCGCTGCAGGGCCAGCCGGCGCAGGGTGTCGGACTCGGCCAGCAGCGCCTGCCGCTCCGGCAGGTCGATGACCATGGCGGCGGCGATGATGAACGACAGCAGCGTCGGCTCGTCGGGCAGGTCTTCGATCCTGACCACGGCACCGCCCCATTCGGTGAGCGCGTCCAGGTACTCGCGGAACGCGGCCTGGACCACGCGCACGGCAGGCTCGGCCGACGCCGGGTCGGCCGCCTCATCGGCGAGCATGTCGACTTCGCCCCGCAGGTACGGGCGCGTCTCGTCGAGCCCCCGCAGCCGGAACCGCTGGGCGCCGACGGTGATGATGTCGAACCGGCCGTCGTCATGCCGGTCGACCCGGCGCAGGATGGCGGTGCAGCCGACCTCGTACAGCGAGTGCACGCCGTCGATGCCGGTCTCGCGGCCCTTGCGGATCGCGATCACGCCGAACTGGCGTGGCTCCGGCCCGTCGAGCAGGTCCCGGACGAGCTGCCGGTACCGCTCTTCGAAGATGTGCAGCGGCAGGAGCATGCCGGGGTAGAGCACCGCGCCGAGCGGAAACAGCGGCAGCATCTCGCTCATGACACACGACCCTACGCGGCGCCGCGCCGCGCTCAGACCATCAGGACGATCTTCCCGCGGATGTGGCCGCTCGCCAGCTGCCGGTAGGCGTCCTGGACCTGACTGAGCGGGAACGTCGCGGCGATCGGCACCTCGAGCTGGCCGTCCGCGATCAGCCCGGCCAGCTCGGCCAGCACGCTCGCGCTGGCCCCGGCCGCGTTACCCTCAGCCTTGACCCCGTACTCCGCGACCGCCCCGAAGTTGGCGATCGTATCGATCCGGGAAGGCTCGACACCGAGCTCCAGGGCCAGCTGCACGTAGTCCGCGCCGAACGTGTCGATGAACGCGTCTACCTTGGCGGCCGCCTGCCGGATCCGGTCGGCCACCCCGTCGCCGTAGGCCACGGGATTCACTCCGTGCCTGGCCAGCCATTCGTGGTTTGCCTGACTCGCCAGGCCGATCACGGTGGCGCCCGCGCGCCTGGCCAGCTGGACGGCGATCGAGCCGACCCCGCCGGCCGCCCCGGAGACCACCACGGTGTCACCCTGGGTCAGCGCGACGGCCCGGACGGCGGCGTAGGCCGTGGCCCCGGCCACGAACAGCGCCCCGGCGACCTCCCACGGCACGCCCGCGGGTTTGGCGGTCAGGTTCTGCTCCTCGACCACGACGTACTCAGCCTGGCTGGCCCGGTTGTCGGTGTAGCCGATGACCTCGTCCCCGGCGGCGAAGCCGGTCACACCGGATCCGATCTCGGCTACCACCCCGGCCAGGTCACTGCCCTGCCCGGACGGGAACGTGGCCGGGAACCTAGCGTGCATCAGGCCGGCGCGGATCTTGGCCTCACCCGGGTTGATCCCCGCCGCCTTGACCTGGACCAGCACCTGGCCCGGTCCCGGCACCGGCTTCGGCACGTCGACAACCTTCAGGACGTCGACCCCGCCGTACTCGTCGAACCGTACTGCCTTCACTGGCGCGCCTCCCTCTCTCCAAGTACTCCTCAACTTCGCCGCGCCGCTCCGTATGCCCGCTACCCGGCGAGATGCTCGCGCGACAGCAGGGCGTCGGCCGGCCCGAACCCACCGCGCCAGCCCTGGGGCAGATCGGGTGGTCTTCGAATGTCAGTGTCACGGGTTAGGGTGGCGACCGTGGCCGAACGCTGGGATCGCGTGCGAGTGCTTGCCCTGGCGCCCGACGCGCCGTCGCAGCGCGTCGCCCAGTCGCTGGCGTCCGGCCGCGCGTGGCCGCTGGCCGGTGCCGCCGGGCCCGGCGCGCTGTGGGGTGAGTGCCGTGGCAGCGCCGTCACGCCGTACCGCACCGTCGTCGACCTGACCGGTCCCGCGTACCGGTGCTCCTGCCCCAGCAGGAAGTTCCCGTGCAAGCACGCGCTGGCCCTGCTGCTGCTCTGGGCCGACGGGTCGGTGAAAGACGACGTCGGCGAGCCGCCCGAGTGGGCCGCCAGCTGGCTCACGGCCCGCGCCGCTAAGGTCGGCCACACGCAGGCCGGGGAACCGGGCGAACCCAAGGACCCCAAGACGGCGGCTAGACGCGCGGAGCAGCGCGAGGCCCGGGTCGCCACCGGCCTGGCCGAGCTCGACCGGTGGCTCTGCGACCAGGTCCGTCAGGGCCTGGCGGCCAGCCAGCGGGCCGGCTACGGCCACTGGGACGACATCGCCGCCCGGATGGTCGATGCGCAAGCCCCCGGCCTGGCCGAACGTCTCCGCGCCCTCGCCTCGGTCCCGTACTCCGGCGCCGGCTGGGACGGCCGGCTCCTCGAGGAGTACGCGCTGCTCCGCCTGCTCGCCGTCGCCTACCGTCGGTCGGCCGAGCCGCCGCCGCCGCTCCTGGCGACCATCCGGTCACGGGTCGGGTTCAGCCTCCGCCAGGCCGACGTGCTAGCCGGCGGGCAGCCCGTCCGGGACCACTGGCAGGTGCTGGCCCGCCGGGACCTCAAGCAGGACCGGATCCGGACCCGCCGCACCTGGCTGCGGGGCCGCAAGACCGGCCGGACCGCGCTCGTGCTCAGCTTCGCCCCCGCCGGCCAGGCACTCGACGACACGCTGACCGTCGGCACCGACGCCGACGCGGACCTGGTCTTCTACCCCGGCGCCGTCCCGCTGCGCGCCGTCGTGCTGGGCAAGCACGACGCCCTCGACGGCAGCCCGCCGGCCGGCGACACGATCGCCGGGCTGCTGGCCGGATATGCGGCCGCGCTCGCCGCGGACCCCTGGCTGGACAGCTGGCCCGCCGTCCTGGAGGTCACCCCGGCCCGCTCCCCCGCTCCGGCCGTGTCCGACGCGGCCGGCCACGCCCTGCCGCTGCACCCGGGCGCCGGCGACTGCTGGCCGCTGTTCGCGCTCTCCGCCGGACACCCGGTGACGGTGGCCGGCGAGTGGACCCCACACGGCCTGTGGCCGCTGACCGCCTGGGACGAAGGCGGGCGGGTGGTACCGCTGTGAGCACATGGCAGGACCTGGTCACCGCGAGCCTTCTTGGTACCGAACGGACCGCGGTTCCGCTGGTCGCCGTCCCTGGCGTGCCCACCCCGGCGGACGCCCCGGGGGATCCAGCGGCCATCCTGCTTGACCGCGCCGCGCTGCTGACGGTAGCGCGGCGGGGTGGCCGCCCGGCCGAGCGCGCCGAGCCACTGCCCGCGACCGAACCGGACCCGGCACCCACCGTGAGCCCGGCCGCCGGGCGTCGGCTGGCCCGGATGCTCGGCGGGGAGCCCCCCGACCTGCTGGCCGAGTGGCTGACGGCGGCCGTGACCCGCGGCCGCCGGGCTCCGGCCTATCTGCTGCCGGCGCTGCTCGACCGGGCCCGGCGGGTTACGCCGGCCGACCCGGAGTTGCGCCTCCTGGCGGCCAAGGCGGGCGGATCGCGAGCGCGATGGCTGGCCGGGCTCAACCCGGACTGGACGTTCGTCACGGCGCACGCCCGGCCCGGCGATGACGCGTGGCGGCTGGGCGACGCCGGCCAGCGGCGCGGTTACCTCACCGCGCTCCGCGCTCACGATCCCGGGGCGGCCAGGGAACTGATCGCAGGCAACTGGGACGCGGCCGGTCCAGACGAGCGCGTCATGTTCGTTAACGTGATGGCAGGTGGGCTCAGCCTGGCCGATGAGCCGCTGCTCGAGGCCGCGCTGGACGACCGAAGCGCCTGGGTGCGCAAGATGGCGGCCGACGTGCTCGCCGCACTGCCCGGGTCAGCTCTCGCACAGCGGATGGCCGAACGTGCCGGACGCTGCCTGCGCCTGGACCGGGGTATCCGCGGCACCCGCCTGTTCCGCTCCCCCGGCCAGCCGGTCGAGCGGTGGCTGGCCAAGGCCGCCGCCGTCCTGCGAGACGAGGGCATCCCCGCGTCGTCGGCGCACGTCATCGAATCCGTCAGGCTGGCCGAGGCGCTCGCCGCGCTGCGCGGACGCCCGCTGGCCGGCCTGGAAGAGGTCACCGAAGCCGCCCGTTCGGTGCTCTGCGAGGGCAGCGACCTACTCACCGCGCTCATCCAGCGGCGGCTCGTGGTCGGCGAGCGGCTCGGCACGGTGCCGCCTGCCACGCCCATGGTGCCGCTCCAGCGGGACCTGCAGGACCAGCAGCGCCACCTGCGGCTGCGGCCCGGGGCGGAGCCCCGGGATTACGACCTGGACCTGCGCAAGCCGAACGACCTGGCCCGCAGCCGCCTGCTGTACCGGCTGGCCCTGCTCGACGTGGCCTGGGGAACGCCCCTCCAGGGCCGGACACCGAACATCGGGACGTTCCGGGAGAGCTGGCAGCTGACCTGGCGGCCCGAACTTGACCTGGCCCTGATCGAGGCGAGCATGTGGGGCAGCACGGTCGCGGCCGCTGCCGCGCAGCGCGCCCGGTCCATCGCCGCCGGCGCGACCGCCCTGGATGAGCTGACGGCGCTGACCGAGCGGTGCCTGCTCGCCGATCTGGGCGATGCCCTGCCGGCTGTGCTCGCGGCGGTCAGGGACCGCGCCGCGCTGGAGGTCGACGTGACCCACCTGATGGCGGCGCTGCCGGCCCTGGTCCGCGCGGCTAGGTACGGCGACGTGCGCGGCACTGACCCGGCCCGGCTGGGCGAGGTCGCCGTCGAGATGATCACCCGGGTCTGCGCGGGCCTGCCGGCCGCCGTGGCGTCCCTGGACGAGACGGCCGAGCAGGCCATGCGGGAGCGCATCGACGCAGTGAATTCGGCCACCGGACTGCTCGCCGACGGCGCCTGCCGCGACCGCTGGCTGGACACGCTGGCAGTACTAGCCCGGGGGGACGACCCCCCAGACCCCCCCGCGTGGGCCTGGGCCCCCGGTGCCCGCCGCTGATCTCCGGGCGGCTGACCCGGCTGCTGCTCGACGCGGGGCGTATCCCGGCGGACGAGGCGGGCCTGCGGATGTCCCGCGCGCTGTCCCCCGCCGCCCCGGCTCCGGCCGCCGCGGGCTGGGCCGAGGGGTTCCTGGCCGGCAGCGGCCTGCTGCTCGTCCACGACGACAAGCTGCTCGCCCTGGCGGACGGCTGGCTGGCCGGGCTGAGCGCGGATGCCTTCGCCGCCGTCCTGCCCGCGCTGCGGCGGACGTTCGGCGGGTTCGCGCCACCGGAACGGCGGGCGATCGGGCAGCAGGCCGCCCGGCTCGACGGCACCGGCCGCGGGCCTGCCATCGTCGCTTCGGCCGGCGATGACCTCGACTCCGAGCGGGCGGCGCTCGCGGCCAGGGCCGTGGCGTTGATTCTCGGGCTCACCCAGCCGGTGGCATCGTGACCGCCGGCCACGAGGAGCGGATGCGGCGCTGGCGCCTGGTGCTCGGCGAGGCGGCGGGCATCACCGTGCCGCTGAGCGGCGGTGACGCGCGCATGGACGCGGCTCTGGGCGCGCTCTACGACTCCGACGATCGCGCTGGCCGCCCCGGTTTCGGTCAGCAGGGTGCCGCGCAACGGCAGGCCGGGTTCGGCGCGTCCGCTCCGCGCGTCGCCCGCTGGCTCGGCGATATCCGCACGTTCTTCCCGGTCAGCGTGGTCCAGGTCATGCAGAAGGACGCCATCGAGCGGCTCGGCCTGACCCGGCTGCTGCTCGAGCCCGAGATGCTGGACGCGGTCGAGCCGGACGTGCACCTGGTCGGTACCCTGCTCTCGCTGAGCCGGGTGATACCCGAGCGGGCGCGGGAGTCCGCCCGCGCGGTAGTGCGCGCCGTGACCAGTGACGTGGAGCGCCGGCTGGCGCAGCGGACTCGTTCGGCGGTGGCGGGGGCGCTGAACCGGGCCAGCCGGACGAGCCGGCCCCGGCGGCCCGCCGATATCGACTGGGACCGGACGATCCGCGCGAACCTGCGGAACTACCTGCCGGAGCACCGGACGATCGTGCCCGGGCGGCTCATCGGCTACGCCAGGAAGCAGCAGGCGGTGGCGCGCGACGTCATCCTCTGCCTGGACCAGAGCGGCTCGATGGCGTCTTCGGTGGTGTACGCGGGCGTGTTCGGCGCGGTGCTGGCGTCGATCCGGTCGCTGCGCACCTCGGTGGTGGCCTTCGACACCTCGGGCGCGGACCTGACCGGCCAGCTCAGCGACCCGGTCGACGTGCTGTTCGGCACCCAGTTGGGCGGCGGCACCGACATCAACCAGGCCGTCGCCTACTGTCAGCAGCTGATCACCCGCCCGGCCAGCACCATCTTCGTCCTGATCAGCGACCTGTTCGAGGGAGGCGACCGGGACGAGATGCTGCGCCGGATCGCGGACATGACCGTCGCGGGCACGCAGGTGATCGCCCTGCTCGCGTTGTCCGACGACGGGGCCCCCGGTTACGACCACGAGAACGCCGCCGCCCTCGCCGGGCTCGGGGTAACCGCCTTCGCCTGCACCCCTGACGCCTTCGGTGACCTGATGGCCGCCGCCATCGAGCGCCGCGACATCACCGCCTGGGCGCACCGCTCTCGCCAGCCCCAATCATCTGTACTCGGGCGTCATTTTCCGCCCCCGCATTGTCACACCATCACGGCTACGTCGGATTTGTCATGATATGTCCTGTTCGAGCGAGGCCACGGAACCAATGAGTGTGACTCTCTACTGGCTCTTTCGGGTAGAGAGTCACACTCATTGAGTGCCGGAGGATGCGCGGCGGGTCAGCGGGCACGGCGGGCCAGCATCTGGCGTCTCACGGGTTGCTCGGGGCTGGGCACGTCACTCTGGTCTAGGAGGGTGAAGCCCGGCGGGAGGAGCGACGCCGGCTCGCCGGGGGCCAGGCACCACTGCGGGGGGAGGCTGGGGCGGGTGCGGCGCGCTTCGGTGGTGAAGGCCTCCCAGGCCAGCAGGCCGCCGGGCGCCACCGCTCCGGCGGCCGCCGTGAACACGGCCGAGTCCCAGAAGCCGGTGCCCAGGACGAGCGCATAGGACCGTGGCTCCGGCTGCCAGGCGGACAGGTCCGCGTGCACTAGCGTGATCTCCTCCCCCAGGCCGCGTCGCATGGCCTCGGCGGCGAGCAGCCCGAGCGCTACCTCGGAGACGTCTACGGCGGTGACCCGGCGCCCCTGCGCCGCGGCCAGCAGCGCGGTGCCCGAGGGCCCGCAGGCCAGGTCGGCCACCGGCCCGTCCGGCAGATCCGCGGCCAACGACCCGAAGACCCGCACCGCCAGCGGATGAGGGGTGAACGACGGCGTGAAGTCGGCCGCATACCTGGCGTTCCACCTGACCCGGTCGGGATGGTCGCCCGGCACGAGCCCGGCGCCTGCGCTGTCCGGTGACATGGAGGTGGATACTACGGCCGGAGCCGGACACGGCGCGACCAGCAACTGGGTACGTTGGCTAGATAGTTACGGCACTGAGTGCCAAAATGGCGTCAGGCAAGCCAGGTAGTGCGGCAGGGCAGTCCGGCAGTCAGCGTGCGAGGGAGACCGATGGCAAGCACACGCGAGTGGTTCGAGACGGTCGAAGAGGCGCGCCGGAGAGCCAAGCGGCACCTGCCGAAGCCGGTGTACATGGCGCTGGTGGCCGGAACCGAGAAAGGCGTCACGCTCCAGGACAACCTGACCGCGTTCAGCGAACTGCGGTTCACGCCGCCCCGCATCGCGGACCTGCCGGCCCACCGCGGGCTGGCCACGTCGGTGCTCGGGCAGGAGATCGCCCTGCCGGTGATCGCCTCCCCGACCGGCGTCCAGGCCGTGCACCCGGAAGGCGAGGTGGGGGTGGCACGCGGCACGGCCGAGGCCGGAACGGCGATGGGTCTCAGCTCGTTCGGCAGCATGCCAGTGGAAACCGTGGCGCAGGTCAATCCGAAGCTGTTCTTCCAGAGCTACTGGTCGGGCACTCCGGACCAGATGATCCAGCGGATCGAGCGAGCCCGTCAGGCCGGCGCTAAGGCCCTGATCGTCACCTTGGACTGGTCGTTCTCCAACGGCCGGGACTGGGGCAGCCCGGCGATACCGGAGAAGATCGACCTGCGGACCCTGCTCCGCCTCGCGCCGGAAGGCATCCTGAAGCTCGGCTACGTGCGCCAGTGGCTCCAGCACGGCGGCCTGCCCGACCTCACGGTGCCCAACATGGCCTTCCCGGGCGAGCCGGCGCCCACGTTCTTCGGGGTGTACGGCGAGTGGATGCAGACCCCGCCGCCCAGCTGGGACGACATCGCCTGGCTGCGCGGTCAGTGGGGCGGCCCTTTCATGGTCAAGGGCGTCATGCGGCCTGACGACGCCCGCCGCGCCGTCGACATCGGGGCCACCGCGATCTCGGTGTCCAACCACGGCGGCAACAACCTGGACGGCACCCCCGCCTCCGTCCGGGCGCTGCCCGGCATCGCCGACGCCGTGGGCGGGCAGATCGAGGTGCTGCTCGACGGCGGAATCCGGCGCGGCAGCGACGTGGTCAAGGCTCTGGCGCTCGGCGCCCGCGCGGTCATGATCGGCCGCGCCTACCTGTGGGGGCTGGCCGCCAACGGCTCCGCGGGGGTGAAGAACGTCTTCGACGTGCTACGCGGCGGCATCGACTCCACGCTGCTCGCGCTCGGCCGGTCCTGCATTCAAGAGCTGTCCCCCGACGACGTCATCGTGCCCGGCGAGTTCAGCCAGGGCCTGCACAAGTAAGCCCCTGCAGAAGTAAGCCTCGGTGACGGCTGGCTAGGTCACGGCCCCGCAGCAGGGGCAGTAGGGGCCGAACGGTCCGGCGTTCGGCGCATCCCTGCCAGACCCCCAAGCTGTAGCCGACGTCGTCGAGCAGCCGGGCGGCCACATAACGCGCCGGGTCAAGCGGGGGCCGGCGGTCCAGCCAGTCGAGCAGCGGCGGTGCGAGCACCAGCGCGGCCAGCGGTAGCCGCAGCCGCCGCACCGCGATCGCGGCCGGCACTGCCGCCGGCCACCAGGTCCGGGAGACGGCGCTGCCTAGCGGCCGCGCCGCGGCGAGCGTGCCGCCACCGGCCTGCCGGACCGCCAGCCGCCACGCGGCCGAACCGGCGGGGCGGGGCCAGTCCTCGCCAGTCACCTGGGCCAGGCGCCGGGCGAGCAGGGCGGTGCCGGTCCCGGTGATCACGGCACCCGCCGCCGGATAGCCGAGCGCGGCGGCCACCCAGGCGGCCGCGGACCACAGGGACGCGTAGAGCGGGCGGACCGCGCCGGGATGGCGCAGCTCGAGCGCGGCCGCGGACGTCCCGTAGTCCTTCCGCCTGGCAAACCACTGGCGCAGCCGCACCCGGTGCTGGTGCCCCATGGTGGCCGCCGGCTCATAACGCACTCGCCAACCGGCCGCGCCCAGCCGCCAGACGAAGTCGACGTCCTCCCCTAGCCGCATGTCTTCCGCGAAACCGGCCCCAGCCGCCTCCTTGCGCACCACCAGCGCCGCGCCCGGGACGTAGGGCACGCGGGATCCCGGCCGGACGATGCTGGGCCGCTGGCCCATGTCCAGGGTGGAACTTGCCCCCTCATACCTGGCCAGCCAGGTGCGCCCGGACTCGTGCGGCACGATGCGCGGCGCGACCGCGCCCAGCGCGGGGTCAGCGAACTGCGGCAGCAGCGCGTCCAGCCAGCCAGGGCCGGGCACGCAGTCCGAATCAAGGAACGCCACCAGCGGCGTATCCGCCGCCGCGAGGCCGGTATTCCTGGCTGCCGCCGGTCCGCCGTTCACCGGCCGCCGCAGCACGCCGGCCCCGGCGGCGGCCGCGGCGCTGCTGATCGCGGCCTGGTCGCGGGAGCCGTCGTCCACCACGATCACCTTCGGCCCGTCCGCGAGGCCGGCCAGGCAGCGGGCCAGTTCGGCGGTCCGGTCACGGACTGGGATGACCACGGTCACGTCTGGCTTGCCTGCTGGCGTGAGGCCGTCCAGCACCGGGTGGGCGATCCCGGTATCGAGGAGACGGCGGGCCAGCGCGCGGGCCTTCGGGTTATCAGGCACCGGCAGGCCCGACCACCAGGCGGCGACATGGCGGGCCCCGGGTTTGCTTAGCCGCAGCACCCGGGTGGGGTAACCTCCCGTGATGATCATCCCGTCCGCCAGCGTGCGAGACCCCGGATCAGGACGCAGGCGGAATCCCGCCGGGACCAGCTCGTCGCCCGGTCCCTGTCCTGCTAGGGCCGCCGCCCGGTATGGCTCCCGTTGGCTGGTTCCCTTCGGCACCCGCCCAGACTATTACGAGTAGCAGGGCCCGATCCGGCACCGTCCGTTACCGTCCAGAGGACCGTGGGGACGGGCTAGCCAAGGAGGGGCCGTGTTCGAGCTGGCGGGGATCCAGCAGCCCGGCTAACTGGAGGCTCGCCGGGCTGCCGATGGGGTCACCGGAGTACTCGTGCGTGTCGTCCAGGTTGTCCCGGGCCGGGTGGGCGTCCGCGGCGGGGCCTTCGGCGAACGCGCGGAGCACGTTCATCGTCACCTGCTGGACGAAGCTGGACGTCCGCGCCGAAATGCCGTGCGGGCGGTCGCCGAAGATCGCCTCCACCCAGCGCATGGTGCCCGCGTTGAACACGCCGGCCCCGCCTGCGTGCGTGTAGTAGGCCGAATCGCCGAAGCTCGCCGCCCCCTGGCACACCAGCGGCGAGTGGGACAGGACCTGGATCGGCCGCGGCACCGGGTAGGCCGGGTTGACCCGGTCGTACTCGACGCCGACGAGGTTGCCGAAGCGCGCCCCCGCGGGCACCCCGGTGCCGGCGAACACCCAGCTGTCCGGGGCCGCCACCACGTACGAAGCGACCGCGGGGTAGCCCTCGTAGAGGGTGCCGATCAGCGAGGACTCGGGAGAGGGGTCGGGCGGTTCGCGCCAGTCGCTGGTGACGAGCGCGTTGTCCTTCCCGTACATGGGATCCTCGGTGTAACTGGTCTTGTAGCAGATGACGAGCCGGGCCGGGCCGAGCGCGGTGGCGTCCACCCTGGTCCGCCGGAACATCGCGTTGGCCCCGAGGAACGCCAGGTTGACGCCCGCGTCGCGGGCCGCGGTCACGTGCGCGCGTTCGGCCGGGGTCCAGTACTCGTCGTGCCCGGGCGAGATCAGCGCGCTGGCCCCGTCCAGCAGGTGCGGGTCAGCATCGATGTCCATGCCGGTCAAGTAGGCCAGCGGCAGGCCCATGCGCTCGGCCAGCTTGACTACGTTCCGCTCGTAGGTGAGGAACACGGCCGCGCCGTTGGCGTCATACGGCCGGTCCAGGCTGACCGCCAGCGACCGTGCGCTGTAGCTCGATCCCGGGCCCGCGTACAGGTCGTAGCCGCCCCAGGTGTTGTAGGCCTGCCAGGTGGCGACGCAGTTCTTGATCACGACCTGGCCCGCGGTGCGGGCCGAGCGGATCGTCACCGGCACATACCGCTGCGCGCCGGAGTCCGCGTCCAGCCGGAGCAGGTACGCCCCCGGCGGCCAGTCGTCGGTCGGCACCTCGGTGGACGGGTCCCAGTCGGCGCGCACGGTATTGGTGGCACCGGCCATGCTGACGCGCTGCTGCCGGTGACCGTGCAGCGGACCTGACCGCCACACCCGGCGGGCGCCGTCGCCGGCGTACCAGCCGAGCCGGAACGCGGTGACCCGGAACCCCGCCGCGGTCGTGGAGACGAACAGCGGGAAGGACTCCCCGGTCAGCACGCTGGATGCGCCCGCGTACCCCTCGATCGCGTCCGGCGCGCCGAGGTGCCGGATCTCCCAGTGCGGATCCCCCGGCCGCGAGTTCTCCGGCACGGCCCGCGCCCGGCGCGGCGTGCCGCCCGACGCGTCGGCCGCGCCCGGGGCGGGGTGATCACTGCTGCAGGCCGCGACCGTGGCCGAGATCCCGGTCGCGACCGCCGCCGCGCCCAGACCAAGAAACGCCCGCCTGCTGGGGCGCCCGTCATCATGACCGCCGTGACCACGGCCGCTGTCACCGTCGTCAGCGTCGAGACGATTCATGGCGAGAAGAATGCACCGTGACGGCTAACGCCAGGCAAACACGCAGTGTCGTCAAGGTGTCAGGTCGGCTCGTTCGGTACAAAACTGAAGCCCGGCCCGGTGACCCGGAAACGGCCGCGGGCACCGACGCCGGGAAAGAGCGCTAGGTTGTGGCAGTGCTTATTTCCGGCCCTACTTTGCCGGTCGCGACGGCCGAACCGGCGGCTGCCAGCCCGGAGGATGATGATGATGACCGAGACAATCTCACTTCCTGAGAGCCAGGCTGCCGAGTCGCCGCATCTCCCGCGCCTGTGCGTAGACAAGATCCTGGCCAAGGTCGACCAAAGGTCCGCGGAAGGCTGAAACTGGGATCCGATGGACCGGTCCAGGCTCGAGGCGTTCAGCGACGGCGTCTTCGCCGTGGCGATCACCCTGCTCGCGCTCAACATCACCGTGGCCGGCCCTGGGCCCCATAACCAAAACCCCCCGCTGGTCGATCAGCTCGACGGGCGCTGGCCGGCCTTCCTGGCCTACCTGATCAGCTTCTTCATGATCGGCATCGTCTGGGTCAACCACCACGTGCTGGTCAAGGCGATCACCGCGGTGGACCGGACGCTGCTCTTCCTCAACCTGGTGCTGCTCCTGTTCGTCGTGCTGATCCCGTTCGCCACCGCCACGGAGGCGGACTACTTTCCGGCCAACAACTGGAACGCGCGGCTCGCGATGACGCTGTATGCCGGGGTATTCCTCGGCATGTCGGTCGGCTTCGCCGTGATCTTCGAATGGACGCTGCACGGCCGGCGCGTGGCCCAGCCGCTGCCGCCGGAGAAGCACTGGGCGGCCCGGGCGCGGTTCGTCGGCGGCGGGCTGATCTACGTAATCGCCATGGTGGTCGCATGGTGGTTCAGCGCCATCGCCGCGTTCGTGCTGATCGCGCTAGTCGCCGTGTACTACATATTCGAACGTACCCCTAGCTCTTCCGCTGACGCGGCCTCCGGCGGCGACGACGAGCCAGTGGTCTGAGGACACGCCAGGTCAGACCACCGGATACATAGTTGCCATTAAGCAAGTGTTCGGCGCTAGACTGAGTTAACGTGCGGCAAAGCGTTGACTCAGGACATCTGAACGGTGCGTCTGGCGGGTCCCGGCCGAACGGCGGGCGGCCTGACCGGTACCGGTGGATCGCGCTGTCCAACACCACGCTGAGCATGACCATGGCGACGATCGACGGCTCGATCGTGATCATCGCGATGCCGGCCATCTTCCGCGGCATCGGCCTCAACCCGCTGCTCCCGAGCAACGTGAGCTACCTGCTCTGGATGATCATGGGGTAGCTGCTCGTCCAGTCGGTGGCGGTGGTGACGCTGGGCCGGCTGGGCGACATGTTCGGCCGGGTGCGCATCTACAACCTGGGCTTCGTCGTGTTCACGCTGGCCTCGATCACGCTGTCCCTTGACCCGTTCACCGGCACCGACGGGGCGATGTGGCTGATCGGCTGGCGGTTCGTGCAGGGCTTCGGCGGGGCGATGCTGATGGCGAACTCGGCCGCCATCCTGACCGATGCGTTTCCCGCCAATAAGCGCGGCATGGCCCTGGGCATCAACCAGATCGCCGGGATCTCCGGGCAGTTCGTCGGGCTGCTGCTCGGCGGCCTGCTGGCCGCGGTGAGCTGGCGTCTGGTGTTCTGGGTGAACGTGCCGATCGGGCTGTTCGGCACCGTCTGGGCGTACAAGAGCCTGCGGGAGATCGCGACCACTAGGCGGGCCAAGATCGACTGGGTCGGGAACGTCATGTTCGTGCTGGGCCTGGGCGCGCTGCTCGTCGCCATCACCTACGGGATCCAGCCCTACGGCGGGCACGCGACCGGGTGGACCAACCCCTGGATCATCGGCGGGCTGGTCGGCGGCACCGTGATGCTGATCGCGTTCGGCATCGTGGAGACGAAGATCGCCGAGCCGATGTTCCAGATGAGCCTGTTCAAGATCCGGGCCTTCGCGGCGGGCAACGCGGCCAGCCTGCTCGGCTCGATTGCCCGCGGCGGCCTGCAGTTCATGCTGGTCATCTGGCTGGCGGGCATCTGGCTCCCGCTGCACGGCTACGACTTCGCGGTCACCCCGCTATGGGCCGGGATCTACATGCTGCCGCTCACCGCGGGCTTCCTGATCGCCGGGCCGATCTCCGGCGTGCTGTCCGACCGGTACGGCCCGCGGCTGTTCGCCACCTCCGGGCTGCTGCTGGCCGCGGTCTGCTTCACCGGGCTGATGCTGCTCCCGGTGAACTTCTCCTACTGGGTGTTCGCGCTGCTGATCTTCGGCAACGGGGTCGGCTCCGGCCTGTTCGCCTCGCCGAACACCTCCGCGATCATGAGCGCGGTGCCTGCGAGGCACCGGGGTTCGGCGTCCGGCATGCGGTCTACCTTCCAGAACTCCGGCATGTCCCTGTCCATCGGCATCTTCTTCTCACTGATGATCGCCGGGCTGGCCTCGACCCTGCCCAAGGCACTCACCTCGGGCCTCACCGCCCAGGGCGTTCCGGTCTCGGTGGCCACGCAGGTCAGCCACCTGCCGCCGGTCAGCACGATGTTCGCGGCGCTGCTCGGCTACAACCCGGTGCAGAACCTGCTGGCGCCGTCCGGCGTGCTGTCCCGGCTGCCCGCGCATAACGTCGCGGTGCTCACCGGCAGGCAGTTCTTCCCGCACCTGATCTCGGCGCCGTTCCACCACGGCCTGGTCATCGTCTTCACCGCCGCCGCGGTCATGTCGGTCACCGGCGCGCTAGTCTCGCTGCTGCGCGGCAAGCAGTTCTACTACGACGACAAGGCACCGTCCGTCCCTAGTGCCAAAACCATGAGCCCGAACGGAGCCGGCTCTTCGTCCCTCGCCGGCGATTCGCCTGCCGGGGTGGACGGGGTTCCCGCCGATTCTCCGATCGGCTCTGCCGCCACGGCTAGGCAGGATAGCGCTCCTGCGCCGCCCAGCCGCGGCACGTAGACTGCAGGCGTGCCCCGTTATGAGTACCGCTGCCGCGCGTGTGGCGACACGTTCGAGCTGACCCGCCCGATGACCGAATCCTCGGCTCCGTGCACGTGCCCGCAGGGCCACGACGACACGGTGAAGCTCCTGTCGACGGTCTCGGTAGGTGGCCTCGCCGCTGGCCGCCGGGCTGGTCCCTCCGGCGGCGGGGGCTGCTGCGGCGGGGCGTGCGGCTGCCGCTGACTCCTCCGTGCGTCAGATGAGACAGTGAGGCTGTCTCGCATGGCACAGCACGTCGACGTCTCGCCTGATTCGCTAGTCCCTAAGGGATAAGCGCACGTACGGAGGCGAGAGCGATGGCCGTGACCCTGGCTGTACCGGCGAAAGCACTGGGTGGGCGACACAGCTTTGGTGACGATCAACTCGATGCCGATCGTGAGGCGCCAGATCGGGGGCCCGCCCAGCACGTCATCGCGGAGATGGCCGCGCTGCTGCGCGACACGCGGGGCAGCATGCTCCTGGGCGGAAGCGTTCTGGGCGCGCTCACGATTGGCATCGCGCTGGAGGCCGCGCTCTCGCCCTCCGTACTGCGCCTGGGACCGGACCCGGTAACCGGCCTGGCGTGCCTGAGCCTGCTCGGCTGCGTGATCCTTTGCTGGCTCAGGACCGCCGCGCTGCTGCTGCTGGCCAGCCGGCCGGTGCTCGACCAGCTCAACGAGCAACGCTGGCGGACGGGAGCTCCGCTCGATCTGCGTGTGCCCTGGCTGAGCCTGCCGTCCGGCGAGGACAGCGAGGCGGCCTGGACCTGGGCCCAGGTGAACCTGATGGTCGGCGCGGCCCGCATCCGCCGGGAGCGGCTGCACCTGGCCGACACCTGGATGTTCATCACCGTCGCCTGCTTCCTGGCCTGGACCGTGACGGTCCTTCTCGGGGCGTGAGGCCCCGCCTCCCGCCCCCGCCTCCCCGGCTCTTCCCGGCCCGCCGAGCATCGTTCCCCCTGGCTTAGCGGGCCGGGAAGACGCGCCTTACCTCGGAGTTTGTCAACCGCCTCCGGATGGCTCATCGTAGAACCAGTGTCGGCTCCAAACCGCTGGCCGACATCTGAGCTCTCCTACGGTGATATGAACCTGCACGGGACCGGACCTGCCCAGGGTTTCTGGGCGCTGCTCACCGACGACGAGCGGGAGGTCCTGTCCGATCTCGGCCGGGTCACCGTCTTCCCGCCAGGCACGTTGATGTGCGTCGAGGGCGAACCGGTCACCCACGTGTTCGTCTTGGTGTACGGCTGGGTCAAGATCCTGGGCATAACCAGCGACGGCCGTGAGCACGTGCTCGCGCTGCGCGGCCAGGGTGATGTGGTCGGGGAACTCGCGGGTGAGACCACCGGGTACCGGACGGCCAGCGTGCAGGCCATCGGCACGGTGCGCGCGCTCATCGTGGGGTTCGAGAAGTTCAGCTCCTTTCTCGACTCCCATCTGGGGGCCGACCACGCCTACCGGCGCATGTTCGCGCAGCGCTGGAACGACACGGTATCGCTGCTGCGCAGCCGTTCGGTGACCAACGGGGCCCAGCGGCTGGCCGGGCTCCTGCTCGACCTGGCGGCCCGGCACGGCACCCAGACCGACCGTGCGGTCCACGTCGCGATGCCGCTGACACAGGTGGAACTGGCCAGCATGGCCGGCACGTCGCGCGCTACGGTCACGCGCGCCCTCAGCAACTGGCGGCAGCGCGGCATCATCCGCACCGGCCAGCGCGACCTCACCATTACCGACCTAGGGGCCCTGCGGAAGATCGCCGGACAGCAGGCGTAGCGGGCCGGAGGCTCTCGGCTCAGCGCCCTCGAACGGGGCGGCGGTGCGGGCGACCGTGCGCAGCGCCCGGCCGGTGGGCCGGTTGGTCAGCCCAGTTGGTCAGCCCAGTTGGTCAGCCCAGCCGGGACGCGGTGGCCTTGGCCCACTGCGTGGTGCAGACCAG
>Ga0209039_10001728_pt1 | contig 19791 bp, 18 predicted proteins | sample BogFormECP12_OM1_FD_188238 | JGI IMG/M metagenome (GOLD analysis project Ga0209039, IMG submission 188238) | Bog forest soil microbial communities from Calvert Island, British Columbia, Canada - ECP12_OM1 (SPAdes) (version 2) | ecosystem: Environmental > Aquatic > Freshwater > Wetlands > Bog ...
GAGATTGGCCCGCTGGCGTCTTGGATTCCGTCCGCGCCACATATGATCCGGCCCTATGCGGCAGACCTCTTTCCGGAACTCTTCGCGGACCCAGCCTGTTCTGTCGTAGCGATTGCCGCCGAGCGGACGTTCTGGGAGAAAGCCACTATCCTTCATCAGCAGGCGCACCGCACCGGCGTGATGCCGCCGCGATACTCGCGTCATTATTACGATGTCCACCGACTCGCGCACAGCCCGGTCAAGGATGCCGCCCTGCCCGCGTTGGAACTTCTGAGGGACGTGGTCGAATTCAAGCAGCGGTTTTATCCGTGCGGGTGGGCCAACTATGAACAAGCCCGACCTGGAACGTTTAAGCTGATGCCAAGCGCGCCGCACCGCCGCGATTTAGAGAAGGACTACGATGCCATGCGGGTGATGATCTTCGGTGAAGTTCCGCAATTCGCCCGCATCATCGAGACCCTGGCAGGATTGGAAGAAGAGATCAACCATAAATAAAAGCCGCCGCCGGTTGTGGTGCGAGGCGGTGTGGCGACAGACGCGCCGGGATGAGCGGCTCCAGCCCGGAACAAGACGAAGCGGAATCTTGCGGGACGACAACCGCGTCGCCGGCGGAATCCGCAATTCCGGCGACGCCGACCAGTTTGAAATCGGCGCTTTGGCCGCCCGGAAAGTCCGCTTCAAACCGCCATTTTAACGATTGACAGCTTTTGTTTGTTGACAGCCCCGTCCAACGTGGGCACCCAAGGCGTTTTTGTACGAAATCAGCGCCGGAGACCGAAGAAGAGCCACCTTTTCGTCCTGGCGTAGCATGACTTTGCAAGTCATAACATGACGGCGGAGTTGCACCCTGTCAACCGCATAAACAAGATTAATAACCACATAAATCTAAATTTGGTGCTTTGGCGGGTTTTAGACCTATTTTGGGGGTACGGTGGCCAAGTTTTGACAACTGCTTTTGCCTTGTATTTTCAATGGTTTACGTGTGTCTTGAATCATCTTGACGGCCCCGTTCCAACGTGGTCCCCAAGAACCACGGTTTCCAACTACCTCTCCGCCCGTAACATGCTGATTACAAGAGAAGACTTCTCGTCACCAAGACCTCAACTGACTCAACCGATTGCGAGCTTGACCGGCTTGCCGACGCGGCTGAGCATTTCCACGAGCGCATCGATGGTGAACTTGGCGGTTTTCTTGTTCACCACGTCGGACACACGCGGGCGCGAGACCATCAGAATCTCGGCGGCCTCGGCCTGCTTTAGCTGATGTTTCGCAATCCAGACTGACAGCTCTTCCATCAGTTCCCGCTTCAGCAGTCGCGTGTCATTGATCTGTTTGCGAGACGCGGCCTGTAGACGTTTGGCCTCGTCCGGCGCAAAACCCAACTCCAGGAAGAGGTTCGCGCCCGGCTTTGTAACATGGCGGATTTCGGTGTCGATCTTCATCTCTTTTCCTTCCTCGCGTTGACCAGGGCGCGATAGCGCGCCGCGGCAATAGCCTTGTCCTGATTGCTGGTCACCTGAGTCTTCTTCTGGAAGCAATGCAGCACGTAGATGGCTTCCTCGAATTTGGCGACGTACATCACACGGTAGATGCCGCTCGCGTCCCGGATGCGAATCTCTCTTGTGCCGGCACCCACATCGTCGAACGGCTTCCAGTCGGCCGGCTCAAGCCCGGCCTGGACCTTCCCCAACTGGAAGCCCGCTTCCTTTCGGGCGTCTTTTGGGAATGCCAGCAGATCGTCGTAGGCCGACCCCACCCAACGGATCTGTTTTTCATCGTTCATATAACCGGCATGTATAAAATTTTATACGCTCCCGCGAATGCAAGTCAAGGTGCTGGGCGAACAGGCAATCGACAGGGCGTGGGCGGCGCTGTCAACAGAGAACGCCGGAGTTGGAAAGTGACATTCTTGGGACCCCGAGAATTGGCTCCCCGGCATGGATTCGAACCACGATTCACGGCTCCAAAGGCCGCTGTCCTACCATTAGACGACCGGGGAATCTGAGCCTTGACAGCTCTCCATCCCAGTGTAACCGCCCGAGGATTCAGCCGCAACGCTCGCTTGGCCCGCATCTCGCGGCCGCCTCGAGGCTCACACCCATCCACTCGTGGCCGCCCCGCACGCCAACCTCATGGCCGGCGATCGCCCCGGCTGCATTCCTCTTGCCGATTCCGGCAGAGTGCCCCGCTCGCGGCCTGCCATCTCCGTCCAAAATCCTCCTGTGTGAAACTGGGAGATCATGCTCGATCAAGAGTTCTTTGCCCGGATGCCCGAAGCCTTCACGGAACTGGAGCGCAACTTCGCCGCACTGCCCGCGTGGGACGCCAGTGTGCCCGGCGCCGCCCGCATGCCGGAGGTTCTCCGCGAGTCGGCCCACCGCCTGGGCGACAACTATCCGTACTTCCATCCCCTCTACGCGGGCCAGATGCTGAAGCCGCCCCACCCGCTGGCGCGCATGGCGTACACCCTGGCCATGTGGATCAACCCCAACAACCATGCTCTGGACGGCGGGCGCGCCACCTCGCGCATGGAAAAGGAGGCCGTGGCGGAGATCGCCTCCATGTGCGGCTTCGCCACCCACCTGGGACATCTCACCAGCGGCGGCACCATGGCCAACCTGGAGGCGCTGTGGGTGGCCGGCGCGCTGCACCCGGACAAGAGAATCGTGGCCTCCGACCAGGCCCACTACACCCACCAGCGGATCACCGGAGTCTTGCGGATTCCGTTCGCGGAAGTGGCCTGCGATCCGCGCGGCCGCATGGACCCCGATGCCCTGGAGCGCCGGCTGCGGGCGGGCGACGTGGGCTGCGTGGTGGCGACGGCCGGGTCCACCGCCGCTGGCGCCGTGGATCCGCTGCCTGAGATCCTGGAATTGCGGCGGCGCTATTCCTTCCGCCTGCACGTGGACGCGGCGTACGGCGGGTATTTCACGCTCGCCGGCAACCTGGCGCCGGAAACCCGCGCGGCTCTCGGCCTCTTGAGCGAAGCGGACTCAGTGGTGATCGACCCTCACAAGCACGGGCTGCAGCCGTACGGATGCGGGGCCGTCCTCTTCCGCGATCCCGCGGTAGGGAAGCTGTACCAGCACGATTCGCCTTACACCTACTTCACTTCCCGCGAGCTGCACCTCGGGGAAATCAGTTTGGAGTGCTCCCGTCCCGGCGCGGCGGCTGCGGCTCTGTGGGCCACCCAGCGGCTCCTGCCGCTGACCCCTGACGGCGAGTTCGCCCAGGGGTTGGAAGCCTGCCATCGGGCGGCGTCGGGATTGTACGGGAAACTGCGGGAGGATCGGGATGTCCTTACGCCATTTGAGCCCCAACTGGACATTGTGGTGTGGGCGCCGCGCGGCGCCACCACCACGGAGGTGTCGCGGCGGTCGCGGGAGGTTTTCGAGCGGGCGGCGGAAAGCGGACTGCACCTCGCGTTGGCGCACCTCCCGGCTGCGTTTTTCGCCGCGAAATATCCGGAATTGCGGATCGAGCGGGAACGCGTGGCTTGCCTGCGCAGCGTCCTGATGAAACCCGAGCACGAGGCGTGGGTGGAACGCATCTGGAGAATTCTACAGAAGTCGAAAGCGTGAAGAGTAGTACCCTTGGTATGCCAAATCGCGGACAGGATACATTCCTGGTAGAACCCTCCGGCTTGGGGCCGATATGAGAGGGTAAGCATCTTCATCGGGCGGAAGTTCACCCAGTGGAGGGCGGGAGACGAATTCCGTGCCGATCCTGCAAGAATCCGCGGGTGACATGCTGGCTAACCGCTCGGCTGCCATCAGCCGGCTGTCGAAACTGCGGCCGTTCCATCCGGCCATGCTGCGGCTCTTGTCGGTCCCGGTCGAAAGCGATTCGGCCACCGACGATTTCGAATTGATTCTTCAGCGGGACCCGGCCCTGGCATCCCGGCTCCTACGGGTCGCAAACTCGCCCTGGTACGGCTTCTGCGGCGGCGTGGAATCGGTGTCCCAAGCCATTGCTTTGATGGGATTGGAGGGGATTCGGTCGCTGGCGATTACGCTCGCCATCCGGTCCCATCTGCGGGACTCCCAGACCACTGGCCTGATCCGCTCGGTTTGGGCCCACAGCCTGGCTACGGCGGTTATCGCCGAGACCATCGGAACGGCTGCTGGAGGGGATCTGCCCTTCCTATATATTGCGGGCCTGCTGCACGACCTGGGGCGGCTGGGGCTGCTGAACATCGAAGGCGAGCGCTACGCCGGAGTGCTCACCCGGAAGTACTTCGACCTCGATGAGTCGCTTCTGTTGGAAGGCCTCCTGTTCGGGTGCGCCCATGACGACGCCGGTGCGTTTTTGGGCCGCGCATGGGGTTTCCCGGAGCCGTTGTGCGACTGCATCCAGCGCCATCATCAGCCCTCGGCTGCGGAGGGAAGCCTCCCGTTGCAACAAATGGTTCAGCTTGCCTGCTCCACGGCGAGTTCCCTTGGCATGGGTGAGGTGGAGTGCGAGGCGGAGACTCGCCCGGCACTGGACGGTTCGCTGGCGGAGCGGATCTGCCAGGCGCCCGCTATGCAGCCGGAGTCCCTTCGTTTGCGCATCCACATAATGGTGGAGACACTGGCGACCGCGGATGCTCATCCCCAGGACGGCTCCCGGTAGAGAAGCGCGCAGCCCCTGAGGGCTATTGGAATCCGCCAAAACCGCCGATCATTGCTGGTAACAAGCCATGGCGGGATCGAACATCACCCTCAGAGACCGGGGGATACCCCGGATCCATGCCGCCGGGATTCCGCTCCGCTTCGGTTACAACCTGGATGGCATCGCGCACCAGGGATCGGGACGGGTTTCCGATCTGGGCCGCCGCGCCATCCGCTTTCAGACCGATCATCCGCCGCCCAGCGGTGCGGAATTGGAACTCAGGCTGGATTGGGCATTCCATTGGCAGATGGTCTCCCCGCCGGAACTGGTGATTCGGGGTGCGGCGCTCCGGACCGGTTCGTGGGGCACGGTGGTGCGCATGCACCAATACGGGTTCTATCACTGCGGGGAGCGGCCCTTCGATCAGGCCGTGGCGAAAGCCGGGCCGCACAACGTCATCGGTTGAGTGGCCGGGGCGGGGCCATCGGGCATGCCCGGCATCCCCATGCCCCAGAGTCTCGTCTGACGGTGCTTCCGCTGCAACAGGCAGCGCTCCGAACCGGATAGCCCTTCAACGCGAGTGGCGTCCCCGCGACGCTCCACCCGGTAGACCGCCGTGGCGCCGTATTCGGCGCTTAGGGCAGGCAGGGTCCACCCCGCGGCGTCCATCAACCGTATTCCACCCTGGCCGCCGATCACTATGACCACATCTTGATCGCCGCCGCCGATGGCCGTGTCCAGGACGTCCTCTCCCTGCCGTAAAAACGCGCTCACAAAAAGCTTATCGGCGCGGGATACAAGATCTTCGGCGGAATCCCCCGGGACAGCCGCGCCGCGTCAAGACATTGACGCGCACGCGATTTTTGACATCGTGGATGCGGCCGGCGGCTTCGCCCCAGCCGCCGGGCCGCTGGTGGAGACACCGCCCGTGGAATCCGCCCAGCACCCCGCCGCTACCGTTAACCTCTTATGCAGCTAGGCATTGCGAAGCAGCGCGCGGCTGACTGCCGCTCCCGTTTTTGTCCCACGGGCAATCCGTTCCAGCCGGCAATGGAGCCGGCGGCCGTGCGCTGCATTACGAATTCATTGGCAGGGCAATTGCCGAATACAGGGTAATGGCCACCGCGGCATACGCATTCAACCCAACTGCCAACGGCGATGCCGCGCGCCAACGCGAAGCCCTCGTGCTGCGCCATCTCCCTCAGGTCAACCTGATTGCCAACCGCATCCACGACCGGCTGCCTAGACACGTCTGCCTCGACGACCTGGTCTCCAGCGGCGTGATGGGGTTGCTGGCGGCCGTTGACAACTTCGATCCTTCCCTCAACGTCCAGCTCAACACCTACGCCGAGCGCAAGATCCGCGGCGCCATCCTGGATGGCCTGCGGGAGTTCGACTGGGCGCCCCGCGAAACCCGCAAACGGTCGCGATGGATCGAATCCGCCATTCATCGCGCCAGCCAGCGCGCCCACCAGGATCCGTCCGAGGAGCAGATCGCGGCGGAACTGGGCATCCCGGTAGCCGAGTACCGCAAATGGCTGGCCGAGGTACAGTCCATCGAACTCGAACCGCTGGAATCCGCCTCCGGAGACCGTCCCGGCGGGGACCTGTTGAACCTGGTCTCCGGCGACCCCGACCAGTTGCCGTCGCGCGTGCTGGAGCGCAGCGAGTTGGCCCGGATTCTGGCCCTGGCCATCGAACGCATGCCCAGGATGGAGCGGACGGTATTGAGCCTGTACTACTACCAGGAATTGAGCCTGCGGGAAATCGCCTCGGTGGTAGGGATGCACCTGTCGCGCGTGGGGCAACTTCGCGCCCAGGCGATCCTGCGTTTGCGCTGCCATCTTGAGAGAGTTTGGCTATCTCATCCGAAGAGGAAAGTGTAAGCCCGGCCGGCCCGAAGCTGGACGCCGCGCCGGGTCCGGAGGACGCCTCCGGCGAGCGACACTTTCATGCAGCTCCCGTTCACCGCCGAAGAGATCTTGCACTTCATCCCGCTGGCCATCGGCTACGCCATTATCCTGATCCTGTTCCTCAGGAGCCGGCGCGAGGTGAAGCGGTCGCGCGGGCCGGCGGAGGCTGCGCACAGCGCCGTCCCGGACCTGGCGTCCGAAGGGCAGGGAAGTCCCGCCCCAGTGCCGGCGCTTACCAGACCGAGGGTCGGCCTGGCCGAGCGCGCCGAGCTGCTGCGGACGTACCGCAGGGCCGAGTCGGCACTGCGCATTTCCGCCGCGTTGGCAGCCGGCCAGCGGCGATAGCGGCTCCGCGCCGGCGCGCCTCGCCCTAACTCACCAGGACGGCCTCGCTCAAACGCAGATTGCGCAGCTTCATGATCAGCGTGGTGCGCTTCATCCCCAGAAGCTGGGCGGCAGCGGTCTTGTTGCCGCTGGTCTTCAGCAGGGCGCGCTCCAGAATGCTGCGCTCGAACTGGCTGACGGCCGTCTCGAAATCCACCCACCTGGAATCGTCGCGCGGTTCGGCCGGGGATTCGAAAGGAATTACCCGCGCGCCGCCGGGATGGGGCAGGCCAAAATCGGAGGCGTAGAGAGTAGGCCGCTCGCCGCTCATCACCACCGCCATTTCCACCGCGTTCTCGAGTTGACGGACGTTGCCGGGCCACTGGCAGGCGCGCAGCCGGGCCAGAGTGCCCGGCCCCAGCGACTTCTCGGGGATGCCTTCCAGTTGACAAACCTTCCGGATAAAATGCTCCACCAACTGCGGTATGTCGCTCTCCCGCTGCCGCAGCGGCGGCACCATCACCGGAACCACGTTGAGGCGGTAGAAGAGATCCTCGCGGAACTTCCCCTGACGAACCCGCTCCTGCAAATCCACGTTGCTGGCGGCGATTACGCGAACATCCACCGCCACGGTTTCGCCGCTGCCCAGGCGCTGAATCTCGCGGTCCTGGAGGACGCGCAGCAGCTTGACCTGCAACTCCAGTGGCATATCCGCGATTTCGTCCAGGAAGAGCGTGCCGCGGTGGGCCTGTTCGAAGCGGCCGGCCCGGGCGTTGATGGCCCCGGTGAAGGCTCCCTTGACGTGGCCGAACAACTCGGCTTCCAGCAGGTGTTCCGGCAGCGCGCTGCAGTTCACCGTGACCAGGGGCTGGCGGGCGCGCGGGCTGGCCTGATGCAGGGCCCGCGCCACCATTTCCTTGCCGGTTCCGGTCTCGCCGGTCAGCAGAACCGTGCAGCGCCGGGGGCCGATCAGCCGGATGGTCTCCACCACTCGCTCCATGGCGGGGCTGTCTCCGACCAGAGACGATCGCCACGCTTCCGGCGAAGCCCCAGGTTGCCGCGAGCCCAGACGGCGGCGTTTCTCTTCGGCGGCCTTCACCAGCGACTCGCGCAGCATCCCGGCCGTGTCCCGGTACCCCATGCAGCCATAAGCCCCCGCGCGAATCAGCCGGACCGCGTCCGTGGCGCTCATCTCGGGGTACCACACCACCGTGGGGAGCAGGGGATCGGCCCGATGCAACAACTCCAGCGCGTCGGCGGCGTCCATGTCCGGAACCACTCCGCTAAACAGCGCACAGTCGACTGACTCCTGGGCCAGAGTCTCCCAGGCTTCCCCCATGCCTGAGACGGAAATCACACGGAAATCGGAGAGCACCTCACGCCATTCGGATTCGAGAGCGGGGCTCGAGTCCGTGACCATCCACAACACCTTTGGCTTGGCGTTTGTCATCAGTTATTGCAGTAGCGTACAACAGAGTTTACCTCGCATTTTACAAGCATGTTCCTGATATCCGAAGTTAGTACCGTTCCATTCGTTCCAACGGCATACAGAGATCGCGGAGGCTCTGTCCAGGCTCGCCGCTAGCTTTCAATTAGGGAATTCGGTGTTGCCGGCCAAGTGTGCCAGCAGGTCCACACAGAGGTCCAACGCCGGGTCGGTGCTGGGTGGAGCGAATAGATTGGGACACGTCTGCATCCGTTGCGCAATCGCCTTCAGAAGTTGGATGCGTTCGGCTTCCTCACCCTCCTCGAGGTCGGGATCGACGACCTCGCTGCGCTCCAGTTCCGCGCTGACCTTCCGGACATCGCCGAGGATCCAGGCGCCGAGAAGCGCTTCCGCCAGGCTGACCGACAGCGGATGATTGGGGTAAACGAAGGTCCGCATTCAACTACCTCATCGGCGGTTTTGCGTCGGAATTCTAGGGGGATTCAATACGATTTTGCTCGCAACTCTCTGTGAGGTCTCAGGTATTCCACCGATACACTTCCCCAATGGGGTTGTCGGACTCCCGCCTCCGCGACAGCCAACGGCTTCGGCTGGACCTGATGGATCGCGGCCATGGGTGGTGGTTTTCGGCCACCGGATGGATTTCCGGAACGCATCCATCTAATTGAAAAACCATGGCTTGTTATTTGGCCAGAACCTTGCACAAGTTCCGGCGTAGCCCGGAGGTCATGCCATGAAACACTCGCAGCTTCTCTGCTCGGCGGCGACCAGCGCGGCGCTCTTTTTGGCGGGATTGTCGCTGCCGGCCCGTGCGCAGGATCCCGACGACATGAACCGCGGTGTGGGCCGCATCAGTTTGATGAATGGCCAGGTGTCGGTGCAGCGGGGCGACTCGGGCGAGTGGGTGGCAGGAGTGGTGAACGCCCCTTTGATCGCCGGCGACCGCGTGGCCACGGCGGAGAACTCCCGCGCCGAAGTGCAGTTCGATTCCTCCAATCTGTTTCGCATGGGCGCCAATGCCGAAGTCCACCTGACCCAACTGGAAGCCGCGCGCTACCAATTGGAGTTTGCCAAGGGCATCCTCACCTTCCGCGTGCTGCGCCCCACCGATGCCTCCGTGGAGGTGGACACGCCCAGTGTTTCCGTGCGGCCGTCGCGGGTGGGGACGTATCGCATCTCGGTGAACGAGGCCGGTGAAACCCACGTTACCGCCCGCTCGGGTTCGGTGGAAGTGTTCTCGCCCCGGGGTTCGCAGACGGTTTCAAGCGGCCAGACCCTGATCGCGCGGGGGGATCCCGCCGACCCGGAGTACCAGATCGTCGCCGCGGTGGGCTATGACGAATGGGACCGTTGGAACGACTCCCGCGATCGCGCGCTGATGCAGTCCAGTAGCCCCCAGTACGTGGGACCGGGAGTGTCCGGAACCGAAGACCTGGACGGCTACGGGACTTGGACGAATGTGGATGGCTATGGCGAGGTCTGGCGGCCCACCGTGGCGCCGGATTGGGCGCCCTATCAGTACGGCCGCTGGGTGTGGCTGGATTGGTATGGGTGGACGTGGGTGAGCAGCGATCCCTGGGGCTGGGCGCCGTATCACTATGGGCGCTGGTTCTATCAGGCCAACTATGGATGGCTCTGGTACCCCGGCGTGGTGGGCGTGCGGCACTACTGGTCGCCGGGCCTGGTGGCGTTCTTCGGATTCGGCGGCGGCGGATTCAACCTGGGGTTTGGTTTCGGGTTCGGCCACGTGGGATGGGTGCCCCTGGCGCCGTACGAGGTCTTTCATCCGTGGTGGGGCCGCGCTTACTACGGCGGTCTCAACCGAAGCGTGAGCTTCACCAACGTGAACATCGCCGCCGTGTACAGGAATGCCCGCGTGGCAAATGGGGTTTCATCCGTCGCCGCGGAGGATTTCCGCAACGGCCGGTTCGGCAATGTCAGCCATCCGGGTGGCGAGCAGTTGCGCAGTGCCGGGTTGATCCACGGCCAGGTGGGGATCGCCCCCAGCCGGACCAACCTGCAATACGCCGCGCGCTTGGCCGCGTTCGCGCCGCGGGGTTCGTCTTCCACCCGGTTCTTCACCCATCGGCAGCCGGCGGCCATCGCGCGAGTGCCGTTTGCGCAGCAACAGCGCGCCATGGAGCAGGGAAGCCTGCCTTCCGGCGCGGCCGTAGCCGGACGTCCCGGTGGCGCCGCTAACGACCGGCCCGCCATGGCCGGAGGCGCGGCGTCCTTGAACCGTCCCAACGGAGCCGCAGCCACGGGCGGAGCCAATGCCACCAACAGCGGTTTCCGCCGCTTCGGGGATCCGGGACCGCAGTCCAGCGGCGCGGCCGGGGTGAACGCTGCGCAGCGCCCGGCGATGCAGAACACCCGGCCTGCCGTGCAGCCTTCGATACCGGCGACTTCCATCGGCTACCGAAGGTTTGGTAGCCCGGGGAATTCGCCCCAGAGCAGCTCACCGCAATACGGTTCGCCGCAATCGCGGCCCAGCCAGCCCACCTACAGCGCCCCGCAGCGCAGCCCGGCTCCCAGCTCCAGCGCCCCGGCGAGAAGTTCCGGAGGCGGCAGCAGCGGTGGCAGCCGTTCATCTGGTGGCGGCGCTCATCACCGGTAACAGGCTTCCAAACAGGAAAGCATCAGTCGATTTCTTCCCAATTGGCCCGGTCCTGTTCAGCGGGGGCCGGGCCGTTTTTTGCGGGCGGGGGATGAGCAAGCCGTAGCAGGGTTGGCACAAGAGTTGAGCCACATACAAAAGTTTACATAATATTTGTTATCAGTACTTAACCTAAGTCCCGGCACTGGCTCCGGCCATCGGCAGACCCTCCCGATCTCACTACCCAAAGCCGGCCCGGCATCGAGGGATCAGCCCACGTCCCCTGGCCAATCGGTTACACTAACAGACAGGAGCCGAGTAGGCACGAGCCCATGACCACCGAAGAGCGTTTCGAGCGCATCGAGAACGGCTGGATCGAGATCCAACAGGCCCTCAAGAGCGTAATCGACTCCCAGGCCCGCACCAACGAAACCATCAGCGGACTCACGACCTCAATCAGCCGCTACGTGGACGCCGCCGAGGCCCGGACCCGCCGCCTCGAAGAGAATCTTGACGGGCTCATCCGCGCCATAACCGCCGAACACTCCAACGGCAAGAGCCGTCAGCCGTAAGAGCCGTCCCCTGCAACCACGCAGGACTCCCCGCTGTCGGGGCCTTCGTGGTTGTCCAGCCCGCGGAGCTTCGTGAGCGCTGGTGCCGAAAGATTCCTCTTGCGCTCCTACTGTCACATGTGGCACAGTACAGTTGTTATGCACGCCGCACTGATTGCCGAAGCTCGGAAAGGCGGCCGATGATTCCTTTCCAGTTGAACTCGCAGTCGGGCGTTCCGGTTCATGAGCAGGTTGCGTTCGCCGCCAAGAAGGCCATCATCTCGGGCCAGCTTCGGCCTGGGGACGCCTTCCCGTCCGTCCGCGCCCTGAGCAAAGCCATGAAAATTCATCCCAACACCGCGCACAAAGTGATTGCCCAACTGACCGCCGAAGGACTGCTCGAAGTGCGGCCCGGCATCGGCACGGTGGTGCTCGCGCCGCCGCCCGCCACCGGCACCGAGCGTGCCCGGTTGCTTGGCCACGAGGTGGAACAATTGACCGTGGAAGCACGGAAACTCGGCTTGACGGTCGCCGATCTGCACGCCGCCATCGACGAACAGTGGCGCCTGCTCCAGGCCCACGAGGAGGAGCTTCAGTGAGCAGTCCTTTGCGCGCCATCGAACTCAACAAGACCTTCCCGCGGGTGGACGCCCTTCACTCGCTCACGCTCGAGGTCCCCGAGGGCGCCGTCTTCGCGCTCGTCGGTCCCAACGGCGCCGGCAAGACCACGGCCATCAAGACTTTCTTGAACTTGCACAAGCCAACTTCAGGAAGCGCCGAGGTGTTAGGAGTTGATTCGCGCACTCTTGGCCCAGCCCAACTGGCGCAGATTGGCTACGTTTCCGAGAACCAGAAGCTGCCCGGCTGGATGACTGCGGGCGACTTCCTGGCCTACTGCAAGGAGTTCTATCCCACCTGGAGCTCCGACGACCTGGACGCCCTGGTCCGCCTCTATGAGTTGCCGCTCGACCGCCAGCTCAAGCACCTCTCGCGCGGCATGCGGGTCAAGGCCCAGTTGGCGTCTTCCCTGGCCTACCGCCCCAAGCTGATCGTGCTGGACGAACCCTTCAGCGGCCTCGACGTCCTGGTGCGCGAACAACTTATCGAGAGCGTCCTCGAACGCACCCCCGAAGCCAGCGTGTTCCTGGCCTCGCACGATTTGGCCGAGATCGAGAGCTTCGCCAGCCACATCGCCTACCTGAACGAAGGGCGGCTGGCGTTCGCCGAGGAAACCGCGGCGCTCACGGCCCGCTTCCGCGAAATTCAGGTGACGCTCGACAGCCCCGCCGGGCTTCCCGCCCATCTGCCGGCCACCTGGTTGAATCCCGAGGTCTCGGGCGTGGTGGTCGGCTTCACCGACTCGCAGTTCGGCGCCGGCGCCCAGGCCGAAATCCGCAGCCGGTTCCCCGCGGCGCGCGAGATTGCGGCGCGGGTGATGCCGCTGCGGTCGATTGTGCTGGCGCTCGAGAAATCCGCCAGGCCCGGCAAAGGAGCGAGGTGAGGCGATGCACGAAGTCCTGGCGATCTTGAAGAAGGATGTCCGGCGCCTGTGGTGGCAGATCGGCGCCGCGGCAGCCGCATCCGCGATACTCGGATGCATGGACGCCCGGCGCGCCATGGCCCAGCCCTTGATCGTGGAAGGTCTGCTGAACATGCTGCTTCCCCTGGTCTGGGCCTGCCTGATCGCGCAGGCGATTCACCATGAAGCGCTGGTGGGCGACCGCGAATTCTGGATGACGCGCCCCTATCGCTGGCCTCGCCTGCTGGCCGCCAAGGCGCTGTTCGCGGCGCTCTCGGTTCACCTGCCGTCGCTCGTCACCGACGCAGCCATCCTCGCCGCGCGCGGATACAATCCAGTCAAAGCGCTTCCGCAGTTGCTGATGAAGCAACTGCTGCTGGCCGAAGGGCTGACGCTGCCCGCCATGGTGCTGGCCGCGCTGGTGAGCAACCTGATCCAGTTCGTCATCGGGATCCCGGTTCTGTTCGTAACCCTCACCGCAGCGCTCGGGTTCCAGCGGGCCTTCCCGTTGCCCCATGCCGTCGCGCACCTGGCTATCGGGTTCGTGGCTGTGGCGGCCGTACCGGTAGCGCTGCTTCAGTTCCGCGGGCGCCGCACCGGGCTTGCCCGCATTCTGGCGGCTTCCACGCTTCTGGCCGCGGGACTGCTGGCGACCCTGGCTGCCGCTCAGCAAACCTTCGCCCTGAAGGTGGACGAATCTCGGGCGAACATCCACCCAGCCATGACGCTGGCGCCGCCCGATCCGCGAGCGGTCCACGGGTCCTTTGGCCGGCGCATGTTCACCACGTTACCCTTCCGCTTCCCCGGGCTTCCGGGATCGGATGAGGCTCTCGTGGCGTCGGTCTCCATGGACATTTCCGGCGCCAACGGCGTGCGCTACCACCATGACCCCCTGCGGATGGATTTCGACCTGGGGGTTTCCCAGATCAAGAATGGGGCGACCACGTTGTTTCTGGGGCTGACCCATGCCGCTTACAACCGGATTAAGGATAGCAAGGTGACGATCTCCGGAACCGCCGGCTTCGTGGTGTACGAAAGGGACCGGGAAGTGCGGTTGCCGGTCGGCCCGGCTGGGGACGTGTCGGAATCGATTCACTGCTCGAGCGACCTCCAGGCGGGACAGTACGATGACGGGTCGCTGGACGTGTTCTGCGACTCGCCTTCCAGGGGCGCGGCGTTGGCCGACATCCGCATTTACGAGATGTCGAAGGGCGTGCTGCGGACCGGTCCGCCCGCATTCGGCTCGAATAGCTCGCCCAGTCCGCTGGTCGCCTGGCTGTCCCCGCTTCAGAGGTGGCAACGGTCATTCCAGCTCCCGTCCACCCATTGGACGGGGGACGAACTGGCGGAGAGGCCGGTAGCCATAGTGCCCCTGCGCCTGGCCGGGTACTCAACTGTCTCCTTCAAGGCTACGGATATCGACCTGCGCGAGTACACGAGGTGACGCCATGCACGAAATAGTGGTAATTCTCCAGAGAGATCTCCGGCGCTTGTGGTGGCAGATCGGCGTCGCGGCAGCCATGTCCGCGACACATGGATGCCTGGACGCCCTCCGCGCCGGCGTTTCGCCCGGGGGCGTGGAAGTTTCGCTGGACATCCTGCTTCCATTGGTCTGGGCCTGCCTGATCGCCCAGGCCATCCACCAGGAGGCGCTGGTGGGCGACCGCGAGTTCTGGATGACGCGTCCTTACCGTTGGCCGCGCCTGTTGGCCGCCAAGGCGCTGTTCGCGGCGCTGTGCGTTCACCTGCCGTCCTTTCTGACCGACGCGGCCATCCTGTTGGCGCGGGGGTTCAACCCGCTCACGGCGCTCCCGCAACTGTTGGGAAAGCAACTCATGCTGGCCGGAGTGCTCACGCTGCCGGCGATGGCCCTGGCCACGGTCTTGAGCGACCTGACGCAGTTCGCCGTCGCTGTCCCCATCCTGTTCCTGGCAATGGACTTGTCGGTCAAAGGCCGGCCGCGCTTCCCATCGGTTTACATAGCTGTCGCGTTCCTGGCCGTGGCCGCCGTTGCGGTCGCCGTCCTCCAGTACCGGCAGCGGCGGACCGGCCTCGCCCGCATTCTGGCGATCTCCGGGGGACTCGCCGCAGGAGCCTTGGCTGCCCTGACCACCTTCGCTCCGCTCCCGGCCGCCGCTCCCGGCGTGGCCGCAATCGGTCCAACCCTCCGCCTGGCGGCAGACCGTCGCATCTATCTGGCCTGTGTGAATGGGGGTGGGGTGTACGTCGAAATCCCGGTGGTCGCGGCGGGCTTCCCCAAGGCGGATTACTCGAAGGTCGGTTCGCTGTCCGTCGAATTGACTGGCGCGAAAGGCGTGCGCTTCGCGCCCGGCCGGGCCCCGGGGATGTTCGCCGGATGGGAATCGGGCCCGGATGGTGCTCCTGTCGCGTTGACAGTCTCGTTGCCCCGCGCCGCCTATGACCTGCTCGCGAGCGGTAAGGTAGCGGCTGCCGGAAAGCTCGACCTGCAAATTTTCCGGGCCCCGCCTGTGCGGTTGCGCGTGGGCGAAAGCCGGCAGGCGCCGGGAATCGGACGCTGTTCCAGCCAGATCCAGGGCAACCACCTTATCGGCATCTGCGAATCGGTGTCCGGGCGCCCCATGCAAGCCCGCATCGCGTATGAGTTTGCAAGGCCGCATGGCTTCGGAACGAGGGACCAGATCCTCGAAGCCGAGTACCCAAATCAGAGCTCCACCCTGCTGTCTCCCTTGCACCGCATTGCGGCGCAGTTCTGGATTGAGAATCCCCGGCTTGGCGATCAGGCGGTCATCCTGGTGCAACGCATCTCGGGCCATGCCACCGTGAACATCGATCTCGAGGACATTCAACTCCCCGGCGCCGGCCACTGCGCGGAAAAGGGGTCAGACGCATTTTCCACCCCTGCCACCCGGTAGGCTTCCAGCAGCGCGCCGCGGTCCGGCCCGTAGAGCGGCGCGACACAGCGGACTCCTGGCTCCATCTCCATCAGCAGGCGGAACTTCTCGCGCAGGCGGTCGCTGCGAAAGACGCCGCCGACGTAGGCCACGTCCACCGGTTCGCCGGGCTGCCACAGTTGGCCGCGCACCGCGCCCGCCAGCATGGCAAGCTGAATCGCCGCGCTGTCCACGATGCGCTGCGCCACAGCGTCGCCCTCGGCCGCCGCGCGGTCCACCAGCGGCGCCAGCGACGCGACCCGCGGCCGCCCCCACTCGTCGCCATATAAGCGGTGCAGCATCTCATTGGCGCTGGCGGCGCCGGTGGATTCCAGCAAAGTGCCCAGCAGGCTGGTAGGCGGACCCCAGCCTTCCTCGGCGCGCAACACCGCGCGCGCGGCCTGGCGCACGATGTCGAATGCGCCGCCCTCGTCTCCGAACACGTAGCCCCAGCCTCCGGCGCGCGCCTCGCGGCCGGCGGCATTGCGTCCGAAGGCGATCGACCCGGTGCCGGCGATGGTGACGATTCCCTGCCCGGTGGCCGTCGCGCCGGAGAGCGCCGTCACGGCGTCGGTGGTGACCACCAACTGGTCGGCGTGCAGGATGGCCGCCAGGATCGCGCGCTTGTCCTCGGGTCCGCCGCTCATGCCGAAGCACGCTACCGCGAACCGCACCGCGCCCGCATCCAGACCGGCTTGGCGGCAGGCCTCCGCCAGGCTCTCCCGCACCGAGCGCTCGAGTTTGGCGCGCCCTTCGCCCGCCGCGGCGTGATTGCAGGGACCGGCAGTTCCCTGCCCCAGAATGCGGCCGGTTTCGTCGCCGATCAGCGCCGTGGTCCCGGACTGTCCACCGTCCACGCCCAGGAAGAGTTTCATGGTATCCGGTACAGCCGCGCATCCCTATTGTGCGCCACTTCGCGAATGCCCCAGAGGTCCGCATGCAGCCGCAGATCGCGGGTTTCGCCTTCGTTTTCAAAGGATAGCAGGTAGCCGATGCCGCGTTGCTTCAATTGCTCGATGGCGGCTGGCCGCAGGTCGGGCCCAGGCTCCTCGTGCGCTTCCGGCGTGTCCGAGAGCACGCGCCACCGGCCGGACTGGTCGCGGCCCTCCAGCTTCAACTTCACCTCGCGCTGGTCGAGCGAGGTATCGATGAAGACGCCGCCAGCCAGATCCGCACGGAGAAAACCGATCTCGAAGGATTGCCCCGGCCTCAGGAGTTCGCCTGACCGCCAGAAGGTGATGGGGTTTCCGTCGTGGGCCGGCAAACCGTCGATGCGGGTTCGAACCGGGCGGTCGAAATCCGTAATGACAACCTCGTGAATCCGCCACTGCACGCGCCCGCTGTTGGTGGTGACCAGGCGAACCACGGTCAACTCCCGCGCCGGAAACGCGAACCGGATATGCCAGTTCGGCGCTTCGGATGGAAAAGACGCCGCCTGAATCATCACCCCGGCCACTTGGTTCTGCTCCGACTCGAAGCTCACCAGAATGCTCCGCGAGGTGTACGATTCGGGGATCGGGCGATAGGTGAAGACCGTAGCATCCGGCGGCGTGTTCCCGTCCACCATTCGGGCAACGCCGTAGAAGAACATGTTCTTCTCCAGGTACTCGTCCGTCGATTTGATTCGCAGCGCCTGCCGCCACGGCGCCCTCACCAGGCGCCAGGCATCCGGCGAGCAGTACTTGGACACTCGCGCGGGCCAGGAGATCAGGGCGTGCACCAGCACCAGGCCCACCGCCAGCCGCGGCACGCTGGCCAAGGCCAACATCATTGCCAGCGCGACGAACGGCAGGCTGGGAATCAGGAAACGCGCGCCGATGTTGCTGAAGTAGTTCACGCCGAAGACCGCGGCCGCCAGCAGCAGGCGCCGGCCCTGCTGGCGGCGCAAGGACAGAAGGGCCAGCGGCGCCAGCAGGAACACCGGCCCCAGCAGCCCACCCAGATGCCCACGGGTGGTTACCTGCATCGGGATCTGCCACAGGCTGGAGAGATCGTAGGCGCGGTAATAATGCTCATAACCATCTTCAAAGGCTGCGGTTACGTATGGATTTGGAAACCAATGGTTGAAGAATGGCGCCAGGGGGTTGTGCATCCATAGAGCATTCTTGATCATCCACGGCAGCACCATGGGAATCGCGCACACGCCCACGCTCAGAACGTCCCGCGCCTTGCGGCTCTTCCACGCGACGACCGCCAGCGCGTAGGGCACGGCCGGCCAACCGGTGTACTTGACGGCGTACGCAAACCCCGCCACCAGCCCGATCACCAGTAGTAGACGCGGCGAACGGCCTTCGTCCCATATCTGTAATAGATGGAATAGAGTAAACACCACAGATGCAAGTGCCACGTCAATGTAGGCGCTGGTTCCATCCACGCCCACCAGGGGACTGGCGAAGACCATCAGTGCGGCGCAGGCGCCGGCCATCGGGAATCCCACCCGCCGCCCATAGGCGAAGACCTGCCAGGTGAGAGCCAGCAGAAAGGCGAAGTGGACCATCGACGCCGCCGAATGCCGCCCGAACGCAAAGGCGAACAGGTACAACATCTCCACACCCTGGGACAGGCTGGCGTAGAGATTCCAGGTGACGGGGTGGAAGCCGTGCTCGCGCAAGTAGCGCGCCACGAAGCCCAGGTGGTAACCGGCGCCATCGAAGCTCGATTCCGGTGCCATGGAGTTAAAGAAGTAGAGGATGAAATAAAAGGTAAATATCAGAAACAGAAGATAATGCTCTACTGGACGATGCTTCCAGGGAAGCTTTGCCCAGGCTAGGCTAAACCCCCAGGCGAGTATCCCGGCGCCGCCCACCAGGAAGACCAGCGGGTACACCAGCCCGGCGCAGCACAAGGTAAAAACCGCCATGCTGAGAAGCGCCGCACCGGCAACGAACTGGATTCCCGGATCGTGCGTTTCCCCGGCCATACGGCGGCCCAGCGCCATCGACACTGCCACCGTAAATGCCGCCCCAAAGAGAATGGTGAGAGCCGTCACGATCCAAGATTGTAACCTTGATTCACGGATGGCTGATGTACGCGAACATGCAAACGTAACCGTGGGCTCATGGCGGATTAACACGGGCCGTCTACACTTTGGGTCATGCTCGCCCATCCCAGGCGTGTTCCGTTCCTATGAAGATTCCAGCTCGCAAGACAATTCTCCTGACAACATTGGGGGCAACCGTTGTGGTCACGGCGCTGTTCGCGGCCACCCATGCCCTTCTGCCGAACAACCTGCTCACCGGCCGCAATGTGAACGGCATGGTCTTCACCGTCACCAACCAGTTGCTGCGTCCCTGGGGACGGCAGGCGTTGATCCAGGGGCGCCCGGTGGATCTCGCCATCGACGCCGATGGGGGCAAACTCGCGGTGCTCAACTCCAACCGCGTCGATGTCTTCGACAGCTTGACCGGCCAGTTGCTGGGCGCCATGAACACCGGCTCGGCCACTTACGCCGGCGTCGCCTTCCGCCCCGGCACGGCGGAGCTCTGGGCGTCCGCGGGCGGGCGCGGAATGCGAGGCGGCGGCGGCTCGGGCGACACGATCGCCGTGGCTACAGTCGATGCCAAGGGCCACCCCGGCGAGCCGAGCCGCATTTCTCTCACCGGCCGCGCGATTCCCGTCGGCATCGGCTTCACCTCGGATGGCACGCGCGCCTACGTGGCGCTCAACCGCAACAACACGGTCGCGGTGGTGGATGCTCAAACCCACAAGGTGGTGCGCGAGATTCCCGTGGGAATGGCTCCCTTTGGCGTCGCCGTTGCGGAGGGGCGTGGGCGTGTGTTCGTGACCAATCGCGGCGGGCGGCCTCCCAAGCCCGGAGAGAATACCTCGACCAGCAGCGGCGTCGCCATGCTGACCGACCCGGTGACGGGCGCCACCACCACCGGAACGGTCAGCGTGATCGGTCTCAGGGACGATTCGGTGCGCGAAGTCGCGGTG
>Ga0209039_10001729_pt1 | contig 19786 bp, 17 predicted proteins | sample BogFormECP12_OM1_FD_188238 | JGI IMG/M metagenome (GOLD analysis project Ga0209039, IMG submission 188238) | Bog forest soil microbial communities from Calvert Island, British Columbia, Canada - ECP12_OM1 (SPAdes) (version 2) | ecosystem: Environmental > Aquatic > Freshwater > Wetlands > Bog ...
TACGCCCCAATGAATATTATTCCAGCACGTACAGCCGAGTCAAAGAAAGAGTGGCGGGGGGTACGCGACATATTAGGGTTAAAAAGCGGGCGTAGCGCGGGCGTCTCGCCCGCTGTGAAGGTGTGAAAATATTATATCTCAACCACAGAGGCACTGAGACACAGAGAAAAGGCCTCCTGATTTCATCACTCTGTGTCTCTGCTATGAAAATGAATGTGCCGCAGTCCAAGGTGCTTCGCACATTTTCATGCACAGTGGCGAGCCGCAGGCTCATGGGAATCTGTGGTGAGAGCGAATTTTGCCTTTCGCCCTTTGCCTTTTGATTTTTTTCCGGCCCCGCCCCTCCGCAAGAATAGGCTATGGCCGTCACCGTGCTGGGTGGGGGGAAGGGAGAACTATGTCCGGGTGAAATCGCGCACCCCAAGTCACTCGTCAGGAAGCCGTAGCGGCAGGCTGAACGCTTGGTTGCCGACCCCTAACCTCCTACTAGCCTCGATGCTCCCTGACCCAACGCGCCCGGAAGAGAGGGAACTTAATGAAAACCGCAGGGAGGCGATTATCGATATCAAAAGACAGGCAATTAGGGCATGAATGCGAGAAACCCGAGGGGAGAAGTGAGGAATTCAGGTCGTTGAAAATAAGGAAGTTGAATTGATCGAGCGGGAATTTAACGACGGGCCGTGCGCAGGCGATTATGTATATGAAAAGGCAGGAACTTAGACCGCAATGGGGAGAAAAGGAATGAAAAAGGCCAAGAACCAAGTTATTGAAGATAAGGAAGTTGTTCTGGGGCGGCCGGGCGGAGAAGCGCGGGAAAAAAAAGATGTTAAAAATGAAGGATGAACCGACTATCTGCATGAAAATAGGTTCGAGAATGGACAAACCGTCAGATGGCCAGCCTGGTTTTTGAACTCGAATGCGCAGCATACTTCCTGCGAAGTTGCGGCTCCGCCGCTCGGCGCGAGGCACCTTCCAAAATCCTACACGCGATTGAATTCAGCGGTGGAGGGGTGTATCTTATCGCCCGGCCGAAAAACAAGAACGAAAACTCCGGCCAAATAACTTGCGGGGGAAAGAAACCTAGGAGGTCGGCTTATGCGCCAAACGGTACAGGCTCTAATTACGGCGAAGCGGTGGATCGGCATTCTTGCCGTGGTCGCGTTTCATCAATGCTTGGGAAATGTGGGAGCCAAGGCTCAGACGGTGGATTCTTCCCCGATACCCCCGATGCAAAACGTGCTCTATGGCGCTTCTTATTATCACGAGTACATGCCTTATGAGCGGCTGGATAAGGACGTTGCCCTCATGCAGCAGGCCGGCTTCACGGTAGTGCGCATGGGGGAGTCTACCTGGAGCTTGTGGGAGCCCGCCGACGGGCAATTCGAATATGCGTGGATGGACCGCGTTGTCGCCGCTATGGGGAAGGCGGGCATCAAGGTGATTATGGGAACACCCACGTACTCGATTCCCACCTGGCTCTATCACGCGCATCCGGAAGTTCTGGCGCGGCGGTTGGGCGGGGGCGAGACGTTCTACGGCATGCGGCAGAACATGGACACGGACAGCCCCGTTTACCGCTTCTACGCCCAACGCGTGATCCGCAGTCTGGTGGAGCACTACAAGGACAATCCCACCGTGATCGGCTGGCAAATTGACAACGAGACATCGGCTTATGGCGCCTCCAACCATGACGTCTTCGTGGGATTCCGGAATCATCTGCGCGAGAAGTTCGGCTCGACCGACAATCTGAATAAGGCCTGGTTCCTCAATTACTGGGGCGAGGATGTGAATACCTGGGAAGACCTGCCCACCCGCGACAGCGCCCAGAGCACCGGCTATAAGCTCGAGTGGTCGCGCTGGGAGCAGATGCGGGTGACCGATTTTCTGACTTGGCAGGCCGCGTTGGTCCGCGAGTACCGCCGGCCCGGCCAATTCGTCACCACCGATTTTGGCGGCGCCATGCGCCCAGATGTGAACGAGGAAGCGATTGCGACCGTTCTGGACATTCCCGCCATCAACGTCTATCACGGCACGCAGGATCATTTCGACGGAGCGCAGCAGTCCCTGAACGAGGACTTCGCCCGTTCCCTGCGAGGAACGAATTTCCTGGTGACGGAGACCAACGCGCAAACCACGGATTGGACCTCGGCCTTCCAATTCCCGCCTTATGACGGTCAGTTGCGGGCGGATGTTTACACCCATCTGGCCAACGGCGCGAATATGGTGGAGTACTGGCACTGGGCGTCGATTGCGGCCAATCAGGAGACCTACTGGAAGGGGGTACTGTCGCACGATTTGGAACCCAACCGCGCCTATGCCGAAGTCTCGCGCACCGCGCACGAACTGCAAAAGATCGGGCCGCACCTCGTGGACCTGAAGATCTCGAACCCCGCGGCCATCCTCTGGAGCCGCGACTCACTGAATGCGATTGAGTTCATGCCGTTCGCCCTGCGCGGCCGGCAATGGTCGCAGGCCGAACCGACGGCAGACTACGCTTCGCTGGTACGGCAACTTCATAAGGCGCTCTACGATCTGAATGTGGGCGTGGACTTTGTCTTTCCGGAAACGCCGGACTTCTCGCGTTACAAGCTGCTGGTGGTTCCGGCACTCTATATCGCGGATGACGCCATCCTCAACCGCATCGCGGATTACGTGAAGAACGGCGGCCACGTGGTGATGACCTTCAAGAGTGGTTTCGCCAATGAGAATTCGGCCGTGCGCTGGGTGCGGGCGCCGGGACCGCTGCGCGAGGCGGCGGGCTTCAGCTATCAGGAGTTTTCCAATCTCGAGCAGCCGTTGGCGCTCAAAGCGGATCCCTTCCATGCGGGGGGTGACAACAAGGTCAGCTACTGGGCGGAATTCCTCATGCCGGAACACGCCCAGGCACGCGCCTGGTACGATCATCCCTTCTTCGGACGCTGGCCGGCCATCACCGAGAACCACTATGGGTCAGGGACACTGCTTTACGAGGGAACCTATCTTTCCGATATGCTGCAAAAGCACGTGCTGTTTGAAGTCCTGAAGGAAGCCGCACTCGCCGGGCCCGATCAGCAGCTCCCCGCTGCCGTCTGGGTAAGGCACGGGGTGAACCGTCTCGGCAAGCGACTCCATTACTACTTCAACTATTCGAGTGAACTGAAGTCGTTTGCCTACGCCTATGCGGTGGGGAGAGATCTCCTCACCGGTAGCACCATCGCCTCTTCGCAATCGATCACGCTCAAGCCGTGGGACGTGGCGATTGTGGAGGAAGACTAGTCGCTCAGGACCACGCTCAAGAGATCACGATGAACCGTCAACGCACCGGTGCCATGGTAATCGACAAAGCCCATTTTCCTGAACTTGTTCATGAATTGACTCACCCGTGACCGGGTGGTGCCGACCATTTGGGCCAAGTGTTCCTGGTTGATTCTGGGAAATGCCGTTCCGTCTCCGCTTTCCTTGCCTAGATTCGTAAGCAGCAGGAGAATCCGGGCCAAACGCTTCTCACTGAAATTAAAGAGTCGATCCACGAAATCTTCTTCGACGCGAACCATGCGAGAAAGCAAGTAGGCGATAAAAAGCTTGGCAAAGGCAGGATCTTGATGGATCAGGCGAACCAGGGTTCGCTTTTTCACGCAGGAGATCGTGGATAACTGAACCGCCGTGGCAGTTGACTTCCGCAGGGATCGATTGACCAGACACCCTTCTCCAAAAACGTCACCTGGCCCCAAAATGGCGATGACCGCTTTTTTGCCGTGCGGCGATGCAACCACCAGCTTCACGTTGCCATTCTGGATGTGGAACATCGCATCCGCCGCGTCCCCTTGCGAATAGATGACCTGCCGGTCTTGGTACTCCCGAGTCGTCATTTGAATGCCGACCCTTTTGAGGAAGTTCCGGGAATTGAAAGGGAGCGTATATCTGCTCACGCTAGATGCCTCCGAAGGCCCGATCTCGCCACCAGGCCGCGTCACCCTTGTCAGCGTGCCGCGCACGGGCGCGAGTCGCCTTACGCCGGCTCTGAGCTTTCGATCAAGAATGGGACACGGGCCTCGCAGTGGACACAGACGGCGGTCCGCTCCTCTGTCCTATCCTCAGGCGGCCTCGTCACCTGGAATTGGCGCAGGCAATCCGTGCAGGTCAGAACGAAATAACCGGCGCCGCCCCAGCGTGTCCGAACCGGGATACTGATCACTTGTGGGAGGTAAGCACGATCGGGCGTTTCTCGAGCCAGATCGTGGACGGCCTGCAGAAGTTCGGGGATTTGCCGCGCACTCTTTTCGAAACAGCGGTCAGGCTTGATTTCCGCCGGAAGTTCCCTGGGGATTGATCCCGAGAGGACAATTACGGGTATGGAAGGAAAGCGCCGGCGCACCACCGCTATAAACTCGATTCCTGACATGCGGGGCATCTGAAGGTCGGAGATAATGACCTTGGGAAGCTCATCCCGGAGTTTCACCAGACCGTCGATTCCGTCCTCAGCTTGTTGTGCTTTGAAACCCGCTTCCGCTAATTCCATTGACAGAATCTCCCGAATGGTAGGATCGTCGTCCACCAGCAAAACACTATTTGCGGAAACGTCGCGCATATCGTTTTCCTCGACAGACCTTGCGCGGCTCTCCGGCTACCTTATATTCATAGATCGAGGACTCGCGTGTCTGTTCAATATTGCTCACAATCCCGGCTTCGCCGGCACGAAGGGCGCCCGCATCGAACTCCGCCCCACAAAACACGTTTAGTTGCGGCTCCGCCGCGCTGCGCCATGGGGGGTCTAAAGAGATTTGCCGCCAAAGTGAGCACTTTTGAACAGACACGCCATCGAGTATGATTTAATCATTGCGTGGGGCTCAAATATGAACCCCCCGGGTCTACCGTCAGCCACTCGGGGGCCCAAAATGGAAATCGCGACCGAAACTTCGGGGTGGCTCCCGGTGTTGGCGCTTCGGATTGCAGGCTGCTTGAGTCGTCCGAAGGGGTGAGGAGGATTTTGTGAAGGTTTTGATGGTCTACCCGGAGTTTCCGGACACGTACTGGAGCTTCAAGCACGCTTTACCATTCGAAGGGAAAAGGTCGGCATTCCCTCCCTTGGGTTTACTCACCGTGTCCGCATTGCTGCCTTCGCACTGGGAACGCCGGCTGGTGGACCTGAACGTGCGCCGCCTCAAGGATTCCGACCTGGCCTGGGCGGACGTCGTTTTCCTGAGCGGCATGATTGTGCAGGGACCCTCGATGAAGGAGCAGATCGCGCGTGCCAAACGTCATGGACTGCGCACGGTGGTCGGCGGCCCGATTGTCAGCGCCAAGGACCCCTCCATCGCCGAAGCCGACCACGCCGTGGAGGGGGAAGCCGAGGAGATTATCCCCCAACTCGCGGCGGACCTCGAACGGGGAGAGGCCCAACCCCACTACTTTAAAAAGCAATGGCCCGACGTCACCAAGGTGCCGCTGCCGGACCTGCGCATTGCGCCCATGCGGCACTATAGTTCCATGTCGCTTCAGTACTCCCGGGGCTGTCCTTTCACCTGTGAATTCTGCGATATCATCGAAATCTATGGCCGCCGGCCGAGAACCAAGACCCCCGATCAGGTTTGCGCGGAACTCGACCAACTTCACCGGCTGGGCTGGCGGGGCTCCGTGTTCATGGTGGATGACAACTTTATCGGTAACAAGAAAAACGTTATGCTCCTGCTTCCCCGCATCGTGGAGTGGATGCGCGAACACAAGTTTCCGTTCACCCTTTACACGGAGGCTTCCCTGAACCTCGCCGAAGACGAAGAACTGTTGCGCTTAATGCGCGAGGCCAATTTCAACCGGGTGTTCATGGGCATCGAAACGCCCGTGGTGGAGAGCCTCAAAGAAACGACGAAATTCCAGAACCTGAGGAAGGACTTACTGGAGAGCGTAAGGCTCGTCCAGTCTTACGGCATGGAGGTGATGGCCGGTTTCATCGTCGGCTTCGACAATGACCCAGCGGATGTGTTCGATCGCCAGATCCAGTTTATTCGAGAGGCGGCGGTTCCCCTTTCCATGGTCGGCCTGCTCACGGCGCTGCCTCATACCCAGTTATGGCGGCGGCTCAAGGCCGAAGGCCGTCTCCTGAAAGAAAGCCTCGGCAGCAACACTCTGCTCGACTTGAATTTCATCCCCAAAATGGATTCGGAACAGCTCGTGGAAGGTTACCGTCGCATCATGAGGACCATCTATAATCCCAAAGAATACTTTCAACGCGCCTCGGCGTCCCTGTCGCAACTCGGCGCGGCCGCCAAAACCCCGCTGGTCTTTTCCGATTTCATGGCCGCGTCACGCTCCCTCTGGCGGCAGGGTTTCCTCGCGGACTACCGCATGGAATACTGGAAGTTCATGGGACAGACGGTACGCCGCCACCGCCAGCATCTCGCCCGGGCCTTCACTCTGGCCATTATGGGGCACCATTTCTTCGAACTCACCGCTGCCGCGGACGCGGAATAGGCAAAGAAGCTTCTAACGATTTGGCGCGTGACCTGCTCCCGCCCGTGCTTGTGGTACGGCCATCTTGGCCGTGATGGCTTACGGGCGGGACGCCCGCGCTACCTCCCCGCCAGCGACTTTCTCGCCTGACGCCTAACGTACCCCCTACGCAAGGACCGACGTGATGGATCAGGAAAACCTTAACCTTCAACTTTCTTGTCGCTAACCCTCGGGAATACCCCGAATTGCTCTGGCTGGGCCTAATGGGTATAATCTTGAGGATGTTAGGCCGGTTTCCATTTCCGGCCGAAGCTTCCTGTACGGATCGGGCGTGGACAATTTCAAGGTTGGGGAGGAATCTCCCTCGGCGGACGTCGATCGCGTGAACAGTCATTGGCCGCAAGGTTTTGGGCGCAAGAACCCGTGTGAGCAATTCGAGGTGCATCTTCATGCGCACTCTGGATAGCTCGCTCATTCCAACTCACTTGGTGGAACGGTCGGAGTTCCGCAGCGTGCCGGTGGTTCCTCTCGAAAAGCCCGATCGGCTATGGCTCTTTGCGACGCTCGGCAGGTTGTTGGCTTGGCTCCTGGGAATCCTTTGGTTGCGTATTTGGGGAAAGCTCAGTACCGAAGAATTTTCAGTCCGTCTCCGGATCTACCTGGAGGAAATGGGAGGCCTATGGATTAAAGCCGGACAACTTCTCTCCCTTCGCCGCGATGTTTTCCCTCCCGTATTCTGTGAAGAGCTATCAAAACTGCTCGATCGCACGACGGGTTTTCCCTTTGAGGTGACCCTTAAAATCATCGAGGAGGACTTGCAAGGGCGTTTGGAAGACTTCTTCGCCGAGTTTGCAACGGAGCCGTTCGCAGCGGCATCCATCGGGCAGACTTATCGTGCCCGCCTGCGCGTGGAAAACACTTGGGTCGCCGTTAAAGTGCAGCGGCCTGGCGTGCGACTCAACTTCCGGCGGCAGTTCTTCACGATCCGGCTGATCGCGCGGCTGATCGAGTGGGCCGCCCGGCGGCCGGACTTCCGTCTTAGCGACATGGTGACGGAGCTCGAGCACATCATGACGGAGGAACTCGACTATCGCATGGAAGCCTCGAACATCCGCCGGATGCGCAAGTCGCTTCGCAAACATAACATCTACATTCCGAAGGTGTTCAGCCGGTTCTGTGCGCCGCGAGTCCTGGTCATGGAATTCATACAAGGTGTGCTGATGTCGGATTACATCAACGTCGAGCGCTCCGACCCCGACAGGACTAGCGCCTGGCTGCGGGAGAATGGTGTCATCCCGAAAATTGTAGGCCGGCGTCTTTATCACTCACTGTTGAGGCAGATCTTCGAGGACAATCTGTTCCACGGAGACATGCATCCCGGCAACATCATCCTGCTCCGCAACAACCAGATTGCGCTCGTTGATTTCGGCACGATCGGCTTCATGGAAACCGATTACCAGAAGAAATATCAGCTCCTCCTCCAGTCGATAGCCCTGACGGAATATTCCAAGGCCATTGATGTCCTCTTCCTTCTAGCCTCGACCATGCCGCCGGTGGATGTCCAGGAAGTCAAGGAGTCGTGCATTCGCATCTTGCGCGCCTGGGAGGTTCGCACGATGACCAAAGGGCTCCCCTATCACCAAAAATCCCTATCGACCATGTATCAACAACTGCTGATCGTGCTGAACAAGTACAAAGTTCGCTCGACTTGGCTCTTCCTGAAGATTGACCGCGCGGCCCTCACGCTGGACGCATCGCTCGCGCATCTGATTCCCGACGCCAACTTTCCGAAACTGATGCGATCCTACTTCCGGAAAATGGAGGTCCGGCAGGTGATGAAAAGTGCGGCGACCCAAGCCAATGGCCACGCCCTCGCCGGAGCCCTGTCAGTGATGTCGCTTATTCCGGAGATCATTTACGAGTATCGGATGTTTCAGGCGCCGCTGCTGCGCCGCCATGCGGTCAATTACGAGGGGTCAATGTCGAAGCTTGACAGGCTTTTTGCGGTATTCTTCGGTCAACTCTCTCTCATCTATCTGGCGGCGGGGGCATTCCTGCTTCTGGTGTTCTTGCATCAGTATTATCCGCGCTTCATCGACCCGCTGGCGGGAAGCTGGCTGGCAAAAATCGGCGATGCTATGCCCCGGCTGAACGTTTATATCTGGCTTGTAATCCTGTTTTTGATTTATAATACGCGCCGCCAATTCAGTGGTCTGAAAAAACGATTCGAGCAGAAAGAGGCCCGCCTTCCGGAGCCTTGAGTCCATACCTAGGTGAAAGCTTGAAAGGCAATAGAATAAAGCTCCTGGGATTAATTCTCGTCTTGGTTGGCGCCGGAGTTGCCGTCGGCTTCTGGCGGCTGGCCCGCACCGGCCGAGGCAGTCGAAGCGATGCCAACTCGGAGCCTACCCAGTCCGCGCAACAGCCCTCCGGGATATCGTGTCTTGGGCGCATCGAACCCCGAGATGGCATCCTGCGGATCTCGGCCCGCTCTATCTCCGGCCAGCCATCGATCGTCGGCAAACTCAATGTCCGGGAAGGAGATTGGGTCAAGGCGGGCCAAGTCATGGCGGTCCTTGACAGCCGCGGCCAGTTGGAAGCGGCTGTGCACGACCTTGAGGCAAGAGAGAGCGTGGCGCGGGAGCGGGTTGCGCAGGTAAAAGCCGGCGCCAAGCAGGCAGACATTGCCGCTCAGAAGGCGGAAATTGCGCGCCTGGAGGCGGTGTTGGCAAACGCCCGGGCGCAATCCGATCTGTGCGAGGAACTCTATAAAAAACAGGCAGCCACGGCGGTTGAGCTGGAACAAAAACACACCCTGCTCGAAACCTCGACCCAGATGCTCAACGAGGCTAGGAGCAAACTGCTCAGTTTGGGAGAGGTGCGCGAGGCTGATGTGAAGCTCGCCGAGGCGGAGGTTCAGGCGGCGGCTGCCAGCGTGGCCAGCGCCCGGGCGCAATTCCAAGCGGCCGAGGTTCGCGCGCCGTTCGACGGGCAGGTGCTGAAAATCAACGCCCACCCCGGCGAGGAGGTCGGACCTAAGGGCATCCTGGAACTGGGACGCACAGACCAAATGTATGTGATCGCGGAGGTTGTCGAATCGGACGTCGGCCGGCTGCAGATTGGCGAGGACGCCACGATTTCGAGCGAGGCTCTCCAGGGGCCGCTGCACGGAAAGGTCGAATCCATTGGCCTTGAGGTCGCCAAGAATGACCTGATGCAAACGGATCCGGCGTCGCTCTCGGATGCGCGAGTTATCGAAGTCAAAATACGACTGGACGAGAGTGCCAAGGCCTCCCGGCTTGTTCATGGCCAAGTCACTGCCGTGATTCGACCTTAATCCTGGAAAAATGGATGTTCAAGCGCGTTCCACTTGCGTGGCTGCTCCTCACTCACGAAAAGTTGCGGCTGTTGGCTGCGGTGGCGGGGATCGTGTTTGCCGTCGTGCTGATGCTGGTGCAACTCGGTTTCCGTGAAGCGCTCTTCACTGCCTCATCTCTGGTTCAAGACAGTCTCCGGGCCGACCTCGTTCTCACCAGCCGGCAATACGACTATTTAGTCTTTTCCAAGTACTTCACCCGGCGTCGGGTCTACCAGGCGCTCGCATTCGATGGTGTCGAGTCCGCGTGGCCGGTGTACCTGGGGTTTGCGCAGTGGAAAAATCCCGAGGACCTGCGGGAGCGGTCCATTTTCGTGATCGGCTACGATCCGGCGGCCTCGGCCCTAACCGTGCCCGGCATTGAAAATCCTCATAGTCTTTCCCTCCCCGACGTCGCTCTGTTCGACTCTCTCTCGCGCCTGGAGTTCGGACCGGTGGCGAGATCGCTTCGGGACGGCAAAGTGGTTGAAACCGAAGTCAACGGAAGAAGGATTAAAGTCATTGGTTTGTTTCAAATGGGAGGGTCGTTCGGGGTCAACGGAACCCTGGTCACCAGTGATCTGAACTTCCTGAGGCTCTTTCCCAGCCACTCTCAGGGGCTCGTGGAGCTCGGCTTGATCCGTCTGAAACCCGGCGCGGATGCCGGGCGGGTCCGGGAACAGCTAGAAAAAGGCCTTCCTCCCGACGTCCGGGTCTTGACCCGGGACGATTTCAGCGAGCGGGAAAAGGAATACTGGGCAACGCACACGGGCATCGGCTTTATGTTCACGCTCGGCATGTTCATGGGATTCGTGGTGGGAGCCGTGATCGTATACCAGATCCTCTATACCGACGTTTCCGATCATCTGGCAGAATATGCCACTCTGAAAGCGGTGGGCTACGGCAATCGTTACGTTTTCTCCGTCGTGCTTCAGGAGGCTTTGATCCTCTCCGTTTCCGGGTTTCTCCCGGGACTTGGAATTGCGAAACTTCTGTACGTACTCACCCAGAAGGCCACTCTGATGCCGATGAACATGACCACGGGGCGGATTGGCTTCGTGTTTCTTATGACGGTTCTGATGTGCAGCATCTCGGGGATGCTCGCCATGCGGAAAGTCCGACAGGCCGATCCAGCCGAGATCTTCTGAGCAATTGTATGATGGAACCGGTCATCAGCGTTCGCAATCTCAATCATTACTATGGTAGCGGTTTGCTGCGGAAACAGATCCTCTTCGATCTCTCCCTCGATGTTCTGGCAGGCGAAATCGTCATTCTTACCGGCCCCTCGGGTTCGGGAAAGACGACTTTACTGACCCTTTCCGGGGCTCTGCGTTCGCTCGAAGATGGAAGTTTGAAGATCTTGAATCAAGAACTGAACGGTGCGGGTCCGGAAATCTTCGAGCGGGTGCGGCGAAATATCGGGTTCATCTTTCAGGCCCACAATCTGATTGATGCGCTTACCGCCTGCCAAAACGTCCAGATGGCTCTGGAGTTGGAATCACCGTTGTCGCCCGCAGAGACGCGCCGGGAATGTGTGAAGGTGCTGGAAGCAGTCGGCTTGGCCGAACGTGTGGATTACTATCCCCGGCAGCTCTCCGGCGGGCAGAAGCAACGCGTCGCCATCGCTCGCGCCCTCGTTCGAAACCCGAAGATCATCCTGGCGGATGAACCCACCGCGGCACTCGATCGCGCGTCGGGACGCGAAGTGGTGGAAATCATTCAGAAGCTGGCAAGGCAACACGGTTGCGCCATTCTGCTCGTGACGCACGACAACCGGATCCTGGATATCGCGGATCGAATTCTTACTCTCGAGGACGGTCGGATCGTGTCGTTCACCTCAGGGATTGCCGCGAACACCGGGCACCTCCTCGGCGCTTTCGCCAAGTTGCATCGGAAGGGTGAACTCCTGCAGTATATCGGCAATCTGAGCGACAAACAATTCATCGGGATCGTGGAGCATGTCACGCTCGAGTTCGAGCAGTTGCTCCGCACCCTCGATCTCGGAAACAGGGAGGTGGTCAAGGCTCTGCTGGATGAATTGCTGGAGGGCTTTGCCAGCAAGATCAGAACCCTCCTGAACGCCGACCGGGCAACTCTTTACCTGGTGGATTTCGAACAGGGAATGCTGCACTCCAAGATCGCCCAGACCGAAGGGGGAATGCCTTTAGAAATCCACATTCCTATCTCCACCGGGATAGCCGGCCGGGTGGCGCTCAGCGGAAACGCCTTAAACGTTACGGACGCTTACAATGATCCATCATTCAATCGGGATATCGACCGGGAGAGCGGCTACCGCACCCGCAGTGTACTTTGCATGCCGATTAAAGACAGCCAGCAGCGCGTGTTCGCCGTGGCACAACTCTTGAACAAGACGGATGGAGGCGCCTTTACCGCGGACGACGAGCGCCGGTTTGTGGAGTTTTCCAGCGCCTTGGGCGCGATCGTTGAAAGCTGGAGCCGCCTGCGCAGTCGGTGACATGCGTACGTTCCGAAGGCGAAACCACCAAGGCAGCGCCCAGCCATGGGGAGCCTAGCTTCCTGCACGCTCAATGCGGAGGCGAAGCAAAAGCCATTCCGTGCTGCTAAACCGGTAACACCCTCGAAATCTTGAGCTTCTTCAACCCCTTCCGATTCGCACGGAGGACATTGACGGGCAAATCCTTAATCCAACCGTCGCGCTCATCTCGATTGGACTGTTCGTGGCGGTCGAGGTAGGAATTCGCGAAAGCTGCCTCCGCCTTGGCCACCCGCCGAATGGTGCGGTCCACGACACCCAGCGGCCCCTTGGACTTCTTGATTTTCTTTGTTTTCCTCTCGTGCAGTACAACCGGAGACAATTTCCCCGCCTGATCCCGTTCCAGGCGCACGACACTTACAATATTGGGACCGAATCGCATTGCTTGCATATTCATTTTCCTCGGCCGAGATTTTTGACCGGCTTCGTCGGCGGATGTTCCAACGAAGCTTACTCGCCATATATAGCACGAATATGTCCGACCGACAAGTGAACTATCGCAAGATGGCGCGCGCCAAATTTCTGGGTGGAAGCGGAAACTGAATAGCCACTTATCGCAAATCGTAGCAAAAGAGAGTATACTGCTTTTCACTACAAAAGCATATTCGGAGGTTGAAATGGCGACCACAGGCGAGTTGAAGAAGCATGAGGTTCTGAGTCCGATCATCGTCGATCTCGGGAAAAGAAAGAAAAAAGACGTCAAGGAGCTCCGTAACGGCACGGGGAAGCTGGTCGATGAAGTCAGGGAATGCGTCGAAGAACTTGTCGCCGGCGGCTCATGTCCTGCGGACGCACAACCCATTATCCTGATTGTCCGTGAGAAACCAAAGACCGGGCGCTTGATGTTGCCTTGGTAGTCATCCAGGGGTTTTCTTCAAATCGTCCGGCCACAAATCTTCCCGGTGAAAAGCGACTCGCAAGGCGAAGTATGGCTTCCTGCGCCAGCGACACCAACTTTACCCGCTGATACCGTCCATGTTTGGCGGGCTTCGCTGGACGATGCTGGAGGAAGCCTTTGCGTGCTTGCGCAATTTCTCTCACCCGACGAGCAGCTAAGGGCTTCCCGCTTTCATTTTCAACGAGACCGGGATCGCTTCATTGCGGCAAGGGGAATATTGAGAGTAATCCTCGGCCGATATGTTGCCGCTCCCCCCGATCAATTGACCATTTCTTACGGTCCCCGTGGAAAGCCTTTCCTGGCGGGAAGGGAAGGGGGATCGTTGCGCTTCAATCTCTCGCATTCCCACGGCCTGGCTCTTTACGCGTTGGTTCTCGACCGAAACGTTGGGATCGATGTCGAGGCGTTGCGCACCCTTCGGGATGCGGAGCAAATCGCCGAGCGTTTCTTCTCTCCCTTGGAGAGAGCTGAATTCCGCTCCCTTCCTCAAGATCAGAAGCAACATGGCTTCTTTTTCTGTTGGACTCAAAAAGAGGCTTTTATTAAGGCCGTGGGGGATGGCCTGTCACTGGCACTGGACCGCTTCGACGTTAGCATCTCTCCTCACGAGGCGGCCCGATTGCTGCGAATAGACGGCGATCCCGAACGTGCCAGCCACTGGGTGATGCAAAGCCTCAATCCTGCGCCGGGCTTCTTGGGCGCTCTCGCCTGTGACGGGTCCCATCAGCTTGTTCTTTGGGAGTGGAACTGGTTGGACCTGTAGGGCTCCCATATGATCCTCACGCTTTGTTCAGAACCAGGTCGTGCACCTCGTTGTAGCCATTGTAGCGCAGGCGGTACTTATAGCTGCCGGAAGCATATTTCGCCGTGTTCCATGCCGCCATGTGGTACCCGGCTTCACAGATGGCGTTGGAGATCACTTCCACATTGTTGGCGCTCTGATCGAGGATCTCGACGAGCACCCATCCCCTTTCCGGGACGCTGTACTCGATGGCCAATTGCGGATTGTTCGCGTTGGGATAGTGCTGGTTGAGCACCCGGGTGGTCGGCTTGACGGGAATGCGGAGTTTCTTCTCGCTCACCTTGAAGTAGTCGAACGGCTCGTTGCAGAGATGCCATAGCGGCTCTTTCGTGCGCTGCTGGAGGTAGAATGTCCTCAACGGCGTGCGGGTGAAGCTCGCGAGCGGACGGCGGACGGCGACACCATCCTGCCACTCATACACAGGAATATGCATCGGATTCATCATGTCGAGCTTGCCCCGTTCCATGGCAATGTGGAACAACCCGAAATTCCCCGGCTCATGACCGCCGAGCCAATGGCCCACGATATCGACGAGGTAGGGGTTTTTGCCGAAGATGACGATGTTGGTCATGTAGTCCCAGGCTCTCCCATCGAAGTTGTTCTCGTTGCCGAAGGGATTCGGCCCCCAGTTGAAGTCGCCGTCACGGCCGTAGATACCCTCGATAATATGCAGCCCCATGGGGGACGCGGCATGATTGTCGATGGTCCGATGCGCCCACAATTCCATACACAGGGCAGTGTAATAATACTGCTCATTGTCTTCGGACTTGTTCTGCGGAAAATCCGGGGTATCCCAGCGGGGAATCGTGCCGGTGTGCCGCTTAAAGTTCGCTTCGACGACTTCATGAACTTGAGGGTGGATACATTCCTTGTTAATCACTTTCTCAAGCTTTTGTATCGAATTGATATCGGGCCAATTGCCACAGTATTGCTGAAAGGGTGCAGCATGGCTACCCTGCCAGTTCTTCGAGGCGAGGGTCAAACCCATTTCGTGAGCCTTGAATTTCGCCACATTCAGGTTCCATGAATCCGGCGCATTGAAGGGCCACAGGTAAGGGAGTTGGGTATTCACCACGCCGCCGGGAACCTCTTTCCAGACAAAGGCCTCGGCATCATTCGCATGTTCCCTTGTGGCAATGGTATTTTTTACCGCGGCAACCGTCGCACCTACCCGCTGGCCCATGGCGACGTATCCGCGGGGTTCGATCACGCTGGCGCCATTGGCATCGCGCGTATGCATCCTGCTGCCCGCTACACCCAGTTCCTTCAAGGATTCGAACAGACCCTCGACGAAGAACACGTCGGTGGCGATGCCCATCGTGTCCTCAAGGGTGATTCCTCTTTTTTTATCGACGGCGTCGTGAGCGGTGAGATTCGGCTTGGCCGCGATGTTGTAGGTCACCGGAATGCCGGTTGGGTCCATGGGAACGAATACCGAGCGTCCCAAATCCAGTCCGACCCGCTTGCACGCGTCAGAATTCGTCTTGTAATCCACATGCGTCCGCAGGATGAAGACCGCTTCCGGGTGCTGGTCCACAAACGGATGCACACCAAAATATCCGGAGGGTTTCGACTCGGCGGCAAAAACCGAAGCCTGGCCGGTGAAACCCAAGCTGCCACACAGCAAGGATGAAGACTTAAGAAAATCCCTTCGACTGAACATATCGACCCCTCCTTTCCAACATCACGTCACTCTTCTTTTTTGCGCCCATCGATGACCCGCCAGCGTCGTAACCCAAAATTCCCTCTTTCGCATCCTGGGCATCATCGATTCCACCCAGGATTTCCTTTTTGAAAACCCATGATTGTCGCCGATTCGATATGCGGGGTCAACGCAATAAAAGGCCTCTTGGACTGAAAGTGAGTTTCTACCAGTTGTGAATCCTCATGCAAGGTGTTATATTGAAATATAATCGAAAGGAATGGCTATGCACACAACGCATCTGCGCAAGGTCGGCGGCTCGGTCATGCTGGCGGTACCGCGCCCCGTGCTCGAGGTCCTGGGCTTGCGGCCGGGAGCAAAGGTCGGCATTGCCATCGAACGCGGCCGGCTGGTAGTGGAGCCGCCAAAACGGCCCCGCTACACCCTGGACGAACTGCTCGCCCAGTGCGACTCCAAGGCCCGCCGCACGAAAGAGGAGCGGGAATGGCTCGATAACAAGCCGGTGGGACGGGAGCTGATCTGATGAGGCGCGGCGAAATCTGGGTGGTGGGCCTTGATCCCGCGGAAGGACACGAGCAAAAGGGCCGACGCCCTGTCTTGGTCATCTCCCCCGATGCCTTCAACCAAGTCACCAAGGTGCCCGTGGTTCTCCCCATCACCAGCGGCGGGAATTTCGCGCGGACCGCCGGATTTGCGGTATCTCTCGCCGGTGGCGGCACTAAAACCACCGGCGTTGTCCGCTGCGACCAGCCCCGCGCACTGGATCCCGGCGCGCGCAATGGCAGAAAGCTGGAAAACGTACCCGACGCGATCATGGACGAGGTTCTGGCGAAGGTCGCGACAATTCTTGAGTGAGCGCAGACGTAGGCGTAGTTTGCCTTCGTCTGCGGCTTTTCGGTCTTTTGCGTTAATTGAAATGTAAACGCGCTTCTTTTGGAATCAGAGTAGTGCAGAATGCGCACAACTCCGCGGTACCCGCTATTTCGCCGGAGACGACGTGACCGCAACCTCAATCTCATGGATCAGGGCGTTGAAGTCCCGCTTGTATCGGGAGCAGGCGGTACCGATTTCCTGGGCTGTCTCCTCGCAATAGCGATCGCTGGCGACGCCGTCGGCGAAGGCGGGGGCGATGGAACGGACGGCCTGGAAGAAGTGGTGGTTGGTCTGGCGGATCAGGTCCGTGACCTTCGACTCCCAGGCATCGAGGCCGGGGACGTCCGGATAATATTTGCGGGCGACGGCAAGGTAGTAGCGCGTCCATCGCGCCAAGTTGGTGATGCCATCGCGGCTGCCCACCCAGCCGTTGAAGGAGTCGGCGAGAAACGTGTAGAAGTAATCGAGGGAACGTTCGAGGAATCCGTAGTCGCGGAAACCGGTGCGACCTTTCAATCGGCCCTCCGCCAGCAGGCGCTGTTCGATCTGCGTCTCGGCATAGGGGAGCATCTTACAGAACGTGATGGGCGAGGATCCGTCGCCGCAGATCCGTTCGAGAAAGTCGATGTTCGCGAGGACGGATGGGTAAGTGCTGCCGGGGTCGAATAACATGAAGCCGTAATCGTACTGGATGCCGAGGTCCTTCAGGATTTCGACGCCGCGGGAGTTGGTGGCGGCGGTCAGGCGTTTGTTCATGAGGGCGAGACCTTCGTCGGTGCCGCACTCGATTCCGAGATAGACCAGATAGAGGCCGCAAGACTGCATGCGGGCGAAGATTTCGCGATCGATCTCGTCGGGGCGGCAATTGACCTTCCAGAGGATGTTGCGGGCGAGGCCGGTGTGCTCCAGGAGATCGCAGAAGGTCATGGTCCACTGCTTACCGGTGTTGGCGGCCAGGGGAAAGTCGTCGTCCTGGAACATGAAGACGGCGCAGTCGTGCTGGCGGTGGAGTAACTCCATCTCGCGGGCGACCATCTCGGGGCGGCGCAGGCGTTTCAAAGGCCCGGGCGGGGTGGAGTAAAACTGGCGGATGCTACAGAAAGAGCAGTTATACAGACAACCGCGGCCGGCGAGGAGGGTGGCGTGTTTCTTGCCGAGCACGTACTCGCGCAAGGGCGGGCGGACGGGCGGAGGGAAAGTATCGAGATCGGGTTCGAGGGGACGCAAGGGGGTGGCGATGATCTGACCGTCATCGCGATAAGCGATTCCCTGGATCTGGTGCCAGTCCTGACCGGCGGCGATGGCTTTGACTAACTCGAGGCAGGTGTATTCGCCTTCGAAGAGCACGACGGAATCCAGTTCGGGGATGAGGCCGAGGAGTTCCTGGTAGCGCAGGCTGGGATAGTGGCCGCCGGCGGTGAAATGACAGTGAATGCCGGACTCGCGAAGGTACGCGATGAGGTCGCGGAACTTGTGGATGTGGTATTGGAAGATGATGGAGAAGCCGACCAGCCGCGGCTGGTAGGCGAGGATTTCATTCCGGATGGCCTCGGGGCCCAGGCGGAAATCGACGATGACGGGCTGCACGCCGGCAGCGAGCAACACAGAGGCGATGTAGCCTATTCCAAGGTTGTCCTGCTCGGAGAAACCGACAAAAAGGACATGGTCTTTTTGCACAAAACACCTCCCCCGGGACCGGGCAAGAGTTGCCTGGGGTCGATCAAGTCCGATTGCAGCCGCAACCGGAATCTCGAGGTGCGCGAGGCTGCGTCACCGCACGGCGGATTTTCGGAGGACGTCGGCCATTGCCTTGAGGCCGTCGGCCTCGACAGCCGCGATTTTGGATAGAGTGTCTAATTGGATCGCGACTATTTGCGGCAGAATGGATTCGTCGGCTACTTTGAGAACTGCCGGGTCAATCGTATACTCCCTTGGGAAATAGAAACCGCGCACGTAGCGCTGTTCCAAATCGGGGAGTTTCATGTCTGCGGGATTGCTCATACTGTTCTCCTCCATCCGGGATTTCCATTTTGGACTCTTCAGCAAGAGGGAGTATACACCCGAACCGCCATTTTTGATCCTGCAAGTTACATTTCTTTTACGGCCGCGGGCGGCAGGTACCCTCCACAGCAACAGCATGCAATCACTTGACGGTAAGTCTTAGTGCTGTATCGGAAGCAGGGTAGCAGACTTACGCGTAGTTTGCGTTAGTCGGCGGCTTTTCGTTTTTTCGCATCAATAAACGAGGCGGAAGCTCATCGTATTCAGAGCCGCGAGTCGTGCAGAAAGCGCACAACTCCGCGCTCGCTTGATTTCGGAAGGGTGCGCGAAGTGGAAGGCTTTGGCCCATCGGGGCGAAATTCTGTAGCGCGGGCAGCCTGCCCCGATCCATTGGGGGCTCGCCCGCCCTACAGCAAAACCCCAAAACCTTGGCGACTTATGGGGACTAATCTGGTCTGTCGTCCCAGCCAGCTACTCATTTTTTAGTAGGACCCGCTGGTCCCATCTCGACCAGAAACCCTGATGGTTCTTTCTGCCATCCCCTGTAGCTTTTTTCCCCGGCTCAGTACTAAACACTCCTTCGTGCGCGTGATGGCGACGGAGCAATTCCGCCGTTCTTCTTCCATCTCGGGACGCGGATTGCCTTTTTTCACCGATTTCTACTGATTAAGGAAAATCGACAGGCGATGTGTTCTTGGCGTTGTCACGGGACGAACCCGGGGCAGTAACGTTCACGCCGGTGGCGGCGCGGGTTCAGGTTGGTGGGGACTTGGCGTTTGAGGCAAAAAAAACCCTCTCCCCGGTGATCGGGGAGAGGGTCGTTGCAGTCGGAACGTGTTTTAGTCCAGGTCAGCGACCGTGGGTGCCGCTTTGGTGAAGTCGCTGGGGGGGCGAACCTTGCTCTCACCGGGATAGGGCCGCACAAACCCGGTGGACAGGTACCAGTTCAGATGGTTGACGGTGTCCGGGTCTTCGGAGTCGGGCTTGCTCAGTTTGCCGGCGAAGATCTGCGCCTTCTTCTGGAGCCAAGCCGCCCTCAGGGCCTTAACCGCAGGGGTGTCCGTTGGTTTGTCTGCGCCCCCTGAAACGCCCTCGGTTAGCGCGACTTGGTTCGCCACGTGCGTCCACGGCAGGAAGTTGGCCGCGGGCGGCGTGCCCTTGACGAAAGCCGTCCTCATCGGCGACGCCACGAGGTCGAACTGGTTCATGGGCGGCAGACCGAGGATTTGCTCGATCGTCCGAGTCATGTTGAC
>Ga0209039_10001730_pt1 | contig 19785 bp, 13 predicted proteins | sample BogFormECP12_OM1_FD_188238 | JGI IMG/M metagenome (GOLD analysis project Ga0209039, IMG submission 188238) | Bog forest soil microbial communities from Calvert Island, British Columbia, Canada - ECP12_OM1 (SPAdes) (version 2) | ecosystem: Environmental > Aquatic > Freshwater > Wetlands > Bog ...
GCGCCGCGACCTACACTCCATGTACCTCGATGCGAAGGCACATGGGGAGGACCTCAGCGTCGCGGTCGCCATCGGCAACCGCTCGGGGGTGCTCGTCGCGGGCGCCACGACGGTGGCCCAAGGTCACTACGAGCTCGACCTCGCGGCGTCCCTGGAACATGGGATCGAGGTTTGCCCGGCCCGCTCCAACGAGACGAGCTATCCCACGGACACCGAGATCGTGCTGGAGGGAAAGATCCTGCATGACGAGTCCGTCGCCGAGGGACCGTTCGTCGACCTCACGAACACCTACGATGTGGTTCGCCAGCAGCCGGTAGTGGTGGTCGACCGGATCGCGATGCGCCCGGGCGCGGTCTACCATGCGTTGATGCCTGGCGGAAACGAGCACCGGCTCCTCATGGGGGCCCCCCGAACCCCCACCATCTACCAGTCGCTCACCGACGCGGGCATCGACGTCGCCAACGTTTACTTGACCGAAGGGGGGAGCGGTTGGCTCGACGCGGTGGTCGCGATCCGCAAGCACAGCGAAGCGGACCCTCGGGTCGCCATCGAGGCCGCCATTCGGGGCCACCGGAGCCTGAAGAAGGTGACCATCGTCGACGCGGACGTCGACGTGACGAACCCTCACGACGTCAACTATGCCATCACGATGTACTGGGAGGCCGGCAAGGAAGTGGTCATGAAGGATGTCAAAGGGTCGAGCCTCGACCCGATGGCGACCTCCGACGGCATCGGGAGCAAGCTGGCCCTCGATGCGACGAAGCCGCTGGTCGTGGCTCCCGAACGAGAGCTCAAGATGCGCAAGGCCGAGCTGGCCCCCAAGAGGTCGTGAGGCGGCCCGTGGACGAGTTGCGGACCCAGCAGCCGATCTCCTGGCTCGATGACGTCAACAGTGACGGCGTCATCGTGAACCCGCACCACGAACTCTACGGGAGAAAGCTCGCCGGCACGGTGCTTCGCTTCCCCTCCTCGTCCGGGTCCACGGTCGGCTCCGACCGTATCGTCAACCTCGCCGTCCGGGGCCTGGCCCCGAAGAAGATCGTGCTCGAACGCACCGACCCGATCACCATGTGGGGAGCGATCCTCGGTGGGATCGATATCGAAATCCTCGGGACCCCACGGAAGATGGTGGATCGGCGCAAGCTCGAAGCTCTTGGGATCGAGCCGGAGATCGCCGACCTCCTCGCACGGGCAGGAGAGCTCCTCGGCACCGACGAGTTCATCCCGGTCGGGCAGGTCCAGATCGCGGGGGTCTCGTACAAGACGATCACGGAGACGGGACTCGAGCTTCGCCGGCACTTTGGCCGGAAGTACAAGTTCCGAGCACCGATGGTGACAATCAACCCGGCGGGGATGGACCTCCTCGACTGGAAGGCCCTCGGGATCCCCGAGGAGTTCGCCCGGAAGCAGGAGGAGGTGATCGAGATCTACCTCAAGATGGGGGCGACCCCGACGATCACCTGCACTCCCTACCTGACCGGGAACATGCCCCCTCCCTTCACCGACTCGTTCCTCTCGGAATCCTCGGTGGTGGCGTACGCGAATTCCGTGCTCGGGGTGCGAACCAACCGGGAGTCCGGATTGAGTTCCCTCCTCTACGCGATCGCCGGCTACGGTCCCCGCTACGGGTTGCACCTTCCGGAGAACCGGAATCCGAGAGTGCGCGTCCAAGTGAACTGCGAACTGAGGGGGACCGTCGACTTCAGTCTCCTGGGCTACCGTCTGGGCGAGCTCGCGAAAGGGCGGGTCCCGTGGATCACGGGCCTAGGGTCGCGGCCGACCCTGGAGGAGCTCAAGGTCCTGAGCGCGGCCAGCGCGGCGTCCGGCTCGGTCGACCTCTACCACCTCGACGGGATCACCCCCGAGGCCCAGGCGGGGATGGTCGCGCTCGACCGGATCGAGGAAACGCTCGAGGTGGACCGCGAATCCCTGGACACGGTGAAGCGGACGCTCAACACTGGAAGCTTCGATCAGCTCGACCTGGTCACGTTCGGGTGTCCCCATGCTTCGCTGAACGAGGTCAAGGAGATCGCCTCGCTCCTCGAGGGAAAGCGGATCCGACCCGGCGTGACCCTCTGGGTCTGCACGTCGAGGCCGGTGAAGGAGCTCGCGGCGCGAATGGGATACGTCGCGGCCGTGGAGGCGGCGGGCGGCCACGTGGTCGCCGACACCTGCATGGTGGTCGCCCCGATCGAAGCGATGGGGCCGAAGACCACCGCGACCAACTCCGGGAAGGCCGCCAAGTACCTGCCGAGGTTCTGCCAGCAGAACGTCGTGTTCGACTCCGCGGAGGAGATCATCCGCCGCATCGCCACCTAGAGGACCGTCGGAGGATCCCGGGAAGGGGCAAGGGTTTCGTCGTCCCCGGGCGACACGTTGACCCGGTCCGACCGATTCCTACGAGTAGGTCCGGGCCGAGCGCGGGGTCAGGTACGGACGAAGTGGGGGACCTCGGCCGGGAGTTCGAATGTGACCTCCACGAGGCCCCGCACCCGACCTCCCTTCTTCCAGTGACACTGGTAGATCATCTTCCTCACCCCTTTCTTCTCGATGGTGTAGACGTTCGGCCGGCCGGAGGCCATCACCTTCCGTAGCTTCGCTTGGGCTTCCGGCGGGTGGCACTCCATCATGTTCTTTCCCAGCAGGCTCTTACCACCCTCGCCGGCATTCACTTCCGCCGAGCGGTCGTTGAGGTAGAGGATCGTGTATTCGTTGTCGCAGACCGTAACGGAGCAGGGTAACTTATCGAACCAATCGGACTTGACGGTTCCGCTCATTTCCGCCCTCGAGCTCCTCGAGCCGGACCTTCCGAAATAAGCGTATGCCCGGCGTGCCCCGCTCCGAAAGCGACCCCACCGTAGCAGAGCAGCGCCAGGGACAGGAGGGTCTTGCCGGTTCCCGGGTGACCCCGAACGATCAGCGACTGCGGCGGGTCCGTGCTGAGGAACTTTAGGATCTCATCCGGCAGGTCTTGAATCGTGCTCATGCCGATGCCTAAAACCCCCCACGTTGCGATTTGAATCTTTGGTGCTGTACAACAAACCTCGCGTCCGAGGGAGCGCCATCAACCTCTGCTCGTCACCCGAAAGGTGCCTCGCGGGGCTGAGCCGATCCGGCACTCCGCAGTAACTCTGATGCCAATATCGGATGGGGGGCGGACAGTTCCGCAGAGAGCACGCGCTACATAGGTCTAAATCGCGAGTCCCCGTTGTGAGTGTGGCATGCCGTACCCCTATCATCCCATCGCTCAGACGTCCTATCCGACCGACGCTCAGACTCGGGAAGAGGAGGGGCCGAAGAGCTACGAAGACCACGACTTCTCCTGGGACGAAGATTGGCTCGCCCGATTCAGGGCCATCGCGCTGTTCGGCGGCCTGGTCCTCGTGGAGGGAATCGTGCTCTGGCAGAGTCTGGTCATGGGATTCAACCCTAGTTTCCCGGGAGGGCTCCTGCTAGCGTGCGCCCTGTTGCTCGGAGTGTGCGGCATCCCGGCCACCTACTTCGAGGCCAGTGAGATGGCGATGGCCTTCTTCGGCGCGGGGGCCACCGGTATCGTCGTCGCATTCTCCTGCGCCGGGAACACGATTCCCGCGAACTTCTCGCCATTTCCGATGTCGGGGAACTTCGGCGCGGACGCGGCGTTCGTTTTGGGGCTTTTGGTCGGCGGCGCCGTGCTTCTTGTGCTCGGTGTCATCGAATCCCTGAAGGCGTCTCGAGAGCTGGACGACGATATCGAACCGAAGTTCAGGCCCCGAGCCGATTCTCCCGGTGGAGCGGGACAATAAGGCCGGGCGATCCCGCGATCGGCAAACGGACCCGCCAAGCCCTGGCCCGGGAGGGCCACGATTTCCCCTCCAGTCCGGATACTGATCCACTTGAACGCGGCTGCTCGGGGTACCTGACTCTCTGAGCGGTTCTGGTGATACCTGCAGTTTCCGCGCGGCGGAGCCGCAATTTGCGTCCACCCTTCGCGTGAAGTAGTGGGTCGCTTCGTGCCGCCGAACATGACCGTCGAGGAGCCCTTCGTTTCAGAGTTGCGAGACCTCCCTGCGGACGACATCCTCTCCTGGGTCCGTACCCACTTCGGCAATCGCGCGACGTTCGCCTGCAGCTTCGGCGCGGAGGACATGGTTCTCCTGGACATGCTCTCGAAGGCGAAGGCCGGGAACGGCGGCGACATTCAGGTTTTCACGCTCGACACCGGGCGCCTCTTTCCCGAGACCTACGACCTGATGCAGGAAGCCCACGACCGCTACCACCTGCCGATTCAGGTCATGGAACCCGACCGGGTGGAACTGGAGGAGATGGTCTCCCGGAACGGACCGAATCTTTTCTACGCGTCGGTCGAGAACCGGAAGGCCTGCTGCAATGTGCGCAAGGTCCACCCGCTCGCCCGCGCCCTCAAGGGGACCGAGGCCTGGATCGTCGGACTCCGCCGGGACCAATCCGCGGAGCGGTCCACGGTCGAGAAGATCTCCCGGGACAGCTCCCAGGGCGGGATCTGGAAGATCTGTCCGCTCGCCGACTGGAGCTGGGAGGACGTTCTCGCGTACGTGAAGGCGAACGAGGTTCCGATCAACCGCCTCCACGCGCAGGGATTCCCGAGCATCGGCTGTGCTCCGTGCACGCGGGCCGTGAAGCCGGGCGAGGACCCCCGGAGCGGCCGGTGGTGGTGGGAGACCGGGGCCAAAGAATGCGGACTCCACCCGGCGACCCACGGACGGGTCGCCGCGGGCGTATCGGTCCACTAAGCGACCGCGACCCGGCCCAGGCTTCGCCGCTGCAACCGCGTCCGGCGGCGGAAGCTTCCTCCGAAGTTCACGGGGCCCGCGACGGGCGGACCGTTAGCCTTCCGGTTCGCTGAGGACCGTTGGCCCTGTCGTCCCCGGGGCCGTGCTGATCGCTCGGAGGGACATCCACGCGACGACGCCGACCACCAGACAGAGCGCGCCCATCACGAAGTAGGAGGCCTCGGAGGAGAGCCAGTTCAGCGCCGCGAAGACGCGGGCGAGCCCGTAGGAGACGATCACACCGTCGACCGCCATCACGAACCGACGGAAGAACTCCGGGGAGACTCGGGTGAGGAAGAACGTCCCGACGGGGATGCCGATCATTACCGGTATGAGGAGGTACGGAAGCAGCGAGATCGCGGGGAGGCTCACGAGATTCGCCGAGAAGAACGTGCTGAACACGATGTAGGTGGCGAGGGTGAGGGACGATTCCGCGAGACGGACCTGGGCGATCGTGCAGCGGAACTCGTCCTTGGAGAGTCCCTGGTTCCGCAGGAAGAGCGCGAGCGGCGGGCCCGAGATGGTGGTGAGCGCGTAGAGGAACCCGATTCCCGACCCGACCGCCGCGCCCCCCCGCGAGTGGTTGCGGATCGGTCGGCTGAAGCCCCACAGCTGTAGGATCACGAGCGGGAGGAGCGTGGCGTAGACGACGACCTTCACGTCGTTGACCGCCAGGTACGTGAGGCCGATGGTCCCGAGAATGACGCCGGGCAGGAGCGTCGAGACCACGGGTTTGGCGGTGGGCCAGGTGGTCCGGATGAACCGCCGTTCTCGGGTGAGGAGCGCGAGGTTGACGGCCACCTCGACCACGACCAGCGCGGGGTTCAGGACCTTGTTCGAGTACCACAGGATTGCGATCGGCGTGATGATGGATGAGAATCCGTAGCCGACGGCCCCGTTGATGAGTGCGGCGACCAGAGCGAGGAGTGCGAGCGGGATCGAGCTCGCGAGGTCCGTCATGCTACGACGACCCCCCCGAGCCGGCCCGGCCCCGCGACGATCGGTTCTGCCCGTGGTGCAACGGCCACCCGCCTGACGGATAAGGGGGTCGATATGCTCGTTGTGATACCCACAGTTCTGGGGGGCCGCCGCGGAATCCTGCGCACGGATTCGGACAAGTCCTCCCTTCCGGTCGAAGGGCCCTCGTGGGTCCTGCCCCACGCAAGTGTAGCTGCTCCCGGCATGTGGCGGCGTGCAGAAGCGGGAAACACCGGCCTAGAAGAGATGTTGAATCCTCCGGGGAAGAGGCTCGAAACGTGCTTCGAATCGCCCTGTTACTTACCTTGGGCAATCCGATCGTTCGAGGGCGGGAGCCGCGCCTTTAAGGTCGGGTGCAAAACGGTCTCAGTAGAATCCGGCGCCGACCATGCATATCGAGGCCAGGACCAGAAGCACGACAGTCAATGTGGCTGTGATCGTGGCCAGCCTCAAGGTTCTCGGGAAACCGGCGGGCGGCTGGTGCTGACCGGCGGCCAGCATCTCTCGGATCATTCGTACGGCCCTGAGCTGGATCGGGACCGCTACGAACTCCGACTCCACAAACGCAACAATGGCGAATCCTACTCCGGCGGTGAGGTCGAGTCCGTACGAAGTGGACGGAGAGAGGAGGCTTGGGCCCCCCATGTTGTACAGAAGAAGCGCCCCGAACAGGATGGTCAGGCCGGCGAACACCTGGAAGAACAGCACCACCCTCGGGACGACCTTTACGAGGAACTCGCCGGAACTGGCCGGGGAAAGTCTCGCAAGAGCCGGACCCACCACGAACGCGAACATGATCCCGCCCCCCAGCCAACAGATGGCCGATTCCACGTGGAGCCATGCTAGAATCCAGGTGGTTAGCATGGTTCAGTCCACGGTCGCCGTGAATAGGGCCGCGGGGTAAGCTCGACCGCCCCCTCCTCCGAACGGACCCTCCGGACAACTTCCTGGGGTCTGGGTCGCAAGGGAAGGGAGAACGACGGATTCACGGTCACGGTGGCGAGGGTTGGTTTCGCAAGCCAGACCTGGCAACGCGTCCCTTTGGGGAAGAGGGACTCCCCATTTCTTCGAATCCCGCGCACGACGACCGTGGGACGACCGAAGCTCCCCGACGGCGGACTCCCTCATGTCTCAGTCGTATCGCCCGAGATCGGTTCGAGCAGTCGACCGCAGAACTACTCGCAGCAGATCACGGGCCCCCGGGTTGGGCGGACCCGTCCGGAGCAGGTTCAGGTCACCAGCTGCGCAATGCTGCCGCCACTTGCTTCCGAGCGGCCTTCGTCTGGTGACCAGGGCCGCTCCGAGTGTACGCGGTGCATGCGCACGCTCGGCAATGGCCATCGGGCCCATGCAGCCGCATCTGGTGCATGCAACCCGCGGTCTCACATTCCGTCGTCATGCCCTCAACCCCACTCCGACAACCGGACCCCCTCCCCAACGGGGCGGAGCACAAAAGGACAGTCCATCTCGCTAACCCTCGTCCGTTCGACCCCTCGATTAGGTTCTAGTGCCGAACTTGGGTGGGTGGAAGGTGCGCGCACTTGGGACCCACCGCGAGGAGCGCGCGGGGGCGCAGTGAACTCAGATGAAGCGCCTGGTCCGGAAACCCATCCCTTCCCCGAATCCCGGCAACACTTTAACCGGCCACGGCTTACGTCCAAGTATGGGACGAGCGGAAAAACGAGCCAAGGATCGCGAAGATGCTAAGCGCGGGAAACGTGCTCAGCGCTCCGCACGCGAACCAGGGCCGGACACGTTTCGAAGGATGGCGGCGGAGCGCCCTGAGACGCGGAACGAGACCGCACGTCGCGTCTACCGCACGGGCGGTAAGTCCCAGCGTCGAGAGAGGAAAGGACGACGCGCAAGCGACCGACCCCACAAGTGGCGAGAGGGCCACCAGTAATGAGATGGAATCCGGGCCCGAGCCCTTGCATGCGCGAAAGGCACTGACCTGCGGACCAAGGGCAGCCCCCGAATATGGGGCACGCGCGGTTCATTACTTGCCGCGAGGAGCGGGGGGGGGTGGCGCGGCGATACCGCCTCCCAATTGGAAACCGATCCTTTCCAACAGCGCAGCGAACGCGCCAACAGGAATTGGTGCTCCCGGCGGGTAGCACCGACAAAAAGGTGGAAACACCCGTCAGAAGCGAGTTTCGAGAACCCAGTTCCGACCGTTCTAAACCGATCGGCGGGGGGGGTTAGAGAAACCCCTTACTTGAAAAAGGTCGGTGCGATCGAATAGGGCACTTGGGGGTGCACAAGAGGCCCCTTGGGAATCAGTTCGATTGGTCAACTGCTCGTCACGAAACGAGCTCGGTTCGAACGGACTCCCGCGCGGCATCAGAACCCCATCCGGCTCGCGCCTCCTCTGCTGCCTTTGCCCAGCGGAGCATGTACTCAAATCGACCCTGGCGCGAACGGGCTCCCGCCGACCGTTCGGTCACAAACTTCGCCCGGTTGATCCGTATCCGTGCGATCCGCACCGTGACCGATGGAGCTTAACGGGGTTCGGTCGCGGCCGATCCTCGAGGGGTCGAGGGCAAATCTGATGGTCTTGGAGTCCCTTAACCGGTCGATGGAGTCTCCGTTCAAGCTCGAAACCATTACAGCGGTAGACGAGAGCCGTCTTTGCACTTGGTGTAGTAGTCCAATCGAGAAGGGTGCACTGGCGGTTCGCGTGAAGGACTACCCGGCAAACCTTCCCGAGAATCTACGAGGGTTTTACTTCCATTCCATGGAACACCTGCGGAACTGGGCCCAGCAGGCGGCTCTGAACGCGATGCGGCTCATCGCGACCAACGACCCGACTTACCATGCGCATCCGGCCGAGATCGTGGCCCGGCGCGATGCATATTCCGCGCTCGCGCAGATGACGTACCCCCAGCGGTGACCTCCTCAAATAGGCTGAGCTAGCCGGCCGCTCGACGAGAAGGGTCGAGCTGCGGACAGCTCGTTCGCCGCTTACCGAGCAAGAAGAGGGGCGGCTGATCCACGAGCCTGTTTGTCTCCACCATGTTGCCAAGCCACCCTTTCGGGGAGCAGCCGAAACATTGCCGAGGGTGAGTACGGAGGGCCGGCCAATTACCTACTGTGGGTAAGCCCTGCAGACGGGATTCGCAACCCCGTAAGCGAAGCAGATCTTGCACACAAGGATGTGGTGGTTGCCGTCCCCTGTCGTCTGCACGCCATGCAAGGCCAACGAGTGCCCACATCCGGACTTTGGGCACGGCGGATCAGTTCGCGAGTCCATACCTCCGTAATGGCACCCGGGGCTTAAGGGACTCCTTCTCAAGGGACCCTTTTCCAACTGCACGGCGGCCTGGCCAACAGGAATTGGTGCTCCCGGCGGGAGTTTCCCCGGTCGGGCCGTCCCGGCCGGATTTGAACCCGCGTCAGAGGCTCGAGAGGCCTCTATCCTTGACCACTAGACTACGGGAGCGCCACGGGCCCGTAGCGGGCGGGCTCTTTGAACCTTTCGCGCTCGGGGGCGTTCACCGAAGGGCCACCGGTTGCGCCAGGGTCGGATCCGCCTCGACGACGACGGCGGTGCCGAAGGCCATGATCTCGGTCATGACCTCGCCCATTTCGGAGGTGTCGAAGTTGACCGAAACGACCGCGTTCGCGCCAACCTTCTGGGCATGCTCCTGGAGCCGGACCAGCGCCTCGTGGCGGGACTGTTCGAGCAGCTGCGTGTACTCCGTGATCTCCCCGCCGCCGATCGAGCGGAGCCCGGCCACGATGTTCCGGCCCAACCCGCGGGACCGCACGATGAGACCGTAGGTGATCCCGATCACCTTCGTCACTCGATAGCCGGGGACGTACGGGGTGGTCACGATCAGGAAATCTGTCGGGGGCGCCCAGGCGGCGGCCTGGGAGGGCAAGGGGGTGGCCGGCATGCCGACGCCACGCGTCCCTCGCCCATAACGGTGAGCGGGGGGCCGTCCGAAGTGCCTAAAGCCCGGCGCTCGATTCGGGGTTGTGACTCCGCCCGTAAAGGCGCGCAGCGGCCACATCCTGCTGGACCCGAAGAGGTCGTACCGGGACCTCGTGCGAGTCTACCCCGAGATCCACAAACGGGTCGTCGAGATGAACCGTCCGTTCGTCAAGGAATCCGACCCTCTGCTCCCCGAGGTCCTTCTCGACGAGAACCTGCGGGACCTCAAGGGGAACCGCAAGCCAGTGGGCTACAATCGCCAGGACGCCTTCGGCCTTCGCCTCATCTTCCCCATCGCCGACGAGCGTCGCGCAGAGTTCTACTTCGCGAAGCCCGCCCGTTGCCAGGAAGTGGTCCAGATCACCGAACAGGTCTCGGCGCTCCTTCGGCGCCGGGGGATCAAGCACACGGTCGAGTACGACCGGCTCCCGCTCGGTCCCCCGCGCGGTCTGCCGGGGGTTCCCCCGCCGGGGACGGGACTCGGGTACCTCTCCTCGCCGTAGTCGGCTAAGGCTCGGACGGCGGCCGGCGGAACGGCCAGAAGGGGTTGGCCGCCGGCGCCGGGCCGGTGATCATCCCGTCGGTCGTCCCCACGCCCTCGTGCTGGAGCTTGCGGAGGGCCTCGCGCGCCTTCTCGAGCGCGGCAGCGTAGTCGGTCTCGCGAAGCCGCAGGGACTCGGCCAGCAAGGCTCGAACTTCGGAGGTGTCCACGCGAAGCTCGTGGGCCCGCGTGAGCGCCGCGTCGATGAGATAGTGGAGGTTCGTGAGCTCGCGATGCAGGGACTTCCTCAGATTAAGCTCCTCCTCGGTCTTGAGGAGAAGCCGGGCCGCGTCCAGGAGCTGGCCGGAGCGGTCGAGGGACTCGACCTGCAGCAGTCGCTCGCGTACGGGCCCGACACGGACGTGAAGGCCCTCCTGAGCGAAGTTCACCTCGGTCTGGAGGTCCCTCCAGCGCCGGACGAACGGTTCTCGGACCGCCGGTTCGAGCGCGCTCGTCGCCCGGGCGAGAAGCGCTTCGGCCTCGTCCGGCCGACCCGCGTCGAGGGCCACCCGGGCCTCGCTGAACGTCTGCATGACCGGGGTGGTGTCGAGCGCCAACCGCTCCCCGACCCACAGGCGATCCTTGAACTCGGCCATCTGACGTTCGACCTCTTCGCGGCGACGCCGACGGGCGAGGTCGAGCTCGGCACGGACGAGGGCGAGGGCCGCGCCGAAGTCATGGCGGCTCCGCAGCTCCGTGATCTGGGATCGAACGTCCGATCGTCGGTCCACTTCGGCGGGGGGAACCTCGGTCGTGCGAAGGAACTCTGCTTCGACCTCTCTCCAGCGGCCGTCCACGATCGCGTCGATGATCCTCAAGCTCGCGGCCTGGCCGCGGCCGATCGTCTCCCGTACCCGAGCCCAGTCCCGGGCGCGCAACGCCGTCTCCGCTTCGCCCAGGATGGCGTCAATCGGGTCCAGCTCCGCGCCGAGGCCCTCCTTGCGAGCCGACTCGAGCTCCCGGCGGAGCTCGCCGAGCGGTCCCGCGAACAGACGCTCGATCGCCCAACGGGCCTCCTCGGTCGCCTCGCGCGCCGCTCGGGTCCCATCTGGATAGAGGCCGGACTTGACGTGATCTCGGGCCTGGTCGAGGCGAAGCGAAGCGGTGGCGGCGTCGGCCCCCACCTCGATCGCTTCGCGCAGTTGCCGCTCGGCCGCAGCGATCGCATCTCGGGACCGGCGGTGGCCTTCCCGGGCGATCCCGAGGGCGTCCGAGGCGAGCAGGGCATGCTCGAGGACCGGAGGATACTCCCGATTCTGGAACGCGAGCTTCGCCGCCGAGAGCTCCTCGACGGCCACCGGCGAGATCACCCCGTCCGCCGTCGCCCGCTTCACCGAGGACTCGGCCGCCGCGATCGACCCCTCGGCGATCCGGCGCTGGAGGTCCGCCCGTTCGAGCTCGGCCTCGCTCTGGCCCGCGAGCTGGAGCGCTTCGACCGGGCGGCCCTCGTCAAGGGCCATGCGGGCCCGGTGCAACAGGTTCTCGGCGAGCGACGTGTCGACCGACTCCTTGCGAAGTCGGGTGACGACCGCCTGGAAACCCGCGAGGGTCTTCGAAACGTGTTGGTACGTCGCCTGGATCAGCTCCCGCTCGAGCGGTCCACCCAGCTCGACCACACGGGCGAACTGACGTTCGGCGAGCAGTCGTTCCACCCGCTCCATCTGCTCCCGCAGGGGGAGGGTCGGAACGTGGAGCAGGTCCGCCTCGGCGAGCGCCTCGCGCGCCCGCTTCGCGACCCGCTCGGCGTGCTCGACGAACCCCCGCGTGGCGACGAACTCGGCGCGGGCCGCATCGAGGAGGGCCGCGGCACCGATCGGGACCGGTAGCGCGATACGTCGCCTCGCCTCGCCGAGCGGAAGAAGGATCTTGTCGATCTCGACGCCCGCCGACCGCGCGATGTCGAGGTCCCGTTCGAGCCCCCGGAGATTCTCGTCCAGCACCGGCCGCAGGATCGCGATGACCTCCTCGTGCAGGAGGCGCGCACCGGTCAGCGTCGCCTCGGGGGGCGCCGTCGCTTGCTCGGTCCTCAACTGCTCCCAGCGGGCCTGGAACGGCTCCACCGGGGACGACAGCCGACGACCGTCCTCCACGAGGTGTTCCACTTCCTCGAGAAGCCGGGTGGTCTCGCCCCGCGCGGCCTCGCCCGCGAGCTTTTGCTCGACGTCCTCGAGCGTGACCCGAGCGAGGTCGAAGTCCAGGGCCTGGAAGGCGAGTCGGGCGTTGCGGAGAGGTTCGTAGAACGGATTCGGGTCGAGCCCGGCCTCGCGCAATCGGCCCAGGGTCTCCTGGGCCCGTCCGATCCCGTCGAGGATCGCCTGGCCGGAAGCTCGCGCCCGCTGGGCGCTTTCTTCGAGCGCGGACGCGAGACGGTAGGCGTCCGAGAAGCGGCCGGCCCGGGACGCGCTCTGTGCCTCGTCAAGTTGACCCCGGAACTTCGCGAGGTCGAACCCCATCGTCTCGAGCTCGACCAGGGAGAGCTTGGCGTGCGAGACGGCCTCTTCGCTCCGCAAGAGCTGTTGCTGTTGGGCGCGGGTCCGAATCTCCTGCGAGGCGCGGGAGGCCTTGACGAAGTCCCCCATGTTGAAGATCTGCTGGACCTCGTCGATCTGACGCTGGATCTCGTCGCTCGGACCGCCCATCCCTTCGAGGACCTGGCGCTCCGCCTCGAGCATCTCGACCAGCGCCGAAGCATGGGCGGCCACGACGCCTCCGAACTCGCGTTCGGCCCGACGCAGGCTCTCGAGGGATCCCATCAGGTCCTGCTTGACCCGGAGCGTCACATCGGCGTCCGCCAGAAGGCGGCGTACCGGGGCGACCAGCGCCTCGTCCGGGATGTCGGAGAGCCCCTGCTCCATCTCCTCGACGCGTCGAGCCACGTACGGACCGGCGGCCCGTCGCAGTTCCGCCTCGGAGCGCGAGATCCGCTCCGCGCTCTCGGCGAGCTCGCCCTTGTCGAGTAGCTCCTTCGCCTCGTTCAGGTCCCGGTCGGCATCCGGCGAGAGGAACTGACGCTCCCGCGCATACTCCCGGGCCTTGTCGAGGCTCGCGTACCGCTGGCCGAAGAACTGGAGCGCCTCCCGACCGAGATGGACGACCGTGTCCTTCAGGAGTTCGCGGGCCGTGGCCACATCCACCCGGTCCAGGGCGGACCGTATCCGAAGCAACGCCGGGTCGAACGGCTCGACCGAGAAGCCCGTGTTGCGAAACCGGCTGGCCATCTCCTCCAGGGCCTGGCACTCGTCCCGCGCCGTGTCGAGCTCGTCCGTGAGTCGGCTTACCTTGTCGAGCGCTTCCTGGCTCGCCGCGAACGCCTCCGAATAGATCTTCAGCCGAAGCGCCTCGCGCGCCCGATTCATCGCCGCGAACACCTCGCTCGGGTCGCGTCCGAGGCGCCGCGCGTCCGCGATGCGTGGCCGGGCCTCGTCGAGCAGGCCCGCGACCACGGTCACGATCGGCTCCTCCGCCGAGCGCCGAGCCTCGAGGAACACGGGGCCGATCTCGAGCGGGGCCAAGGTGCGGATGCGGGCGAGAGCATCTTCCACGGCGAGCCGCGCCGAGGTCGGGTCGACCCCGTAGTCCGCGGTCGACTTGAGGGAGGTGAGCAGCGCTTCCAGGATCTGGACGCATCGCTCGCGAAGGGCCTCTCCGACCTCACGGAACGCGGCCTCGGTCGCAGGCACGACCTCGGGCCACCGGTCGGGAGCGGCGTCGGCCCCGGCGTCGAGCGCCGCTTCAAGTCGGGAGGTCGGTGCCCCGAACTCCTTCGCCGCGGTCACGAGTCGTGCGCCGTCGTCCCGAATCCTTTGGCGCCGGTCGGCGGATTCTGGGAGACCGGTCCGGAGGAGGCGGTCCACGGCTTCGAACGCCTCCGCGAGGCGGTCCTCCTTGGCGGGGAGCAACGCCTCGTCGAGACGCTTCTCGAACTCCTTGAGACGCCCATCCGCGAGGCCGGCCCAGGCGGCGACACCGAGCGCCTGCTCGCGAATCTTGTTCACGTGAGCCATCTCGCTCGTATGGAGGGCATCCTCCACCGTGGCGAGCCGCGTGACCGTGGTCGCCCAGTCCTCGCCCTCCGGCGGGTGGGCGAGGGCCTCGAGCTCCGCGGTCACCTGCGGGGGGGCCACGAGCCCGAGGCCGGAGAAACGGCGAACGGATTCCGCGGTCCGGGCCCGGCGCTCCTGGATCGTCAGCGGTACCGTCTTCGACAGGTAGTCGGCCATCACCTTCGCTTGGCTCTCGACGCCGTTCCAGTCGGCCCGGCGGGCCAGCTCCTTCAGAGCGGCCTGGCGCTCGGGGACCTCCGCCGGCGTGATTCCGAGCTGGTCGAGCCGCGCGACCTGATCGTCGATCTCTTTCAGCGTCAGCTCGGCGGCCTGGCGCTGCTTCTTCAGCGCTTCGGCCTTTTCTTGCAGGATTCGGGTGAGCCGAGACGACGAGACACCCCCGAGTCCTCCCGGACCTGTCGTGCGACCACCCCCCTAAACCGAGCCGACCCGACAGCGGCTTTCGCGCGCTTCGGACATCGGTTTCATGCCCCGTCCCCCTTATTAATGAAGCGAGGAGGCGGCTCCTCTCCTCAGCGGCTCCGGCACGACCGCTCTAGGTGCGAGTGATTCGTCGCTTGCCCATCGCGTCGAGATACTGAACTTCGGAGCCCGGACTGACCTGGGTCTTCGTCTCCGCGTCCAGCGGGAGGCTGAACATCTCGTAGGTCTCGAGGTCCATCAGTTGGACCTCCGCGTCGGTCATGGAAAGGACCTGGGCCTGACGTTTCCCGATGAGCGGCACCTGGACCTTGTGCTTCACCGGAAAGACCACACTCCGCTTCGACCCGTCGAAGATCCCCACGGCGTCGATGCGGGCCTTCGCCTCGCCGTGTTTCCCCGGTTTCGAGGTCTGGATGCTCAGGATGCGGCACGGCTCTTCGTCGATGAGCATGTACCGCCCCTCCTTGAGCTCGCGAACTTCCTGTTGGGTCCAGGCCATCCTCTCTCCTCGATAGGCGGGCAGTTTTCGGACGGGATAAGAGTTACCCCGGGCGACCGGCTCCCGGCACGGGGGTTTTCCGAACGAGGATTTATTCACGCGCGCCGCCATCGCTCTCTCCGAGTTCGAACCCGCACCATGGAACCGACGGCCATCCCGTACAATCCCCATTCCATCGAGACGGAGGTCGTCGCGCTCTGGAAGGCACGTCGGCTCCCCTCCCCGGGAGGCGTTCTGGGACCCCCCGGCGGCCCCACCGTCCGTCAATTCATCGGCAGCTGGACTCAGGGCGACCTGCCCGCACTCGTGGTCCAGCGAGCCATCCTGGCGGACGTCGATGCGCGGTGCCTATCCCTGGCCGGTCGCCGGGTCGGCGGGACCCTCCGTCAGTGGACCGGAGCGGCGCCCGGACTACCCACCACGGTCCCGGCGCTCCTCGCCTCCCTCGGTATCTGGACGGGAGGCGACGGGCGAACGCCATGGGACTCGGCGGACCGAACCGCCGGGATCCAGACGATTGTCGAACGACTCGCCGGGAAGGAGATCCTCGTCACGCGCGACGAGGCGTTCCGGACCTGCCCCACGTGCGGGACCCTCCGGAGCCCGGAGCGGATCGTCTACGACGAGCAGGAGGGCGACACCTACCTGGTCCGTTTCCCGATCCGTGTCGGGGAGTTGACCGTCAACGCCCTCGTTTGGGTCGACGCTCCCTGGAAGCTCCTCGGGGCGAGCGCCCTGCTCGTGAACCCCAACCTACGGTACGTCGTGGCCGGCTACCGAAGGAGGGACGACCGGGAGCTGATCCTCACCTCCGCCGCCTCCCTCGATCGTCTGCGGTCGTGGATACCGGAATCGGTGCTCGAGGTGGTCGAGGAACGCCCGGGCCGAGAGTTCCAAGGGATTGCGTACACCTACCCGCTCCGTCACGAGTTCCCCATGGGCGGAGACCTCGAGGCGCCCGGCGGGACGATCCTCGGGGCCGCCGATGTCGGTGACAGTGGCACCGGAATCGTGCCGCTCGTCCCCGGTCACGGGCCGACGGATGCACGGATCGCGGACCGCCTCGGAGTCACAGGATGGCCCCTGCTCACCCCGAAGGGCCGACTCGACTTCACGCTCATGCACAAGTACGCCGGGCTCGACCTCGAAACGGCGAACGAATTCGTCCTGCGCGACCTCTCGGAAGCGGGCGCGCTTCTCGCTCGACTCCGTGTGAAGCGGGGAGTACCGTACTGTGCGCTGTGCGGGACCGCCCTCCTCTGGGCGCCGGCCCGGGCGTGGTGCCTCGAGCCTTCCCGCCTCCCCCCGGAGCGGCGAGCTACGTTCGCTCGGCTCCTGCCGAAGGATGTGCTTCCCGGACAGGGCGAGGTTGCGCCGTGGCCCGTGAGCGACTCCAGCCCGAGCGAGGACCCGAGCGCGGTGTCGCTGCTGGAATGCGCTCGATGCGACCGTCTCGAGGCCCTCAGTGGCTCGAAGCAGTGCCCGTGTGGCGGCCAGCGCAACGTCGTGCGACGCAAGCTTCTCCCCTCGTTCGGCGCGGCGATCGCCGGTTGGGCTCGGTTCGACCCGTTCCCCGACGGGGACTCGGCGCACATCTATGTCGGTCATCGCCGCCGAGTTCCGTCGCTCGTCCACCATCTCGTGGGGCTCTCCGGAGTGGAGGGGTCGGTCACCGACGTCAGCCTCACGGTGGTGCCGACCGTCGGCGCCCCCGATGCAGCGGACCTGGTGGCCCGGTACGGCGCGGACGTCGTGCGGTCCGCCGTGGTCCGGATCGGTCTCTCGGAATCCGCGGGGGGCCGTTTCGCCGATCAATGTCGTCGGGAATCGGACCGCATTCGCCGCTGGTGGACGACCTCGCGTGAGGTCGTGTCGATGTGCGACCCGGGGGCGATCGCTGCCTTTGCGCGACCGATCGGGGGCTTCCTCGGGGAGCTCGAGGTCGAGGACCGCGCCATCGTGGCCCGTTGGGAACGGACCCGCGTGCTCGCGGTGGCCCATTTTGACCACGGGGCCCCAGGACTCGTGCACCGTCGCGTCGCGCGATTCCTCGACAACGATTTCGCCGAGTACCGGGAGCTCGTCCAGCCGCGTCTCGCCCTCGCCGGCTCGCCGCCCACCAAGCGGGCGGCCCTCCGCACGCTGGTCCACCTGCTTCGAGGGGTCTCCGAGGTGCTCGCCCCGATCGCACCCTTCACGGCGGAGTCGGTGCACCGATCGTTGTCGTCCGAACGGACGAGCCTGTTCGAACAACCGATGGTCGGTCTCGACCGCTCCTTGGTCAGCGACGACCTGGTCGCGTCGTGGGACCGGTGGCGGACGGTCCTGCGTAGTCTCGACCGTTTCCGTCGGTCGCTCGGGATCCCTCGCACGACCGTGGTTCCCTCTCTCGTGCTCGTGGTCGCCGGCGATGACGTGGGCGACCGACTACGAGCCGAGAAGGAAGTCCTTGCCCGTCTCGCTCGGGTCCAGCGTATCGAGGTCGGGTCGCCGCGGGAACCGTGGGTCGGGCGCCAGCGCGTCCTTCATCCGGTCGAGTCCGAGATCCAGAAGGTGTACCCGGCCCAGGCGTCGCAGATCGTGCACCTCCTTCGACGGATGGGCCCGCGCCGCGCGGCCGGCGGTGGCGGGGAAGAAGAACTCAGCGTCGTCATCGACGGTTACCCGGTCCGGGTGTTCCCGACGATGGTGGCGTACGTGGACTCCCTTCCGAAGAGAATGGTCCCAGTGGCTTGGCCGCTCGGCGACATGTACGCGGAGCTCCTCGGGGACGCGGCGGCCGATGCGGCCACGTTCCCGCCTCTTTCGTCGGACGCGTTCTGGCTCGTCCGACGGGTCGAACGCCGGCTGAAGGCGGCGCCGCCGGTCCCCGGACAGTCCCCGCGGATCGCTCTCGTCACCGTGAAGGACCCGCTCGCCTCGGAGCTCCGCGCCGCGGCGGAGCCCATCGCCCGCTACCTCGGCCTCGGTGAGTTCCGGGTCGTGGAGAAGTCGGAAGAGGCGGTGCCTCCCTACGCGATGACCGGGCGCACACGAACCGGGGACCGGTGGTGGGTTCACGTGCCGGGGTTGCCGGCCCCCCGTCCTCGCGAGAAGCACCCGAGCGCCGCGGTACGGGTCCTGCGCGTCGCGTTCCCGCCGCCGACCGCTCCCGCCGAAGAGGTCGATTTCAGCGATGAGAAGGTCGTCGCCCACGCGGAGGCCGTGCGGGCCCTGGGGCAGGAACTGGACGACCTTGTCGGTCTTCCGCTCCTCGGACCCGCCAAGATCTCCGTCGCGTGGGACCGGGGCGTGCAGAGCGTCGACGACTTCCGCCACGCCACCTTCGAAGCGGTCTCCGCCCTTCCGGGGTTCGGCGGCCCGGTGGCCGAGATCGTGGTCGCGAAGCTCGGTGGGACCGTTCCCCCACGACCTTGGCGCGACCGTGGTCGGAACTCGGCTCCCCGAACTGTCCGACGCCCTCCCGTCGAGCCGACCCACACGCCGGGGCCGGCATCGCCCCCCGTTCTTCCATCGGTCCCCGAAGAGCCCACCCCCGAACCCACCCCTGAGGCCACTCTCGTGACCTCGCCTCGGGAAGAATCGACCGAGCCACCGGTCCTGGTCGAATCGCCGGAACCCGTGGCAGGTCCAACGGGCGACGAACCGCAGCCGGTGCTCGAACCAATCCCGGTGGCGCCGAGCGTCCCTCTCGAGGAGATTCCGCCCGCCGCGCCGTCGCGGTCGGAGGCGGTGGAGGAGGTAAACGCCGCGGAAACAGCTCCCTCCCCGGTCGAGCCGCTCGCGCCGGAAACGGAATCCGAACCGGAACCGGCCCCCGTCCCCGAGGAGGGGCCGCTCGAGCTCGCACCGGTCTCTCTTGCACCGGACACCGGCGCCGTACCCGAGCCGATGCCGCTTCCTGAGGAACCGGGCCCGCTACCCGAGACCCCTGAGCTCGAGGTCGTGGAACCGGTCCCGGAGTCCCATCCTCCCCCGGCGGCGGTCGAAAGCCCACCCGTAGAGCTTACGACAGCGGCATTCTCGATGGAACCGGCAGATGGTGGACCATCGGCCGAAGAATCTCCGGTCCCCGAGCCGACGGAGGCGGAGTCCTCCGCGGAGAAGGAGACCACTGCCTTCCCCGCACCGGAAGTTACCGGTGCGCCCAGTGTCGAAGAACGGGCCCCTACCACCGAGAGTCAGGAGCCGAGCCCCGAGGTCGTTCCGGCCGAGGAAGCGGGTCCCGACGCGTCTCCTTCAGAGCAAGTCCCACCTGAAATCACAGAAGCGGTTCCGGAGGAGACGCCACTCCCCGAGATCCCACCTCCAGAGACCGTACCTCCCGATACACTACCTCCCGAACCCTCGGTAGCGATCCCGCCGGAACCAGCCGAACCGACCGTGGTGGAGCCGATCCCGGAGGTTCCGCCCCCCTCCGAAGAAGGCCCCCCTGTTGAACCACCTCCGGAGGTCACGACTATCGCTCCTGAGTTGGCGCCAAGTCCGGCATCGACCGAAACGACCGGAGACGCGAGCGCCCAGGCGACCCCCCCGCAACCCCTGCCGGAGCCGCC
>Ga0209039_10001731_pt1 | contig 19781 bp, 14 predicted proteins | sample BogFormECP12_OM1_FD_188238 | JGI IMG/M metagenome (GOLD analysis project Ga0209039, IMG submission 188238) | Bog forest soil microbial communities from Calvert Island, British Columbia, Canada - ECP12_OM1 (SPAdes) (version 2) | ecosystem: Environmental > Aquatic > Freshwater > Wetlands > Bog ...
ATGACAAGAAGAAAGGACTTGTACGGCGCACCTAAAGGTGCGCCCCTTCAAAACGCATGGCAAATGCCTTTTTTCAGCAGCCTCTAAAGCCGTTATCTTGGGTTGCCCTCGACGGCACGACTGGAAGTCGTGCCCTGTTACAAATCTGTTTTTGAAACAAGCCCTTGTCTTGCAATCGGACAATCTAGTGTCCAGAAATCCACATAATTCTTCCAAAATGTTGACCATTCCGTACCGCCGTTGAAGCTTTTCCGCTCGTCTAATTCGCAGGTGAGAAAAGGCGTCTCTTGCGGGAAACAGTGAGGCACCTATTCGAAACAACTCAAGCGGCGCTAAACTCCATCTCACGTATGGGGCTCAGCCTTCGGAGGCCGGGCCGGCAAGTTGGCAAGATATGAAAACTGGATTGAACGCAACTCTTGATCCCACTCAGCGAAGCAATGACGCACGCGAATTTGAAACCGCGCTACGGCGCAAGATTGTTGGGCAGGATCCCGCGGTTGACAAGGTCGCCGAAATTTACCAGATGTTCCTGGCTGGGCTAAATCCACCGGGACGGCCAGTAGGAAACTTACTATTCCTGGGACCAACCGGTTCGGGTAAGACGCGCGTGGTGGAAGCCACGGCGGAGGCGCTATACGACGACCCGCGCGCCTGCATCAAGATCGATTGCGCCGAGTTCCAGCACTCGCACGAGATTGCCAAACTGATCGGCTCGCCTCCAGGCTATCTTGGGCACCGCGAAACCCACCCGCTGCTTACGCAGGAAGCGCTCAACCAATGGCACAACGAGAAGATCAAGCTCTCGATCCTGCTGTTCGATGAAATCGAGAAGGCGTCAGACGCGTTGTGGCAACTACTACTTGGTATCCTTGACAAGGCGACCCTGACCCTTGGAGACAATCGGCGGGTAGACCTCTCGCAATGCGTGATCATCCTGACCTCGAACCTGGGCGCCTGTGAGGTCAATGAGCTAATCAACGGTTCTATGGGCTTTGCTCAGAAGCCCGCCCATATGGACGCTGGACTGGACGACAAGATCAACCGCACGGCAGTCGAGGCCGCCCGGCGCAAGTTTTCGCCGGAGTTCATGAACCGTATCGACAAAGTTGTGGTCTTTCACATGCTGCGCGTCGAGCATCTGCAGCAAATCCTGGAGATCGAACTTGGCATGGTGCAACAACGCATTCTTCAGGCCGCGGGGGACCATCAGTTCGTATTCAGTTGCACCACGCCAGCGAAGCAGTTCCTGCTGCATGAGGGTACTGACCTGAAATATGGCGCCCGCCATCTTAAGCGCGCAATCGAGAAAAACTTAGTGTTCCCGCTGGCGAACCTGGTAGCGACCGGCCAGGTGAAGCTGGGCGACTTTATTCGCGTTGATCTGGATGGCAGTGGCAAGTTGATCTTCATCAAAGAGGCTGAAGGAGCGCTCGTCCCAGTACTCTTGGACCGCTACGGCTCGCTCGCCAATGCGCAGGCTGCGGCGGCCAGCAGAGGCGCTAAAGCCGCGGCTGGAACACGTGGCCGAGAGATGGGTACGACACCGACGGGAGAGAGAAAGTAAGTCTTGTCGGGTCCCGCCCAGGTACGTTGAGCTTTCGACACACCTTCAACGGCGCCTCGAAAACTCCGAGAGCAGCTATTGCGGCGTCTGTGGTGGCGGCGCATTAGGCTCTGCGGTTGCTGCCGGCTGCGCTTCCGCCCTTTGCGGCGGTAGCGGATAGTAGCCGTGCTTGGCGTAGACCTGCAGCCCCGGCCGCTTCACCCGCACCTCGATTTCGCGAAAAGTGCTGGAAGGCTTTTGAGTAGTGTTGTAGCCCAGCGTGTACTGATTGCGGGCTTCCATGGTAATCCGCTGGTACGCGCTCTCAATCGCCTCTTTCGACATTTCGTTCAAAACATCGCCACCGGTCGCGTTGGCATATCGCGGAAGGATATTGCTATAACCGAAGCCCGGAATGCGCGCCTTCGCGACCTTGTCATATACCGGCATGGCGGCGGAGCCGACGCCTATGGCATAGACCGCGATTCCGTCCGTCAGCAATACCTTTAACACCTGCGAATAGTTGGCACGGCTGCCGAACTCTTGCCCGTCACTGATGACGAAGATGATTTTGCGGTTCTCGCGCGGGCGGCGCGCCAGATTTTGCGCGGCCATCAGGATCGCGTCATTGAGCACGTGCGACTCTTTCGCCGGAGTCAATACAAGGTCGGTTCCGATAGGCGGCTTACTGTTGGTCGAAGGACCTGCGCCGAACGGCCCGCCCACCAGGGGCGCTCCCGGATTCTCACCCCGGTCGTCTTTGATTCGGTTCAAAGCAATCGACATGCGAGTGGTGTTGCCGAAATCCGAGCGCTGGTTGACTGTGTTGCCGTAGGTGAAGACGGCAACTTCGTCGAACGGCCCGAACGAGCCGCCCAAGGCGGAAAATGTCTGGTTCACCTTTTTCAAAGTGATGTCCGAGATGCCTTGGTCAATAATCACCGCTGCTGACAGGGGAAACGGATCGCTGGTGAAGAAGCTAATTCTCTGTTGCACCCCGTCCTCCAGGACGGTGAAGTCCTTTTGCAATAAGCCGTCCACCAGCTTACCTTCGTCATCTTTCACGGTCACGGGAACGTTCACGAAGCTGACCGTTTTTTCCAGGCTGAAAAGCTGGTCCCGGCCGCTCTCAGGACTACTGGGAACGCTTCCTGCGGGAACCGTCTTGATCTCCTGGGACCCCGGAGGAGGCGGCAGTGGATTGCTCTGCCCAGGCGCTGGTTGCGGGCCGCGAGTATTTGCCGGCTCTTCCGGGTTTCCACTGGACGAGGAAGAACCCGGCTCTCCCGGCGTACTTGGGGCCGGGAAGTTTTCCTGGGGCGCTGGGGCGTTATTTTGCGGTATCGGAGCGTCTGGCAGCTTCTCCTGCTGCGCTGAAGCGAAAGCCGCGGTGAGAGTCAGCACCGCCGCAAAAGCGGCGCCTCTGGTCCAGAAGCTCAATCGCCGAAGGAACATGGATTTTGGTCGTTCTCCCAATTTGCTGGAACTGTGCACAGTATAAACGCGCGGAGTGGTTTCTGGGGCAATCAGCCCCGCGGCTCTGATGATTGTGACGCCCTCGCGGTTCGTGATAACGGCAAGTCCGGCGCGCCATATATAGCTGGTGCAATACAATAGATGTAATCCTGCAGAAAGAGAAGCTATGCCGTTGAATCGAGTTCGGCCGTTAATCGTCGCGCTGGGCCTCGTTCTGGGTTGCAGTGCATGGATGGCTGCGCAGTCGCAAAACCCTCCTGCTCCAGCTCCGGGTAAGGACCAGCAGTCGCAGTCGCAAGACAACGAAGAGCCCATTCAGACCTTCAAGGCAGAGGTGAACGTCGTCAACATCTTCTTCAACGTGAAGGACAAACACGGGATGCTGATTCCGAATCTCACCAAAGACGACTTCCAGGTGTTCGAGGACGGCAAGCCGCAGACCATTAAGTATTTTTCCGCGGAATCGAACCAACCGCTGACGCTGGGTATCATGATCGACACCAGCGCCAGCCAGACCCGCGTGCTGACCATCGAGCAAGAGTCGTGTGCCGAGTTCCTGCGCCAGGTGCTGCGGCAAAAGGACCTCGCCTTCGTTATCAACTTTGACACCGATGTGGACCTCGATCAGGATTTCACCAACAATATTCATGACCTGACGCGGGCCCTGAACAAGATGCAAATCAATGCGGGAATGGGCGGCGGACCGCCGGGACTGGGTGGCGGCCCCATTCCAACCACGCCGCGAGGCACGCTGTTGTACGACGCGATCTACCTCGGCGCCGACGAGAAGCTGAAGAACGAAGTCGGGCGCAAGGCCATGATCATCTTCACCGATGGCGAAGACCAGGGCAGCCGCCTGAAGATCCATGACGCCATCGAGGCCGCGCAAAAGGCCGACACCATTTGCTACGTCATCCTTATCGCCGACCGCGGATTCTACGGCGGTTTCGGCTACAGTGGCGATTTTGAGATGAAGAAGCTGGCGGAGCAGACCGGCGGCCGGGTCATCGAAGTCGGCAACAAGCAGGACAAATTGCGGGCAGCTTTCGAGCAGATCCAGAATGAGCTGCGCAGCCAGTACAGCATTGGTTACACGCCGACGAACACCAAGCTCGACGGCAGCTATCGCAAGATCCAGATCCATCCCAAGAGCAGCGACTACAAGGTGCAGGCCCGCCAGGGCTACTACGCGATGCGCAAGGTGGAGTAGCAAGCAACACCCTCGCCCCCTCTTTACAGCGGTTTCACAGTTAGCGTAGACGGGATCGGGTAGTGCGGGCCTTCAGGCCCGCATCAAGCCCATTCATCAGACTCGGCTTCAGCCGCTGAGGTACTTCGTGTCCAGCCTGCGAAATGCACGCGTCCGGGCGACATCGGCATGTCCCTCAGGGCCTAAAGGCCGCTTTCTTATCGGCTTGTTGACGCGGCGCTGAAAGCGCCGCACTACCCGAGCGGCAGGACTCGCAGCGGCTTCTTTGGCCACTTGGGCTAGTTCACACTAACTGTGAAAAGGGTCTAATAGCGAAACCGGTACTTGACCTGCAAAGAGACCATAGCAGGGGCGCCCCAATGCGTGCCGCCGAAGGTATTGCTGTCGTCTAGTTGATAGCGTACGTTCGAGATGTTTGTGCCGGACAACCGCACCGTGAAGTTTTCGCCGAAGCTTTTTCCGATGGACAAATCGAAGGTAGTGTAGCCGGGCAGGTGGCTGGGGCCGTTGCCGTTCAGGAAGCCGGAGCCGTAGTTGATGGTCAAGGCGGCGAAGCTGCGCCAGGGCAGGTCGCCCTCGACGCCGGCTGCGAGCGTGTTGCGCTGGTCGTGGTCGAGATAGAAGTTGCCATCGGGCGGCGGCGAAAAATCGGTGAGCCCGCCGGTCACCGCGCCGACGCCCTGGGCAATCTGGTGCGAATAAACCACGTGAGCGCGGTAGTGATTGTTGATGAGCGGCGAGCGCACGGTGACTTCCTCGCCCTCGATGATGGCTCCTTCTATGGTGAGCGGCAGGAAAATGTTGGAGTTGCCGATTACATCGTGGTCGAAGAAGTTGCGCACGCTGGTGTGGAAGTAGGTGAAGCTGGAGACCCAGTTTTTCACCGGAATGGTGAGTCCGTACTCCTGCTGGATATCCCGCTCGCCTTTCAGGGGAAGGAATCCCAGCCCCTGCGCCTCGGTGTAGTCCAGCAGCGAGCCGGCGACGGTATCGAGCGGCGGCGGCTGGTAGAAGTACGAATAGGCCGCGCGCAGCACCCAGTTCAGTTTGGGCAACTGAATGGCCACTCCCAGACGGGGGTCGACCGCGTTCTCCGTAACTCCTCCAGAGAAGTGGGTGAGCCGAAGGCCGCCTGTGAACGTAAGCCAGCGCGTTGCCTTGAACTGGTCTTCCAGGAAGCCGGCAAACAGGTAGCCGCCGGGATAGACGCGCTGATTGAATTGCTGCCCCGAGCCGTCGTTGGCGATGACGGAGAAATAGGTGTTGTCCTGCTGGGCGAATGTATAAATGCCAAAGCGGGCGTTGTTGCGGCTGTTGATGGCCGACAGTGTAATCTGCCCTCCTTCGTAATTGGAGGCGCGATTGTCGGTGGCGATGGGAACGTCGTTGGCGCCGCCCTCATAGGCCGCGCGGTTGAAGTGGTAGAAGGGCGAGGTGATCAGCATTAGTCCCGGCGAAAAGGTGTGCACCCAGGTGCCGGTGGCGAAGATGTCCTGCTCGCGCTGGCGATCGTTGATGCCGGCGGCCTGCATGTCGGGATCGTTGGGTACCTGGTAGTAATCCAGGCGCAGCCCGCCATCGAAGCGAATCTGGTCCTTGGGATTGGGATTGTAGATGAGCGAGGTAAAGCCGCCGCCGCCGTAGGCCTGGTTGTGCAGGTTGACGGGGGTGGGCGGCTCCAGTCCCCAGTTGCTGTTGTTGCCGCCGGCGCTGACGTAATAGGCGAACTTCGAGGTGTGGTCGCCGAAGCTGAGCAGGTCGTCAGTCTGGTTGTAGTTGCCGTAGCTGGCGATGAGTTCGGCCTGGCGGTTGCGTTCGAAGCCCGTGTTGGGCGCGACGTTGAAGACACCATAGGTGCGGTCGCCGTATTCGGCGGCGTAGCTGCCGGTCTCCGCCTGAAGGTACGAGACGTCCTTGGGATTGAACTGCGGCCCGACGTTGGAGGCGATGTTGGTGTTGGGAATGGGAACGCCGTCCAGCGCCCACGTAACCTGGTGACCGCCGCGAACATGCAATTGGTCGTGCACCATGTACGAGCCGGGCACGAAGTCGGTGACAATCTTGAAGCTGTTGCTGGAGTCCACGCCGGCATAGCGCGCAATTTGCTGCTGGGAAATGAGGATGTCGCGGCGCGGTGAATCGGGATTCAGGTCCTCGGGAGATGCGGTCACCGTGACCTTCTCCTGGGCAGCGGCGATGGCTAGCTGATAATGAAGCACCGGCGCCGAACCTGAAACGACGACGAAGACCTGCGATTGCCCGGCGAATCCGGGCGCTTCCACTGTAACTTTGTACTTGCCGAGCGGGACCGCGTCGAAGTAGAACTCGCCGTCGGCGGTGGTGTCCGCCGTCAGTTTGTAGTCGGAATCGGTGGCCTGCAGAGTGACCTGTGCTGCATTAACCGGCTGGTGCTGTGGATCGTGGACCACACCGCGTACGTTGCCGAAGACCGTAGCCGTGGCGGGAAGGCGTACCAACGCCAGCGCGATTCCAAGCAGGATCATCGCGATTCTCGTGGAACGGCGTGGTGACCGGCATTTGAGCTGTAGGGACGGCAAGAAAATCTCCGTCAGCAAACGCCTGTTTCTCGTAGCGTGAAGGAAAGGTCGCGTAAACCGACCATCCGCTGCATGATGTCGATTCCGCGAGACTGGGTGCTATTGAATGGCTAGGAGACGGGCGGGCCGCGCTTCTGGGTGTTATCCGAGGTCTGAAGTGCAACGATCGCCGGGACGGTTCCGACGCGGAGTGATTCTTGGCCGCGGATGCTCAGAACGGTGGATGGGACGTTTAGGGCCGTAAACGGCGAGGTGAGCACGCCAACGTTCCGGTACGGGCAGTTGGCTGCGCTGGTTTGGAAGCCGTCTCCGCCCGGGGACAAACCGCAGTGATGCTTGCCGTCGCGCCGGCAACAGGCAGGAGTGCCGGCCTGCGCTTGCAGGAAAGGCAAGGCAAACCCGAAGCACAACAACACCAGCAGGAAACTGGCAGGAATCCGGCGCATAAGCAGATGGATTGTACTACATCACAAAGGGGGTGTGATGGCCGGGCTGGCCGGCCCGGCCCTCGCAAGATTCGCAATGCGTTCGCAAGTTACAATCGCAGGACGGGAGATTTTGTGCGCTATCTCATCATTCTGCTCGCCATGGCGGGAATTGTGGTTTCGTCGCTGGCCCTCAAGGTCCATTACGATACCGGTTCCGAGCCGTGCAGCATCAATGACAAATGGGACTGCGGGGTGGTGAACCACAGTCCCTACGCAGTCATGTACGGTGTGCCGGTGGCGGCCATCGGCATTGCGGGATATCTGCTCATCGCGATTCTGGCGTTTCTGCGGAAGCGCGGCTGGCTCTTGCTGGCCGTTCTGGTGGGACTCGGCTTTGCACTCTATCTCACCAACATCGAGTGGCACGTTCTGGAAGTGTGGTGTGTCTATTGCGTCATCTCGCAGGCGATTATCGCAGTGCTGACTTTGCTGGCGCTGGTCTGGTTGGGATGGGCGAGGTTCCGCAGCACGGCCATCTAGACAGCAATTCGTGGGGTAGTCGCGCGGTTTTCCTCCGGTGCGGATAAACTATTCGTGTATGGTTACGTGGCTCTCGGACCCTCAGAAAAAGACGAGGTGGCATGGCAAACGGTCCTCCTAGAAAAGGCGTCATCGGTATCCTGACTGGCGGCGGCGATGTGCCGGGGCTGAACCCGGCAATTCGCGCGGTCACGATCAGGGCGCTGCAAGAAGGCTACGAGGTGATCGGCCTGCGCCGCGGATGGGCCAGCCTCGTGGATATGGTGCGGGACAAAGATTACGACAACCGCGACAACTTCCAGAGCCTCTCCGAGGAGCTAGTAAACCGCATGGGTCGTAGCGGCGGAACTTTCCTTCACACTTCGCGCACCAACCCCTCGAAGGTGAAAAAGTCCAGCGTTCCGCCACATCTGCAGCAAAGCTTCAATGAAGAGAAGAACGACCTCACTTCCGAAGTGCTGAAAAACCTGGAGTGGCTTGGGATCAACTACCTCATTCCCATCGGCGGCGATGACACCCTCAGCTATGGGGTGCGGATGTCGCAGGAAGGCGTGAGAGTGGTGGCCATTCCCAAGACCATGGACAATGATGTGCCGGGTACCGACTACTGCATCGGCTTCAGCACTTGCGTGACCCGCACCATCGAGATGACGAACCATTTGCGGACCTCGGCCGGTTCGCATGAACGCATGCTGGTGATCGAGGTGTTTGGGCGGTACGCGGGCTTCACCGCCATGTTGCCTACCATGGCGGGCGCGGCAAATCGCTGCGTAATTCCGGAACACAAGTTCAACATGGAGCGATTGGCCGAGTTGCTCATGCGCGACCGCCGCCGCAATCCGAGCCGCTATTCGGTGGTGTTGATTTCTGAAGGCGCAATGTTCGAGGGCGGCGAGATGGTCTTCGAGGAGACCGCCGCCGACGCTTACGGGCACAAGAAGCTGGGCGGGATCGGCGACCTCGTCTCCCACAAGCTGAAGGAGCTTTCTCCGAAATACAATGGCGGCAAGACCGTGGACGTCATGAACCAGAGGCTGGGCTACCTGGTTCGCTGCGGGGACCCGGACGCAATCGATTCGATCGTGCCCATGGCATACGGTAATCTCGCCCTCGACCTTTTACTGAATGGAATGCACGGCAGGCTGGTGGTGCTGAAGGACGGCCGTTACGACAACGTGCCAATCGAATCAGTTGTATCTTCAAAGAAAGTCGTTAACGTGAAAGAGCATTACGACACGGAACGGCTGCGCCCGCTCTACAAGAGCTTCCAGATGAAACCTCTCTTTATTATGGCCAGCATGGGGTAAGGGGCGTTGGCGGCGGCAGGTCGCGCGTAACGCGTTTCGACCAGGTTATGGGCGAGGGTGGAGCACGCCTTTCAGGTGTGCAAGAGGGGCCCATTTCTTGACTCGCGCTTTAGCGCCTGAGGTAATGTTTTGTTACCTCAGCGGCTGAAGCCGATACCTTCCCCCAACCTTCATTGCACCGCCTGTGGGATATTTATAAACGCTGGCTCAAATCGCTATGACATACGTTTCACCCTCGTCAAATGCGGCTCTCAGCGATTTACGCTGTAGCTGAGGCTTGGGGTTCACGTCTGAGGGTTGCAGCTCAGGGTCGGAGATGGTCTCTGGCCTTGCGCCGGGCGCGGGGGGCTGCGACGAACGGTGAATTACCGATCACTCGTGATATGGCGATTTATCAACAGCCATCATGTACCTTCGGTGCACCACGTTACACAAAACAGCACGGGCTCATCAGTCACTGATTTATTGTGCGAACGTGCGCCATTTTCATGGCAGTTATCTCGCCAGTTTCAAAATCCAGCGGCTTCGTGGCAATTTTCAATGTACGAATTTGATCCCCTTGAAACCAAGCCATGCGGGAGTCTAAGCTTTCCCCTAGCGCAGGAGGGTGAGATGCGAGATCGACAGATACGTGCTGCACTGGATCAGCATTGGGCGGCCTCCGATGCCAACGATTTTGAAACAGAGCACCGCATCTATCACGAGGACGCGGTGCTGGAATACCCACAGTCAGGCGAGCGAATACGCGGCCGCCTCAACATACAGATCACCCGCTCGATCCAGCCGAACAAGAAGCGCTTTACTGTCCAGCGGATCATTGGCGGCGGTGATCTTTGGATCACCGAATTCATCCTGTCATATGACGGCAAGCCATCCTACACCGTGAGCATCATGGAGTTCAGGGGCGACGAGGTTGCGCGAGAAACGCAGTACTTTGCGGATCCATTCGAGGCCAGCCCAGCTCGGGCTCAATATGTGGAACGGATGGACACGCAATCTCGAAGCGCGGGGACTCGCTAATCACACCGGTGGTTTGCGACAACCTCGCGGCGACGCCATACCGCGAAGAGAAGGACACTTGCGGTTTACAGGGTAACTGTCGGGGCATCCAGTGAATGATCTGTTTGACCTGGGAGCCAACCCCAAACCGCGTGCACCAAGTTCTCAGCCCGCCGCCTCGGCACCGCTGGAAACAATGCCCAGGCAACATCTAGAATGCCCGCACGGAGGGTCTCAACATGCCGATCCCATTTTTCCTCTGCAGTCCAGGACAACCTTCCCAACGAGCGCGAACTGAGGTGGTCAAAGTCGGAGCGGGCGACCGCCCGAAAAAGCCTTCGACCATGCTCTGAACCAGGAATTGCAGGAGGTAATTCAGCAAGCAAAACGGCGGAGAAAATATCGTAGGATGATCGCATGATGGAAGATGAAGGACTGGACTGCCTCGACCTGCTCGAAGAAACGCCCGGGACTCTGCGCGGCCTCATGCGCGAGCTCTCCCACGAGGACGCCGCATGGAAGCCCGCGCCCGATCGCTTTTCCGTGGCGGAGGTGCTGGCGCACCTGTCACACAGTGAAGGCCATTGCTACCGCATGCGCGTCGACCGGTTTTTGAACGAAGAGATGCCGGAGTTCGAGCCCGACGATGCGCAGATGTACCTCGACCTCTATCGCGAAGCCGACGCCGAAGATTCCTTCGACCACTTCGAGGAGCAGCGCGACACCAACATGGAGTTTCTGCGGACGCTGCCACGCGCCGCCGGCGAGCGCCGCGCCATGCACAAGGAGGCGGGCGAAATCACGCTGCAGCAAATGCTCCACGAGTGGGCCATGCACGACCTCGGACACATCCGGCAGATCGCGGAATTGGTGCGCGCCAGCATGCATTGGCGGCAGGCGGGCAAGTTAGGCGAAAGCTACAAATTGCGGCCTTAAACCGCGGCCAATTCCTTGAACGTGCGACCCTGCGACGCCGCCACTCCGGCATGTCCTTTGGAGACGAGATCGTCAGCCCGACCTAAGCTAAACCGGACCCATAACTATTGTAAACAGGTCGACTACATGAGTAATCCCGAAACGGGAGTCGCCTCACGATTGCAAGCGCAGCTTTGCAAATCCCCAACCGGCGACTGCAGTTGCGGCATTGGCTTTGCCTGGAACAGCTTTCTGCACTGTCTGGCCGTCCACCGCGCCCATCTCTTAGACTTCCTTCTGCGGGCGCTATCGGCCGAAATTCCAGTTCCCGCATACATCTGCCGATAGAGCTTCGAAAGGAACACGAAAGCTATCCTGGACCGCAGGCGTGGAGCACAGGCCGACCTTTGCCAGACAGCGCTCCAGTTATAAAACCTGTCCCAAACCTTCTGTGTGCGTTCGGCAATTTCGGCCGAGCTCATGGAGGGGTGTGGCGTAAACATTTTCGGCCTAACCTCGCTCGGAATCAGCCAGTAGCGGGTGATCGGCACGTCTCCGACCAGAGTGGGGTTTCTTTCCTGCTCCCGCTCCCAGCGGGCAAAATCCACGGTGCCGGGAAACGGCGTCATCATCAAGAACTGAGCGAAGCGCACGCCCGACTTCAGCGCCACTTCGACTGTTGCATCGAACGTTTCCGGCTTATCTGTCGGAAGCCCGAAGATGAAAGATCCAAGCACGTGGACGCCATGGTGCTCGAACGTCAGCAACTGTCTGGTCAGGGCCTCGCCAGACTCATTGAAGTCTTTGAAAACTGCTTTGAGTCCTTCCGGGGTTACCGCCTCAACTCCCACCAACGCGCCCTTGATGTTGGCTCTCCGCATGGCATCCAGAAAGGTGGCGTCCTCGGCCGCCTCCATCGTGATCTGCGTGAAGAACACCATGTCCTTGGGCAGCTTGGCCAACGCTTCCATAAGTTGGAAACGCTCTCTGCGGATCATGGTCAACTCTGCAAGTTTGGCCACGTTGTTTTGCTGCTGGGCCAGCCGAATATCGGTCAACGTAACCGGGTAAAAGTTGTCATCGGCCAGGGCGATAAACCGGAAACCCTTCCGCCGCAGGGTAACGATTTCGTCGACCACACTCTGATATTGCCGTTGCCGGGGCTGCTGCCCATCGGTGCGCCACACGCTGCAAAAAGAGCAATGCTTCGGACATCCGCGAATGGTCTGCACCGACGCCCACATGTACTTGTCAGGCGGCATAAGATCCCAGCGCGCGGCAACGAACTGGCTGCCTGCAATCCGGCCGCCCTCATATATTCGGCTTGGCTCGCCTGCGAGGCAGTCGGCGACGACCTTGCCCCAGGCGATCTCGCCATCGCCCTTCACAACGGCGTGAGCCTGACCGCATTCCAGGGCCTCTTCCGGGAATAGGGTCGCGTGAATGCCGCCATAGATCACCCAAGCGCCACGCTTCCGCGCCATTCGGCCAACCTCATATCCACGTAAAGCGTTGCCCGTATGGACGCTGATGCCGATGATGTCTCCCGGCACAATGCTTTCGGGCACAATCTGTTCCAGCGACTCATCGACAAGAATTGGATCTCCCGTTGCGTAAGGTGTTGCCGCCGCGAGGACAAACAGCCATCTGGGCGTGATGACGGCCGTACCGTAAGAATGATCGCTGGGATTTACGAGATGAACGCGCATCGAGTCTGGCCTCTCCTAGCATTGATTAATAACCACACGGGCCGAGGCATGACGTTCGAGAGAACGATCTTCATGGCTTTCCTGATGGTCATTTTCGATTGTGTCAGTTGGTGAATCTCGCAGGATCGTCCCCGCAACACCGGATAACATTTTAACCGCAGGTAACTGCTTTACATCCATATGTCGGCGTCGCAACTGGCAGGTTGCAAAGGCATCGGTCACACCGAGCAGATTCTGCGCCTTTCACGGATAGCTGTCGAGAGCAGGCTTCTCACAAGCGATCCCGAAACGGGGATCCCAAGTCTGCAACTCATACATACTGTCCCGTGACGGGTTTGATGGTGTTACGTTCGTGCGGTCGCGTCCCCCGGGCGCGAGGAACCTAATCTCACGAGCGCTTTTTTCAGGACCTCGTGTTGCTGCAACAGTCGGAGGTAGGCCGATTCGTCCTCAGCAGCCTTGGCGCGAATGATGGCAATAAGCGCCTGCTTTTGATTGGCCGTCCAATTCTTCACCTCGGGCACGAGCGACAGCACGAACGCAAAGTCTTTGAACGCCGTCTGCTCCGCTGTGCTCCATTTCCTAGGGTCAACCTTCAGATTGACGGCCAGCGCGGTGGACGTGGCGCGGCACATGCTCTCAGGATCGCCGTTGAACTCTTTAGCCATTCGCTGCTGCACCGCAAGTCCGATGTTGCGCGCGGAAAACGCGTCCCACAGCCCGCGTGGTCCGTCACCAAACTCATAGAACACGTGGCCGGCGGCCAGCTTCCGCAGAGTGCGTGCCGATGTGCGGTGCGACGGCTTTTTGGCCATCTTCGCTTCCTCGCGCTGCGTCATCGCCAGCAATTCCGGACGGCCGGGCCGGAAGCCGAGCTTGCGATAGAACCAGAACGCGCCTGACTTGATAGCCTCCTCATTCTGGTCGCCGAGCTGGTAGGGATAGACGGAGAAGCAGGTCACATTAGTGAGCTGGTGTAGCAGGCGCAGCACCTTGGAGTAGATCCACGCCGATTCACCGTCGCGGAAGGCGTAGAAGGTGTTGAACCCGACCTCCATCCAATCGAACAGCGAAATGCCTTCGATGTAATTAATGGGCACGCCGTTCTTCAGCGTGAAGCCAGCGTGATATGCGCGCAGCGGCAGACGCCGGTCCGGCGGCAGCCCCCAAAGGAAGATGTGCACGCCTCGCCCGGCATCCGCTTCCACCACGCTTTCCGGATCGCCGCGCGTTGTGCCGTAGAGCTCGCGATAGCGGACCGTGAGCGCATCGCGCACCATGTCCAGGAGCTCTTCGCCTTCACGCCGTTTGAGCTTGCGGATCGGCAGAGCACTCGATTCCATTTCGGAATCGAGCGACACCTGGTTGCGGCGAATGAGCGGTTCGCGGTGGAAGAACATCTCCCGCGGGTTGCGGCGCGCGTGTGTCCGGCTGGCCGGAGTAGCACCCAGGTGCCACGACACATTGATCTTCAGCGCGTCGTACCATGTGGTTTTTGGCAACATCGTCTGCGTGGTGTCTTCAAGGAGCTGGAGCAGCCATGGCAGAATTCGCTGTTCGCCGCCAGCGGCGCCGCCCATCCAATCCAGGTAGGGGGTGTCGGCTTCCACCAGCGAGTCGTCGGCGAGCAGCGGGATAAAGCGAGGCAGAGCTACGGCCATTTGCCGGCCCTGGTCATCGAAATCCCACGCGACACTTAAGTGCCTGGGATAGCGCTGTGCCAGCCAGCGCGCGACCTCATAGGTAAAGGTATCGTTAATATCCATTCCGGCGATACCGGAGAATTGTTCCACGTGGAACATTTCCATATCCGCCCCCGACTCACGGAGCGCGGCAACTTGTTGACCAATTCCGGCCAGCAAGCTTTCCGTCAGTTGCACGACTTTGCGACTCTGTGGAAACGCGCGCAGGAAGAGCAGCGCGTCATGAAAACGGATAAGCGACTCAGCATCGTCGAAGCGCGCACCTCTTAGCGCAGTCAGTAACGTCTCAACGCGCGCAGCGCACCCGCGCCCGCAAGAAAGCTTGCTTGCCTCCAGCTTCAATAGTCGAGTCGCGAGGAACTGGCTCATGACGGCTCGGTCTGCGACGGCGGCGCAAGCGGAGCTACATCGGCTTGGCCCGCTGCCATAGCAAAGGCTTTCTGCTGGAATGGCTCTTCGACGACCTGAGCCTGGCCGGACTTCACTGCGCCCCAAACGATGAACAGGTTGGTGACCAACACGACGGTGAACGCTATCGCTGGCAGGAATGCGAAAGTCGCACCGCGAGCATCGACAATTTCCAGAGCCAGCACCGCCGTGACCAACCCGCGCGGCAGCATCCAGAACAGTAACGCCGTTTGCTTGCGGGTCACGTCGCGGACGGCCCACTGGCTGAGTTGCACGGCAAGAAATCGTGCCAGTAGCAGAGCAGCAAGAATTCCCAAAATGGGAACGATGTACTGAGGGCTGATAAATTCAGCCACGACGCCGAGCATCACAAAGAAGAACGACCGCACCAGGAAGCTGAGTTCGGCGTGGAAGGCGAGCATGCGTGCGCTTTGCCGTGCCATGTGTGGCGTACGGGGCAGGTTAGCCAGCGTTATCCCGAATACCAGCTCGCCCAAAAGGCCGCTACCACCAATATAACGGGCAACTGCGAAGACGCCCAGCACGACTCCAAGGTTCAGAATATTGCTGTACGGCAAACCGGCCACGAGCGGCCAAAGGCGTGACCACACCGCTCCGATTGCTACACCCACAATTACCGCGCCGACGATGTGGTGCGAGAAGTCGGCGGCCATCCCCGACAGCAACGACGAGCTCGCTGCCATATTAAGCATGCTGCCAACAATGAGCACAGCGATCACCTCTCCCAGAGCTGCTTCGATGGTGAGGGTGATCTTGACGGGCTCAGGCGCGTCAATCTGTTGCAACGCCGGGATGACGATTGCTCCACTCGTACATCCGAGTGCAGCTCCCATCAACAGGCAGTCGCTCCATTGCAGATGCAACAGCGCGCGCCCCATGAGAGCGATGAGTCCCATGCTCAGCGCAAAGCTCACCACCACCAGCAGCAGACCGGCGGGGAAGTAGCGAAGCGCCTGCCGCAGCCGGAGTTCGAGTCCGCCCTCGAAGAGGATCAGAATGAGCGCCAGCATCCCCAGAATGTGGATGGCCCCCTTGAACATCTCAGGATTCACCCAGCGCAGTACCGGCCCAAGGGTCACGCCGATCAGGAGCAACACAATGACGTCGGGAACGCGCGTCAGCTTGGAAAGCCGGTTGGCGACGAACGCCAGCACCAGCAGTGCCGCAGGCAAACCGAAGACGCGCACCATTTCCATGAACGGCTTCCTAAAGCGAAGGTATGAGAATGAAACATCATATACGGACTCAAGCCTTGTGTGACACGTCGCCAGCAAAACAGGCTATGTCGGTACAGTAGGCCGTCGCGTCAAGTTTCATACCACCGTAACTGTCGAACTCGCCACTGAAGCACGATGCGCAGCCGCCAAAATAGCGAGGCTGTTGCCGCCAGCGCGATATACCAGACTACGAACGCTGCGTTTACCACCCAGCGCGGGGCCACGCCAACCCGGCGCAGCAGGAAGGGAAGGAAGTTCCAGGTCGTAATGTGAACGTAATCCCAAGGATCGTAGGTCATTGAGTCATTGACAAGCCCCCAAGCTTCCATCTTGCCGAGGGCGAACGCAACGATGTTCTTGAAGCGCAGGGCCACGACGAACGTTGGATGGCCAACCGTGTCCATCTGGTAGATTTCCAGCGGCAGCCAGAAGGCCAGCGAAGCCAACTGAATCGCGCAGCTCACCGCGATCACCGCTGTTCCAACCAGCCACACGACTCTTCCCAGCTCTGCGCGATAACGCAGCAGCAGCGGCACGGAAATGAAGGCAGCCATTTCGGCTGCCGTGGAAACATAACGATCGCCCCAAGCGAAGTCGCCGCTCCAAACCGTATATTTCGCGTAGAAGGAGATGTACGCAAAGAGCAGCAGCCAAGCGGTGATTACGTACGCTCTGACGTCGCGGTGGAAATGCTTCCACGCAATCACGCTGACGAGGATGGTCAGCAGCAGCAGGGGATCGAAAAGGAAGATGGATTTCTCGGGCTTGAACAGTGCGCCAAAGAAGCCCACGTGAAACGGCAGTTCCCACGGATATTTCGCGGGCAGCGACGGATTCAACATCCGCGCTTCCTTCGCGAACAGCGAAACGTAGGTGTTCGTCCACGATCCAAAACGATAGTACTGGTACCAGCGATCGACCAGTACGAAGAACGCGTAAACCGGCGCTGTAATTTTCGCGTAGGTCACAAAGCGCTGCCACAATGCGGGGCCGCGCACATGGTCGAACCACGACACTAGCAGCAGAAACACACCACCAGCTATAAGGTCGAGGCCAGTCGTGAGGCGTGTCAGCAGGTTCAGTCCGAACGCCGCGGAACCCACGAACAATGCACTTCTGCTGCCGGTGAGAACCCACTCATACTGAAACGTCACGCCAGTGAGCGTTAGAAGCATGATGTAGTTGTTTTCCATCATGTTCTGCGTGTAATGCAGGTGCGTGGTGCAGAACAGCAGCGCCAGAACGCCTGCAACCGACTCGCGCGTGCTGAAGCGCAGCAGCCGAAGAAAGCGAAAGCACACCAGCGCAGTCAGAACGTTGATCAGAATGTTCGTGCTGTAGCTGACCACAATGCTGCGCACGCCGGGATCAACGTTATAGTTCGAGAACACCGGCAACTGCTCCAGCTTCGTTCCAACGATGTCGGCGGGCAGCATGAGCAGCGACTGTCCAATGCCATACCAGCTATACAACTGGCCGCCGCGCCCCTGTATTCCGAAGTCGCGATACTCGCCGGGGGGGATCTGGGGCTCGTCCGTCCAGAGCCAGGTCGCCGTCTGTAGCCGGACCGTGGTGTCGGCGGTGCCGAGCTCTCCCGACTGGATGACGAACGCGCTCAGGCCCGCGGTCAGGGCCAGGAGGAACACGGGACTGCGCAACCAGCGCTGGAGTCGGGAAGTCATCGCTTGCGATGGTAATGCAGGTCGGAGTCCCGTTCAACGTGGTTAACTCCTTCGGTACTATCTGTACGTCCCCCCTTCCGTTCTCTGAAATCAATCACTTACGTATTGTTCATGTCGTACATCATTGAAAACAGGAATGTTATTTGTATCCAATAGAAATAGCTTGACTTAACCGGGGAAATCCTGGCTAGGCCGAACAAACACTCCGAACGAAAAGTTAACGCCCTAGTTAATATCGCTGGCCGTCCGGACTGCTGCTGGTCACTGCTCCATAGGCCCTAGCGCCTGACCTGTCAAAGATCTTTCCGGCCCGCGCACTGGGCGCGACCCGAGGAGAGACACAACACCGTCTCCTCGATGCTAGTAATACTCATCGGGCCGGAGCACGGCAAGTGCACAGGTCACGGTTGCTCGTGATGTGGAAAAGGGTGGTCAGCGCACTTGCTTGTGACGCCCCACCCACCCCATCGAGCGCCGTGCGCTTCATCGGGGAGAGCTTGGATTTGAATCAGGTGGCGGACAAATATTGATTGCTGCCCAAACCATAGGTGTGCTACCGTCAGCCCATCCGAAACGCTGACCAACAGCCAACAGGTTCGCTGTGAACAAGAATGCCAAGGTGGTCTCGCTGGCTGCGATAGCCGCAATCATCCTCGTCATAGCCATTCTTGTGGGCAGAGATTTATTGCTGCGCCGCCAAAAGTGCTTCGACTGCGGTGACGGCCAAAGGTGCTCGATTGATGTCCGGGACTTCACAACGAAATACTCGGCTTACTCGCTGGAACTTGAGGCAAGCGTAGCTGATAAAGCCAAGATTTCGACCAAGCTCAACCCGGTGCAACTGCAACAGCTCTCCGAGGCGATGCAGAGCGCCCGGGATTTTCGCCACTACGTTGTAGCCGGTTACAACTCCTGTGCGGTCAGCAAAGCCCAGTACAACCAATTCGGCGCGCGGTTCCAGGCGTTGGATAACCTGGCCCGTGAAATAAATGCCCTCGCGGAAAGATCATCACTGTCTGCGGACGAGTCGGCCAAACTGGCCGCGCTGATCGGACAATACGGTGACCTCGCCCACAAGCTGGGCACAGACTGAAGGCTGTTATGAAGTGGCCGTCCTCCAAGACCGGCGTCCGATGCTCAGTGCTCCTGTTCTCCGTCCTGTTGTCCGCGGGGCGCGCCGCAGCACAGAAGAAGATCGCTTGTCCCGACGGCGAGCACATTGAAATTGACGTCAAGCAGCTTTCCATCAAGTACGACGCTTCATCATTCGCCGGTACCTTGAGCAGCTTAAGTGTGCTCGCCGGGCGTCTCGAGGTGGCGCCGAAACAGTTGCAGGAGGCGGCTGTCGCTACGCAGCAATGGAACCAGTTAATCGTGGGGCTTGCCGCCGGTTACAACAGTTGTGCCGTGACCCGCCAGCAATACGCCGACGGCGTGAGCCGCATTTATCCACGTCTCAAGGAGGATGGGGCCAGCCTGGAGGCAATCCGCAAGCAGATTGCGGAGGGCCAGAAGGCAGACACCAAGCGCCTGCAAAACCTTATCTCCAGCTTCTACTCCAATCTTCGCCAGTTTGCGCAGGCAGGTGGCCAGGAGATTGTGTTGCAGAGAATCGAGGCGCTGTCGCAGCAGGTGGCGACTGAAAAGCAAGAGATCATTCAGCAGCAAAAGTCGTCTGCCGAGCAAATTCAACAGCAGCAGAAGACGGACACGGACAAAATTCTCGCCAGGCTGAACGAACTTGAGGAAAGAAACAAGCAGGCGCCGCTGGCCACCCCGGCGGCGGTTGGGGCACAAATCAGCGAGCTCAAGAAGACCCTGTATGCCAAGGCAGACGCGGCTGAGGCTGCGTATAACAAGGGTTACGCTCTCCTCGACCAATATCGCTTCCAGGAGGCCATTCCCTTTCTGCAGCAGGCCGTGGCTGACGTTCCGCTGCCTGATTTTTACCTGGCGCTGGGGCGCGCTTATCGCGAGTTGCCGAACCTTGCCCAGGCGCAGAGTGTGCTCCGGGAGGGGTTATCCCGGGCTGAGCTTGATGAGACGCACGAAGCTCCGCTTG
>Ga0209039_10001732_pt1 | contig 19772 bp, 16 predicted proteins | sample BogFormECP12_OM1_FD_188238 | JGI IMG/M metagenome (GOLD analysis project Ga0209039, IMG submission 188238) | Bog forest soil microbial communities from Calvert Island, British Columbia, Canada - ECP12_OM1 (SPAdes) (version 2) | ecosystem: Environmental > Aquatic > Freshwater > Wetlands > Bog ...
TCCAGCGGAATCATCAGCCAGGGGACGGCCCAGGTGAACCTGGCGGTGGGTGGCGGCGGCGGCTCCACCGGCGGCGCCATATTGGCTCCCACCTCGCTGGCATTCGCCATCGACGTCAACCACCCCTCGGCTGTGGATCCGCAAATCGTGACCATCGCCGATTCGGGAAGCTACACCGCCACCGTAACGGCCGGATCGCAATGGCTGACCCTCGGCACAGCCACCGGAACCTCGGGCGGAACTTCCAGCCCGGCGTCGCTCCAGGTTCGCGTGAGCGCGGCGGGTCTGTCCACGGGTGTCTACAATGGGACGGTCTCCATCCAGACGGCGTCCGGCGCCACGCCGGTGGCCGTGACCCTGACGATCTACAGCACTCCCATTATTTATGCCGCCGGCAACGGTCCGGGAGGCCCCGGAACCATAAACGTCACCGAATATGGGGGCAACCTGGGCGGCGTGCCCCAACTGTACGTCTTCGCCAGCGATTCCTCCACCATGAACGTGACGGCCAGCATCGCCGGCACGCCGAGCTGGTTGCAACTGGGCGCGACATCGACCACCACGGCCGTCAATCAGCCAATCCCGTTCCCGCTCATTTTCAGCGCGGCGAATCTGCCCAACGGGTTGTACACCGCGGTGGTCACCGTCACCTCCTCGACGGCGCCGAATTCGCCGCTTTCGGTTCCGGTGGTGCTGTCGGTTGGCGGGAGTCAGGTAACCAGTGGTCTCTCCCTGTCGCAATCGACGCTCAGCTTGAATGGGACGGTGAGCGGCTATACCACATCCGCGCAACTGGGAGTCACCGCCAGCGCCACAACCGCGTTTGCAGCTACCACCTCGGTCAGCAACAGCAGCGTCTCCTGGCTCTCGGTGAGTCCTTCGTCGGGAACCGCCTCCAGCACCACCAGCTACCTGACGGTGACCGCAAACCCGGGCGGTCTGACGGCTGGCACGTATTACGGCACGGTTACCGTGACGGGAGGCGGGAGCCAAGCCAGCGCCCAGGTCACGTTCGTGGTCAGCACATCGGGCGGCGGCGGCAGCGGGAACGTGACTTCCAGCCCGATGTCGCTGGCGTTCTACTACCCGGTCGGCGGGGCGCTTCCCGCCAATCAGAGCCTGCTGATCTCCAACCAGGTATCCGGCACCAGCCAGATTCCCTTTACGGTAACCACCTCCGTGAACGGGAGTGTCTCCAACTGGCTGACAGCCAACGTGAATGGCGTGAGCGGCGTCACCTCGGGGCAGACCCAGGCGACGGTCGTGGTCAGCGTCACCCCCGGCTCGCTCCCGGTTGGCGCATACACCGGGACTGTCACCATCACGCCGTCCGGCGGCAACGTCCTCTCCATTCCCGTCACGCTGACCGTGCAAGGGGCGGCAACCGTTGCGGCGAACCCCCTCCTGCTGAGCTACTCCTACCAATTGGGTGGAACGGTTCCTCCGCCCCAATCCGTGAACGTGATTGGCAGCGCCACGGGACTGGGGTACAGCGTGCAGGTGTCCACCACCAGTGGCACCGGATGGCTCACGGTCAACAAGACCAGCGGAACCACCCCGGATGTGCTCAGCGTGATGGTGACCCCGTCCAACCTGTCGGCCGGCGCCACCTACCAGGGCACGGTTGTGGTCCAGGGAACCGGCACGGCCACGGGTACCTCCACCGTCTCCGTGAGTCTCACGGTGACGGCGCCCTTCCCCACCATCACTCTAGTCCAGAACGCGGCCAGCCTTTCGAGCGGGCCGACAGGGGTTGTCTCGCCGGGCGAGCTCGTCAGCCTCTTTGGAACGGGCCTGGGGCCCACCACGCCGCTGCAGACGGCTCTCGACCCCACCACCGGCAAAGTGACGACCATGCTCGGCAACGTGCAGGTTCTCTTCAACGGATATCCGGCGCCGCTCAGCTACGTGAGCGCCACCCAGATCAACTGCGTGGTGCCGTACGAACTGGCCCAATTGAGCGGCCCGTACGCCGAGGTGAAGTACGCCAACCAGACATCCAACACCTATAACCTGACCAAGGCAACCACGTCTCCGGGGATCTTTACCGTCAGCGGCGGCAGGGGTCAGGGGGCGATCCTGAACGGAGATTCCACGTACAACGGAATCGGGACCGGATTCAAGCCGGCGCCCGCGGGCTCCACGATCCAGATCTACATGACGGGTGAAGGCCAGACCTCTCCGGCCGGCGTCACCGGCAAGGTGAACTGCCCGTCCGGATCGGTCTGCACCATCTCCCAGCTTCCCGTGCCCCTGCTGCCGGTGGCGGCGCTGGTGAACAACCAGCCGGCCACGATCGCTTTCTGGGGCGAGGCGCCGGGGATTGTCTCCGGCGTCATGCAGGTGAACGTGGTGATTCCGCCCAATACCCCGTCGGGTCCGGCTTCAATCGCCATCGCGGTGGGCAGCGCCAGCAGCCAGGCCGGAGTCACCGTCGCGGTGCAGTAAACTTTATGGGGCAGACGCATCCGCGCCTGCCCACCCCGCTTCCGGTAGAGGCGCGCGTCACCGTACAATTGTTCGAGGAGCCGTCTTGGAGAATCGGGACATCGCGCGCATCCTGCAGGAAACCGCCGATCTGATGGAGATCGCCGCCGAGGACCCGTTCCGCATCCGCAGCTATCGCAACGGCGCGGCCGCCATCGAGGGATACCCCGAACGCATCGTGGATATCCTGAAGGACCCGGCGCGCCAGGTCACCGCCATTCCCGGCATCGGCAAAGGGCTGGCGCGCGCCATCGGTGAAATCGCCGGCCATGGGTCGTGCGAGCGCCGCGACCTGCTCCTCGAGACCTTCCCGCCCACCGCGCTGGAGTTCCTGAAGATCCAGGGACTGGGCCCCAAGAGCATCGCCCTGATCCTCCAGCACTACCGCATCAGCACCATCGACGAGCTGGAGCGTCTGTGCGTCGAGCAGAAGCTGCGAGTGCTGCCGCGCATGGGCGCCAAGCTGGAGGAGAAGGTGCTGCGCAGCATCGCGCAGTACCGCATGCACAGCGGCCGCTACCTGCTCAGCAGCGCCGATGCCATGGCCGCCGAACTGACCGCCGCGCTGCGCCAGACGCCCGGCGTCGAAGCCATCACGCCCGCCGGCAGCCTGCGGCGCGGCCGCGAGACCGTGGGCGACCTGGACCTGCTGGTCACCGGACCGGCGGCGGAAGCCGCGCTCGACCGCTTCGTCGCCTGGCCCGGCGTCACCGAGGTGCTGGGGCACGGCGAAAACAAGGCCAGCGCCAAGGTCGGCCGCGAAGGCCTGCAGGTGGACGTGCGGGCGCTCGAACCCGCCAGCTTCGGCGCCGCCCTGCAGTACTTCACCGGCAGCAAGGAACACAACGTGGCCATCCGCACCCGCGCCGTGCGCATGGGCCTGAAGCTGAGCGAGTACGGTCTCTTCCGCTCGGCGGACGACGCCAAAGTGGCGGGCGAAACCGAAGCCGGAGTTTATGAGGCTCTCGGCCTGCCCTGGATACCGCCCGAGCTGCGCGAGAACTCGGGCGAGGTGGAAGCCGCTGCCGAGGGCCGCCTGCCTCACCTGGTGGAGGAGCGCGACATCCGCGGCGATCTGCACATGCACACCACCGAGACCGATGGCCGCGCATCGCTGGATGAGATGGCCGAAGCGGCCGTGGCCCGCGGCTACCAGTACATCGCCATCACCGACCACTCGAAGGCGCTGGCCATGGCCAACGGCCTGGACGAAAAGCGCGTGGTGGCCTTCGCCAAACAGGTGCGCCAGCGCAACCGCGACGGCCTCCCGATCCGCATCTTCTCCGGCATCGAGTGCGACATCCTGCGCGACGGCTCCATGGACCTGGCCGATGACGCGCTGGCGGAATTGGACCTGGTGATCGGGAGCGTCCACAGCCACATGAACATGGAAGCCGCCGAAATGACCGCCCGGCTGCTGCGCGCGCTCGAATGTCCGCACCTGCGGATTCTGGGCCATCCCACCGGGCGCATCCTGCTGCACCGCGAGCCGTTCCCCTTCGATTTCGACCGCGTGGTGGCGGAGGCCGTGCGCCGCGGCGTGCGCCTCGAAATCAACGCCAGCCCCGAGCGCCTGGATCTGAACGCCGTCCTGTCCCGCGCCGCCAGGGCCAAGGGCGCGCGCTTCGCCATTTCGACCGACGCCCACCATCCCCGGCAGCTCGCCCAGATGCGCTACGGCGTTCTCACCGCGCGGCGCGCCTGGCTGGGGGCGGAGGACATTCTGAACACGTTGCCGCTGGGCCGCTTCGAGGCGGCCCTGCGCGCCAGGACAACATGAAAACCATTTCTTCCCGTGAAGTCTACCAGTGCAGTCTGTTTCGCGTGACCGAAGACGAAGCCGTCGATCCCAAGACCGGGTTCACCATCAAGCGCTCGGTGGTTCGCCATGGCGGTTCCGCCGTGATGCTGGCCGAGGATGAGAAGCGGCGCATCCTGCTGGTGCGGCAATACCGTCTGCCGGCCGGAAAATCCATCTGGGAATTGCCCGCCGGCCGGCTGGATCCCGGCGAAACGCCCCTGGCGGCGGCCAGGCGCGAGTTGCAGGAGGAGACCGGCTACCGCGCCAGGAAGTGGACCCGCCTGGTGTCGTTCTTCGTGAGCCCCGGCTACGTCGGCGAGCGCATGACCATCTTCCTGGCCCAGGGCTTGACCGCCGGAAACGCCACGCCGATGGAAGACGAGCGCATCGAAACCCGCTGGTTCACGCGCCGCGAGATCGCGGAAATGATCCGCACCCGCAAGATCGAAGACGCCAAAACGATGATCGGGTTTCTGCTTCGGAGGTGAGGATGGAAAAAGGGGTCTGACCCCTTTTTCGGGTCACTTCCCCGCTTCCACCTTGGCGAACACTTTGGCGAACTCCGCCAGCGGCAGGGCGCCTTCCACCACCTCGCCATCCACACCCTCGGGCGTAGTCTTCCCGACGACGAACGAGGGCGTCCCGCCGATGCCGAACTTCATGGCCTCCAGCACGTTCGACTGCACGGCCTCGCGGTACTTCCCGCTCTCCACGCAGGCGCGGAATGCCGCCGTGTCCATCTTCAGCGATGCCGCGTCGTCCACCAGGTCCGCCAGTTCCAGCTTGCCGGGATTGGCCCCCATGATGTCGCGCAGTTTCCAGAACTGCCCCTGCTCGGCCGCGCAGCGGGCGCTCATGGCGGCGCGCATGGCGTTGGGATGGATGGAATCGAGCGGCAGGTCGCGGCTGTAGAACCGCACCTTCCCCGTGTCGATGAAGTACTTCTTCATGTCGCCGAACACCGACAGGTGGAAGCGCTGGCAGAAGGGACACTGATAGTCGGTGAACTCCACCACGGTGATGGGCGCGGTGGGCGAGCCCAGCATCTCCGCGCCGTTCAGGTCGATCTGCGCGCGCGCCGGCTGCGGCGGAGCCGGGGGTTTCGCCGGCTGCTGCTGTTGGCGCTCCAGCAACTGGTGGATCTGGCGCAGCTCCTCCAGGATCTGGTCGGCCTGCTCGCGCGTGATGCCCTGCTCCTTGGCGGCATCCGGCTTGGCTTTGTCGGCGGCCGGCGCGGCGGGCAACATCAGGACCAGCGGCAGCGCCACCGTTCCGGCAAATCGCATAAAGGATTTCATGGTTTCCTAACTCTTCTCGAGGATCAGCATGTACTCGACGTTCTTGATCCGTTCCCGTTCTTCCAGCAGGTGGAAGTGGTTGGCTTCCAGTTCCTTGATGAGGTCGGGCATGTCCAGCCGGATGTGGGTGAGAGCGTTGCCGTTGGGCATGGCCGCTTGCCGCTTGTAGTATTCCACGATCACCAGCTTGCCGTCCGCGCGGAGGGCCTTGGAAATCGCCGCCAGCATTTTCTCGGGATAATCGAAGTGGTGGTAGACGTCGAAAGCCAGAACCATATCGACCCCCGCCTCGGGCAGCTTGGGGTCGGTTTCGTCTCCCTTGACGAAGGTCACGTTGGCCAGCTTCTGGTCCGCGGCCGTCTGCCTGGCGGCCGCCAGGAAGTCGTCGAAGATGTCTTCGGCGATCACGTGGCCCTTGTCCCCAACCCTGCGGCTGAGAAACGGCAGCAGGTGTCCCACCCCGGTGCCCACGTCGGCCACGGTCATGCCAGGCTGGAGCCCCATCTGGAACATCAACTGCCCGGGCTTCTGCGCCTGGTCGCGCTCGGGATTGGCCAGGTTCTTGGCCATCTTCTGGCGGTCCTCGGGAGTCTGATAATGGGAGTTGGCTTCCCTTGCCACCTGCGCCGGGAGCCATGCGGCCACAACCAGCGAGACGCAAATCACGAACTTCTTCATAAGGCGGTCTCCATGGGAAGCGCCAGCGGGGCGTCCGTCAGGAAATCGAGCCGCGACATCTCGGCGACGGCCTCGCGGATGGATTTTTCCGAGGTCGGCTCGACGGTGATGACAAACGGCAGGTCGTGCTTGCCGTCGTAGGGTTCCTGCAGAATGGCTTCCAGGCTGATGTTCTTGCTGGCCAGGATACCAGCCAGCCGGGCGATAATGCCGGGACGGTCGTCCACCCGGAAACGCAGGTAGTAGGCGCACTTCTGCACCTCGATGGAGACCGGCCTGGTCTCTCCCAGCCGTTCGTGTGCAAAGGGCGATACCCGCTCCGGGCTGCCGCTGCGGATCTCCCGCGCCACCCTCATCAGGTCGCTGACCACCGCCACGCCGGTCGGCAGCGAGCCCGCGCCGCGGCCGTAGTAAAACGTGTCCGAGCCGTATTTCCCTTTCACCCATACGGCGTTGTACGACCCGTGCACGCCCGCCAGGATGGTGGAGACGGGAATCAGCGCCGGCCGCACGAACAGGATCAGCCCGTCGGGGGTGGCGCGCGCCCCGCAGACCAGGCGGATGGTGTGCTTCAACTGCAAGGCGTAGCGGTAGTCGATGGGGGCGATGCGGCGGATGCCCTCCATGAAGACGTCCGACGGGGTGATTCTCTCACCGAAGGCCAGGGCCGCCAGCAGCACCAGTTTGCTGCGGGCGTCGAAGCCGTCCACGTCGGCGCTGGGATCGGCCTCGGCGAAGCCCAGCCGCTGGGCCTCTGCCAGTATCTCCTCGAAGGGCGTGCTGCTGCGCTCCATCTCGGTGAGGATGTAGTTGCAGGTGCCGTTGAGGATGCCGTACAGGGCCGTGACCCGGTCGCCCGAAATGCCCTCGCGCAGCACGGTGTGGATGGGGATGCCGCCGCACACGCTGGCTTCCATGGCCACGTTGACGCCGGCGCCGATGGCGCGGTCCCAGATGTCCGGACCGTGGATGGCCATGAGCGCCTTGTTGGCCGTCACCACCGACTTGCCATGGCTGATCGCGCCCTCGATGATTTCCGCGGCCACTCCCGTGCCGCCCACCAGTTCGACCACGATCTGAACGTCGCGATGCGACACCAGTTCGCGCCAATCGGCGGTCTTGAACACGGGCCCGAGCCCGTCGGGGAGTTGCTTGGACGCCACCAGCAGGTCGGCCACGGCCGCCACGTTGAGCCGGAAGCCCAGCTTTTCCGCAATATTGTCCTGGTTTTCGGCCAGAATGGCCAGGGTGCCCGAGCCGACCGTGCCAAGGCCCACGATGCCAACACGAACTTCTTCCATTTGACTATGATAGCGTCAATGATGGCCCCGATGTTTTGAGCCTGGCCGGGCATCGGGGGTTCGCTCGGATGCCGCTGCCCCGCACCCAACCCGCGTGAACGCGGCCCGGTTGGGTTATTTCACCCAGTCCGCGCCCTGGCACGGCGGCTACCGTGCTGATTTTAAAGCCCATTTCTTTGGAAAACGGGGTGCTCTGTCAAACACTCCCTCGATACGGAGCCGGATGTTTCGATTCGATCCATTGATCCGCCGCGACATGATCGTCCGTGACGTGAGGCCACGTCGCGCCGAGACTATTTCTGATCGAGACCATAGCCCGCGTCGGTGGGCTCAAACTCCCGGGTGCGGTGGATGCTTTCGAGCAGGCCGCGGCCGGACCCAGTGCGGATACCCAAAGCCATGTCAGTCACTAACACTTCCCGCAAGAAAATGCACCGCCGGGGAAAACAACCCCTGGATGTGTTCTTCTCCCCGAAAACCGTTGCGGTGATCGGCGCCACTGAGACCCCCAACACCGTGGGCCGCACGCTGCTGTGGAACCTGGTCACCCACCCGTTCGGCGGCACCGTGTTTCCGGTGAATCCCAAACGGCCCAACGTCCTGGGAATCAAGGCTTACAAGTCCGTTTCGGACATCCCCGAGCAGGTGGATCTGGCGGTGGTGATTACGCCGCCGCCCACCATCCCCGGCATCATCAGAGAATGCGGGGAGAACGGCGTTCGCGGCGCCGTCGTCATTTCGGCCGGATTCAAGGAAATCGGCGAGGAAGGCGCGGCCCTGGAGCGGAAACTGCTGGAAGAGGCGCGGGCCGCCAACATTCGGGTGGTCGGCCCCAACTGCCTGGGCGTTATGAGCCCGCTTTCGGGGATGAACGCCACCTTCGCCACCACCATCGCGCGGCCCGGGTCGGTGGGCTTCATCAGCCAGAGCGGCGCCCTGTGTACCGCGGTTCTCGACTGGAGCCTCAAGGAACTGGTGGGTTTCAGCGCGTTCATTTCGATTGGCTCGATGGTGGACGTTGGCTGGGGTGACCTGATCTACTACCTGGGGAACGATCCAAAGACCCGGTCGATTGTGATCTACATGGAGTCGATCGGCGACGCCGGCGCGTTCCTCTCGGCGGCCCGCGAGGTGGCCCTGAACAAGCCCATCATTGTCATCAAACCCGGCCGTTCGGCGGCTGCCGCCAAGGCCGCTGCGTCGCACACCGGTTCGCTGACGGGGAGCGACGAAGTACTGGAAGCCGCCTTCCGCCGGAGCGGAGTGCTGCGCGTCAACAACATCGCCGACCTCTTCTACATGGCGGAAGTGCTTTCCAAGCAGCCCAGCCCGAGGGGTCCGCGCCTGACCATCGTAACCAACGCCGGCGGACCGGGCGTGATGGCCACCGACGCCCTCATCATGGGCGGCGGCGAACTGTCGGAGCTGACTCCAGAAACCATGGCAGCCTACAACGCCGTCCTGCCCCCCACCTGGAGCCACAACAACCCGGTGGACATCATCGGCGACGCCTCCCCGGAACGCTACGCCAAGGCCCTCGATATCGCCGCCAAGGATTCCAACAGCGACGGCATGCTGGTGATCCTCACGCCACAAGCCATGACCGACCCCACGCAGATCGCCGAGCAGTTGAAGCCCCTGGCGAAACAGGAAGGCAAGCCGGTGCTGGCAAGCTGGATGGGCGGCGTGGACGTGGCCGCCGGCGAAGCCATTCTCAACAAGGCCAACATCCCCACCTTCCCCTACCCCGACACCGCCGCGCGCGCCTTCAACTATATGTGGCAGTACAGCTACAACCTGAAGGCCCTCTACGAGACCCCGGCCACGCCGGACGACTCGGCCGGCTGGGCGCCCGACCGCAAAAAGGTGGGCGACATCATCGAGCGGGTTCGGGCGGAGGGACGCACCATCCTCACGGAATTCGAGTCCAAGCAGGTGCTGGCGGCCTACGGGATTCCCGTCGCGCAGACGGTCATCGCCGCCGGCTCGGCAGCCGCCGTCAAAGCCGCCGATCAGATGGGGTACCCGGTGGTTCTCAAGCTGTACTCCGAGACCATCACCCATAAGACCGACGTGGGCGGCGTGCAGTTGAACCTGGGCAACGCGGAGGCGGTGCAGCGCGCCTTCGCCGCCATTCAGAATTCCGTCACCGACAAGGTTGGCGCCCAGCACTTCCAGGGTGTCACCGTCCAGTCCATGATCAAGCTCAAGGACGCCTATGAGCTGATCCTGGGATCCAGTCTCGATCCGCAATTCGGGCCGGTCCTGCTGTTCGGCACCGGCGGCCAGCTCGTCGAAGTATTCAAGGACCGCGCGCTCGGCCTACCCCCGCTGAACAGCACGTTGGCGCGGCGCATGATGGAGCAGACCAAGATATACAAGGCTCTGAAGGGCGTGCGCGGACGCAAACCGGTGGACATGGCGGCGCTCGAGCTGTTGATGGTCCGCTTCAGCGCGCTGGTGGCGGAACAGCCGTGGATCAAGGAAATCGATATCAACCCGCTGCTCGCATCCCCGGAAGGGCTCATCGCCCTGGACGCCCGCGTGGTGGTGCATGGCGCCGAAGTCTCCATGGACCAGGTTCCCAAGTGCGCCATCCGCCCGTATCCCACGCGCTACGTGGCGCCTTGGACCGCCAAGGACGGCACCGTCCTCATCATCCGCCCCATCCGGCCCGAGGACGAGCCGGCTATGGTGCGTTTCCACGAGACCCTCTCCGAACGCAGCGTGTACCTGCGCTACTTCCACCTCATCAACCTGGAACAGCGCACCACCCACGAGCGGCTGACGCGCATCTGCTTTATCGATTACACCCGCGAAATGGCGTTGGTGGCGGAGCGGGTCAACCCGCAGACCGGGCAGAGCGAGATTCTGGGGGTGGGCCGCATGATGAAGATCTTCGGCACCAACGAAGCCGAGGTCGCCGTGCTGGTCAGCGACCAGTGGCAAGGCCGCGGCATCGGCAAGGAACTGCTGGCGCGGCTGCTGATTATCGGCCGCGACGAGAAGCTCGCCAAGCTGACCGCCGACATTCTCCCCGACAACCGCGACGTGATGCGGCTGTGCGAGAAACTCGGCTTCACCCTCACGCACCCGCCCGACGACGACGTGGTCCGCGCCGAGTTCCCGCTGTAAATTGGAAAAAGGGGTCGAAAAAGGGGTCAGACCCCTTTTTCCAGCCTAAGGCATCGGCAACAGATCCTCGTACCTGACCTTCCAGTTCCTTGGAAAGCCGGGCGCGCGCCCGCTGGATCCATCCCATCCGGCGGCCATCATCGCCACGGCCGAAAGCCAACCGCCGTTGGCCGGCATGTACATCGGCGTTTGCTCGGGCCGGCGGACGGTATATCCCGACACCCGGAAGGGATTCTCCGTATATGGGCCGGCGAGCAGTTGAACCGCCCGGTCCGGTTCGTTCAGCCGGGCCGCGCACATCGCCAGCATGGCCGTGCCCCAGGTGATCCGGTTCTGCGGTCCGGCGTCTCGCGAGACGGCGTGCAGCGTGTTCCGCATCGCGTCCCGGTCGATGTCCCTCCCCGGCAATGCGCCATACAACCATGTTGCCATCGTGGCGGCGCTATTCTCCGGCGTGCTCTCCAGGGCTGGATAGACCCGGTTGCGTACGGCCGGGGGCGCCAGGCGGTCGATCACGTCCTGCCACTTCTCGTCACGCTTCAGTCCCAGGCGGACGCGCCATTCCTGGGCGGTTTCGAGGGCCCACTTCCAATACCCCAGCTCCATCGTGGGATTGAGGTTGTGGGCGTAATCGGTGTGCTTCTCATCCGCCGACGAGACGCCTGGGCCAAGAACATACTGCTTCCGTTGCGGATCGAAGTCCACGAACGTGGCCATGTAGTCGGCCGTTTCGAAGACGATCCTGCGATAACGGTCGAGCGTGGCGCGGTCCTTGCGCGATCTCCAGACCAGCTCGGCAAGATAGATTGGATGGGGCTGCTGCCAGACCAGGACGGGCCCCACGCCGGAGGGGCTTTCCACGCCGCCGGGGCCGGTCATCTTCGACCATTTCACACCCGTGCACCCTTCCCGTTTGGCCATCGCCTCGCCTGGCGGCATGAGTTCGGTCAAGCGGCTCAAGGACTTCTCCAGGAGTTCCACCCGTCCCCACAACGCCCAGTGAGCCGCATGCCACCAGTACATTTCCATATGGAACTTTCCGAACCAGGAATTGACTGCCAGGCCGGTTTCCTGGGGCGGCAGCGAGCCGGCGTCATGCACCGCCATCACGTACTGCGACAGCACGATTCGCCGCTCCAGCTCCGCGGCGCGGGGATCGTCGTTTCCGGAGAGGTCGATGGCCCCGCCGCGAGTCCAGTATTCCCGCCAATGCTCGCGGGAAGCGGCCTCCACGGCCGCGGCGCTATCGGGCTCGGAAACGATCGGGCGGGGAGAGAACCAGGCCGTCAGATCGAGGCGATTGCCCGAGGCGGTCAGCAGGTACTCGTGCTTTCCCGTCTCGGCCAGCGATGCCCCGGCGGTCCACCGGGCGCGTACATGGTACCCGGTGGCGTCCAGGGTGCGCGCGAAATCGGCGCCGCCGGTCCCGCGCCGGGTCATCACGGTTCGATGCAGATCGGGCTTCTCCCAATCCTCGTAGCCGGGCCCGAACGAGGCGGACGCGTACGGAAACGCCAATCTCACCTTGATGCGCCCTGAGGCGAGCAGCGGCGATTCCACGCTCACGGCCACTTCGTCGCGTTGCGGATGAGCCACAGTGCGGACGCGAACCGCGGCTCCATCCACTTCGAACGAACTCGTGGCGACGCCGCCCCACAGGTCGAGCCGTTGGTCGAGGTTCCTCAGATCCTCGATGGCCGCCTTCGATCCGTCGGCCCTGGCGATTTCGAGACCGATGCGGGCCAGGCCGAAGCGATGAGGGTTTCCGCGCAGGTAAGCCGCGTCGGGTGGGGGGTCGCTGGTGCTCGACGCGGGATAGACGAATTCGCGATCGTGTTTCCCGATCGCAGTGAACTTGAAGCTATCGAGCGTGAATCCGTTGGGGTTCGGAAAACTGTGCCATCCCCAATTGCTCAGAATGCCGATGGGCATGGTCTTCTCGTAGTACGCTGGGAAACTCTGCATCCCGGTAACATCGAAGTTGAAGGCGAATTCGCCGTTGCCCACCGCCATCGCCCCGTTCGGGTCGATCGAGTGAACCACGATATCGTGGCGGCCCACCAGGGCGCGCCGGTCGATCCGCGCCTCGCCGCCGGCGAGAAGCGCCGGGAATAAAACCGCAAATTCAAGAACGAACGCGCCACGCCCGGCTGTCATAAGTCCATCTTAGTCAAAGATGCCGGATTGGGCGGGCGCCACGGCCTTGGGGTGGTGGAGGCGCCGGACGCGGACCGGGCCACGCAAATAAATGCGTCTGACCCCTTTTTTTAGCGCGCTACTGCGTCGTAGACTTCGCGCTTCGACAACCCGCGCCGGCGCGCCACCTGCTTGATGGCGTCCATCTTCGCCATGCCGGCGCCGACCAGCGCATCGACGGCTTCGGGCAAGGGAGTGTCGTCGGGCGGGGACGCGACCGCTTTGCCGATGAGCAGCGTGATCTCGCCCTTCACCGCATCGCGGGCGGCGAGCTGCGCCCGCACTTCGGCCGCCGTGCCCCGCAGGAACTCCTCGTGAATCTTGGTCAACTCGCGCGCTACCACCACCGGCCGCGGCCCGAGAGCCTGCTCGCTGGCCTCCAGCGCTTCCAGAATGCGGTGCGGGGCTTCGTAAAAAACCACCGTAGCCTGTTCATCCGCCAGCGACTCCAGCAGTTTCAGCCGCTGGCCGGGCTTGTGCGGGAGGAAGCCGCCGAAACGGAAAGCGTCGGTAGCCAGCCCCGACGCCGCCAGCGCCGCCAGCGCTGCCGAAGCGCCCGGCACGGGTTCCACCCGGATGCCCGCGTCTATGGCCGCGCGCACCACGCGATAGCCCGGATCGGAGATCAGCGGCATGCCGGCGTCGGACACCAGGGCGACGGACGCGCCGCCAGCCAGCCTCGCCACCAGTTCCGCGGCGCGCGCCGCCTCGTTGTGCTCGTGATAGCTGATGGTGGGCGTGTGGATGCCGTAGTGGTTCAGCAGTTTGCGCGTCTGCCGCGTGTCCTCGCAGGCGATCAGGTCGGCTTCGCGCAGCACCCGCACCGCGCGGTAGGTGATGTCTTCCAGGTTTCCGATGGGTGTGGCCACCAGGCTTAGCACGCCGGACATTCCTTGAGTATAAGTGGAGTGGCCGGCTCCTGGCGTATAATGGGAGTTGTCTGTGAGAGGTTCTGTGTTGTTACGCGCCTGCCTTCGTTATTTCACCCATAGCCTGATGTTGCCGGTCCTGGAAGGCGGCGAGGAAACGCTCGTCGGCGGCCAGGCGGTGATGGAAGGCGTGATGATGCGCGCCCCGCACAGCTACTGCGTGGCGGTGCGCAAGAAGAGCGGTGAAATCGTCACCGAAGAGACGGCCCTGGCGCGGATCTCCGAACGCTACCCGATCTTCAAGTTGCCCGTTTTTCGCGGCATGGGCACCCTGTTCCAGGCCATGAAACTGGGCATCAAGGCGCTGCAGTTTTCGTCCAACGTCTTTGTGGAAGGCGAAGCCCAGGAGGAGAGCCGGAGGGACCCGGCGGCCAAGCCCCTCAAGGAACTTCCCAAGTGGGCGCTCACGCTCAACCTGATCGTGATGGTGGGGTCGTTCCTGTTTCTCTACAAGTTCCTCCCGTTGTACCTGGCGACGCGGCTGGGGAAGACGTACCCGGCGCTGGCGTCGGGGTTGGCGTTCAACTTCATGGACGGCGCCATCCGCATCGCCATCTTCCTGGTCTTCATGTTTGCCCTTTCGCGGCTCAAGGATATCCGGCGGCTGTTCGAGTACCACGGGGCGGAGCACAAGGTGGTCTTCAACTTCGAGTCCGGCCAACCGGTATCGGTCGAGGCCGCGCAGAAGTTCACCACCTATCACCCGCGTTGCGGCACCAGCTTCCTGATGCTGCTGATGTTCGTCTCCATGTTCTTCTACGTCTTCATTCCGTTCACCGGATTCCTGCCCAAACTGGCGGCGCGCATCGTGCTGGTGCCGCTGATCGTGGGGGTGTGCTACGAGATGATCCGTTATGCGGCCAGGCATCCCGGCGGATTGCTCACGGTCCTCACCACGCCCGGTTTGTGGTTGCAGCGCATCACCACGCAGCCGCCGTCCGACCAGCAGGCCGAAGTGGCCGTGCACGCGCTCGACCGCGCCATGGCGCTCGAAAAGGCGCAGGGCGGCGAACTGGTGATCGGCTAAGCGGTTCAACCCATCCCATGCAATCCCTCCCGAAACTCGAAGCTCTTGAAAAGCGCTTCGAAGAGCTTACCCGGCAGATGGCCGATCCGGCGGTGATCGCCAACTCCGACCAATATCGCAAGGTCGCCAAGGAGCACAGCGAGCTTTCCGAACCGGTCGGCAAGTTCCGCGAGTGGAAGAAGGTGGAGAGCCGCCTCTCGCAGGCGCGCGTCATGCTGCACGACGCCGATCCCGACCTCCAGGCCATGGCCCGGGAAGAGATCGCCCAACTGGAGCCCGAGCTGGCCCGCATCGAGGAGGAGATCGGAATCCTGCTGCTGCCCAAGGACCCCAACGAGGACAAGAACATCGTTCTCGAAATCCGCGCCGGCACCGGCGGGGACGAGGCCACGCTGTTCGCCGCGGAGATGTTCCGGATGTATTCGCGCTTCGCCGAAACCAAGCGCTGGAAGATGGAGGTCATGTCCAGCAGCGAGAGCGCGGCGGGCGGTCTGAAGGAAGTCATCGCGCTGGTGAGCGGCGACAAGGTTTACGGAAATCTGAAGTACGAAAGCGGCGTGCATCGCGTGCAGCGCGTTCCGGTGACCGAGCAGCAGGGGAGGGTGCACACGTCGGCGATCACGGTGGCCGTGCTGCCGGAGGCCGACGAAGTCGAGGTGAAGCTCGATCCCAAGGAAGTCCGCATCGACACCTTCTGTTCCTCGGGTCCCGGCGGGCAATCCGTGAATACGACTTACTCGGCGGTGCGCCTGACCCACATTCCCACCGGCCTGGTGGTGTCCTGCCAGGACGAGAAATCGCAGATCAAGAACCGCGCCAAGGCGGAGCGCGTGCTGCGCTCGCGGCTCTACGAACTGGAGCTCGAAAAACAGCAGGCCGCCCTGGGCGCCGAGCGCCGCAGCATGGTGGGCACCGGCGACCGCAGCGAGAAGATCCGCACCTACAACTTCCCGCAGAACCGCCTCACCGATCACCGCATCGGCTTCACCCTCCACCAGCTCGATTCCGTCATGGACGGCAAGCTGCAGCCGGTGATCGACGCGCTTGTAGCCCACTACCGCAGCGGCAACGGCGCCACCGGCAAACCGGCGGCGGAATGACCGCCGGCACGGCGCTGACGCAGGGGGCGCAACTCCTGGAAGACGCCGGAATCGCGGTTCCCCGGCTCACCGCCGAGGTTCTGCTGGCGTTTGCGCTTTCCCGCGAGCGCGAGTATTTCCACGCGCATCCCGAGCGGGAACTGAGCGAAATCGAGTGGCTGCACTATGGCCGCTATCTGCACGAGCGCATGCAGGGCAAACCCACGCAGTACATCACGCATCGGCAGGAATTCTACGGGCGCGAGTTCCGGGTGACGCCGGACGTGCTGATTCCGCGGCCGGAGACGGAGCACGTGGTGGAGACGGCGCTCGAACTGGCGCGCGGCGCCGGGCGGATTCTCGATGTCGGCGCCGGCTCGGGCGCGTTGGCGGTCACGCTGCAGCTTGAAACCGGAGCCGAAGTGTGGGCCACGGACATCTCGGCCGCGGCCGCCGCCGTGGCCGCCGGAAACGCCGCGCGCCTGGGGGCGCGAGTGGGCGTTGCTGTGTGCGACCTGATGGAGGCCGTGGCGGCTGGCTCCATGGACCTGGTGGTTTCCAACCCGCCGTACGTACCGGAGACAGCCAAAGCGGGCTTGCAGCGCGAGGTGCGCGACTGGGAACCGCACGTGGCGCTGTTCGCAGGCGTTACCGGGTTCGACCTCTACGACCGCATCGTGGCCGATGCGCCACGGGTGTTGCGGCCGGGCGGCTGGCTGGTGATGGAGTTGGGCTTCGGCTGTTGCGAGCATGTCCAGGAGCTGCTGGCGGGCTGGCGGGATCTGCGGACCGTGCCGGACCTGGCGGGCATTCCGCGGGTGGCGGCGGCGCGGGTGGGGTAAGCCCCCTCGCCTTGGCGTCGCCGGATGCTGGCCACCGCGGTTCTTCAATTAAGGTGCCCGCCAGATCCGGACCGCACCGCCCAGATCTTGAAGTACGGTCAGCTTGTCGCGCCACATCAGAGATCCGCTCCAGGAGCGGCCACTGGCAGTCCACCTTTCCGTTGGACGGGCGGCCACAACATCCCAAACCTCGACTATTCCTTCCCCCTTCTCCACCTCGTCAATCATCGCGGCGAGGTGTCGTGAGTCCGGTAACCAAGCGACTGAGCTCACTTGAGCCAGTGAACTCAGCAGGACCTTCATGGCCTCCCGATTGGCTCGGGTGTCCCACACGGTCAGATGGTTGCCCGTCATGGAAAACGCATACCGCAAGTCGGGGGACGGCGTATAGAACCCGTCCGGCATGGCCAGTCTGACAAGCTCTCCTGTTGCCGCCCAGAACGGGACCCCGTCACCGCGTGCCGCCTCCTCGATGGAGCCGGATCCGACAGTAACGATCTTACCCGGCTTGTAGCCGGTCAAAAGAATGCGCTTCCCATCCGGCGACCAATGCACCCTCGCAGGTGGTCCGATGTACAGTGAACGTACGCTGCCATCGGTCAGATGCGCCAGCTTCAGCCAGCCCTCTCTCACGACCGCGACCGATTGGGTGTCAGGCGACCATTCTGAGTCAAAATCCGACCAGCCCCCCGGGGCCGAAATCGGCGAGCTTCTTGCCAGATTTTAGATCCCAAACTCCGGATGGCGCGGCAATCTTCCGCATATCTGGCGATAAGGTCAGCGGGCCACGTGGAAGCGCCTCGCGAGAGAGGCTGACACTGGGAGCAGCCTCTCTTCCATGCCACAGAGAGAGGTGATCTCCCTCGAACCCGACGGCTGCGGCCAGCCTCCCGTCACGCGACACGTCGCACGAATGGGCTCCCCGGGCGATAGTGAAGACGGGCTCGGCATCGTCGCGCCTTAGGTTCCACATGTGGTCGTTGCTGCCCACATACAGCGTCTGGCTGTCACTCGCCCAGGAAAGCGAGATCGCCTGCTCCGTTTGGGGGGCCCGTATGAGGAGCCGTCCGGTATGTGTATCCCAGAGCGAGAGTCCGGTAAACACGGATGTCACGGCAAGAACCTGGCCGTCCGGTGACCAGGCGACTCTGGAAGTCTGCGTCGGGTATCCAAGCCCCGGCTCGATCTGGCTCCGCCAAGGCTTGTCGCCCGCGAGACCAAACCGTCCCCCTTTTGCCTCCAGCTTCCCGACCGGGATGCTCCGCGTCACGGCCATCGTCCCGACGTTCCAAATGTCGATGGACTCGCCCTCAAGTCTCCCGGCGAGGACTGCAAGCTCGCCGCCGCCTGGCGACCAGGAGAATCCCTGCTGGGGATAACGCCTCTGTTCCTCCTCGGTTCTGCCACCAAGCAATGGAATCCGGCGGTCGAGCGTGAGGTCGTACAGAACGATGTCCAACCCTAGCGCGAGCGCGATCCGACGACGGTCGGGCGACCATCCGAGCTCGATGCTGTACACTTCTTCGTTGACCGATCCGGTTGCCACCTGGCGCTCGGGAGACGATCCCATTGGATTCCAGATCTCAATGGTGCGGCCCAATATGCCGAGCCGCTTCCCGTCCGGGGACCAACACAAGCCCCCGACCGGCGGGTCTGTCCGGACGACCGAGTTGAGGAGGCGCCCGGCCGCCGTGTCCCGCAGTTCGAAGCCTCGGCTGGTGATGACCGCCAGCAATCGGCCGTCCGGGGATATCTTGGCGTCAGACCAGTTTCCCGCACCCCAGATCCCCAGAGGCACAAGAGCATGTACCGCGACATCCTCTCCAGTGGCTGTCGGAGACAGGCACACGAGTGTACAGAGCGCCATCGCCAGAGACCGCATTTCGATATGTTACCGCGCGAGTGCTGTCGGAAGTGGGCGGGCGGGACGCTTGCCTCTGGTGGTTTCCAACCCGCCCTACGTGCCGGAGACCGCCAAAGCGGGATTACAGCGCGAGGTGCGCGATTGGGAGCCGCACGTGGCGCTATTCGCGGGCGAAAGCGGGTTCGACCTCTACGACCGCATTGTGGCGGACGCGCCGCGAGTTTTGCGGCCGGGCGGGTGGCTGGTGATGGAATTGGGGTTCGGCTGCCACGAGCATGTGGGGGCGCTCCTCGCGGGCTGGCGGGAGTTGCGGATCGTGCCCGACCTGGCGGGGATTCCGCGCGTGGCGGCGGCGCGGGCGGGTTAGTTGGCTGCGTTGTTACGGGTGCTTGTCTACGGCGCCAGTGATATCCTCGAAGCATGACTCCCCGCATCGTGATCGAGCCGGGCAAGCGGTCGGGCCAGCCGTGCATCCGCGGGCTGCGTATCACCGTCTGGGATGTGTTGAATTGGCTCGCCGCCGGCATGACCGAGCAGCAGATCATCGATGACTACCCGGAACTGGAGCATGCCGACTTCCGTGCAGTCTACGAATTTGCCGCCAAGCTGGGCAAACGCGTGGCTTTGTGAAACTGCTGTTCGACGAGAACCTCTCGCGCAAACTCGTGGTTCGGCTGGCCGAACTGTATCCGGAGTCGGCTCATGTTGCGGAGTTCGATCTACTCGAAAGCCCGGATCGTGAGATTTGGGAGTTTGCCAAGGCCAATGCGTTCATCATCGTGAGCACGGACTCGGATTTCTATGAACTCGCCACGACAATAGGGCCGCCCCCAAAGATTGTATGGCTCCGGCGCTGGACGCATCCGACCAGAGACGCAGAGGAAGTACTGCGGCGCGAAGCCATCCGGATCACCGAATTCGCGGCTGATCGCGAGCTCGGCGTCCTGATTCTGGACCGCGATTGACGGACTGACGGTCCGGCCGGCGGTGTGGGCCACAAGCTGGCTTATCGTTCCTAATCAGACCCGTTCAAATAGCCCTGTCAAGGCAAAGTAGAAATGTCCTATTCCCAGCAAAGTAGAAATGTCCTCTTTACGTGGTAAAGCCGATGGGTGGGGAATATAGTGGATTCGTC
>Ga0209039_10001733_pt1 | contig 19759 bp, 20 predicted proteins | sample BogFormECP12_OM1_FD_188238 | JGI IMG/M metagenome (GOLD analysis project Ga0209039, IMG submission 188238) | Bog forest soil microbial communities from Calvert Island, British Columbia, Canada - ECP12_OM1 (SPAdes) (version 2) | ecosystem: Environmental > Aquatic > Freshwater > Wetlands > Bog ...
ACCGTCACGGTAACGCCCGGCACCGGATCCGTAACCTTATGTGATCCGGCACGGAGGTTGTGTGGATGGATATCGCATGCTGTCTTGACGAGATTGAGAGTCAGGTAGGTAGGCTCTCGGCGCTCCAGAAAATTCTCCTTGGCACCGACGGATCGGTCACACAGCTGCTGGAATCGGTGACCGGTCATTCGGTTGCGGTCCGGACCCGCGAACAGGAGGTCGTGAAAGCAGATGCCGATGCCGCAGAACATCTCGGCGTTGCACCGGGCGATGCGGTGAATCACCGGGTCGTGGAGCTCCTTGACGCTGCCACCGGTGAGGTGCTGGTCTACGCGAAATCGCAGACACCCATTGCCCGGCTGGCACCGGAGTTCCGGGACGATCTTATGCGTGCTGACATCCCCATCGGAAAGATCATCGAGCGGCACCATATCGAAGCCCGGCGGGAGATCCTCACCGCCCGGGTAATCCCGGCAAAAGATGACATGTACAGGATCTTCTCCATCTGCAAAAACGAGCCACTGCTCTCCCGCCAGTACCGGATTATCCACGGGGGCGAGCCGCTCATCTTCATTGAAGAGCAGTTCCCATACAGCCAGTTCCTCGACGAGCACAGGGTGATTGTACGAACACCGTCGCGTATCCATGTTACGCTGCTCGACATGAACGGCAGCCTTGGAAGGGTCGACGGAGGGGTAGGGATCACGCTTGACGACCCCGCGGTCCTTCTCGAGGCGCAGGCAAGCCCTACCCTCGAAATCCGCGGCTGTGACAGCCGGACCGCGGCGCTGGTCCGGGAGTGTGCACAGAATGTGCTGGTTGCACTCCGGGCCGGTGGAAGCGTCTCGATCACGGTACGTGAGCACTTCCCTGCCCACCGCGGTCTCGGAAGCGGTTCCCAGCTGGCGCTTGCAACCGCCCGGGCCTGCTGTGAGTTGTACGGCACAACCCTGCCCACAGCAGAACTGGCCCGGATGGCCGGGCGCGGCGGAACCTCCGGTATCGGTACGGCAGCATTCGACTATGGGGGTTTCATCGTTGACGGCGGCCACCGGTTCGGGCCGGGCCGCGAGAAGACCGGCTTTGCGCCGTCCTCCGCGTCAAAAGGCGTGCGTCCGCCGCCGGTCCTTATGCATCACGATTTTCCTCGGGACTGGCGTATCCTGCTTGCGACCCCGGCGCTCCCTGAAGGGGTGAGCGGGGCGCGGGAGCGGGAGATCTTCCGGGCCTGCTGCCCGGTCCCGCTCGAAGAGGTCAGGACGCTCTGCCACGAGGTGCTGATGCGGATGCTTCCCGGCATCGCCGAAAAGGATCTCGACTTGTTTGGCACATCCGTCAATGCCATCCAGTCGCTCGGGTTCAAGAAGATCGAGCTCTCCTTCCAGCCCCGGGAGGTCACCGGCCTCCTTGAGACGATGCGGTTGGCCGGGGCTGCTGGTGCCGGTATGAGTTCGTTTGGCCCGACCCTGTATGCCATCGGCGATACGGGGATGCAGGATATCGAACGGGCGGCGCAGTCATACCTGCAGGAGATCGGAGGTGGGACCACGCTCATCACCTCCGCACGCAACACTGGCGCAGCAGTCAGGATCGCCTGATACTTCCCGGCTGCCGGCCGCAAACTAAAAAACGTTTTTCCTACTCCCCGATCGCGACAAGCATCTCTTCCAGCGACGGGTACCGGGACTCGATCCGTTCCACTCTCCCGCCGGCAGCCGCGATCGCTGCAGAGCACGCATTGAGGCCGGCCATATCCCCGGCGTCGCAGGCAAGTCCCCGGTCATCCAGCCGGTAGGGTACCGTGTTCCGGTTGATGCGGGAAGGATCGGGGTGGGCAAACCAGATCGTGTAGGTGATCGAGCCGAACTGCTCGCGGAGCTCGTCCATGGTGCCCAGCGCCACCACCTTCCCGCGACGGAGGATCATCACCCGGTCGCAGATAGCCTCGACCTGGTACAGGTTATGGGCCGAGAGCACGATGGTCCGGCCCTCGCTTTTAAGTTTTTTTAAGTACCCGGCGATGAAACGTGAGGTCATCGGGTCGAGCCCGCTCGTCGGCTCGTCGTAGACCAGGAAAGTGGGGTCGTGGATGAGCGAGCGGGCGATCGCGGTCTTGCGCTTCATGCCCTTACTAAACTCACCCAGCTTCTTCCCGCCGGTCTCAAGAGAGAGGGCGGTGAAGAGCCGGCGGGTGCGGATGGTGATCTCCTCTTTATCGATCCCGTAGATCTCACCGAAAAACGCGAGATAGTCCTCCGCGGTCATCGTCTCGTAGAGCCGGGACTCCTCGGGAAGGTAGCCCAGCGTCTCCTTGAAAGCCACAGGATCGTGGATAACATCGATCCCGTTCACGGACAGTTCACCGGAGGTGGGTGCGACCAGCCCCGCGATGATCTTTAACAGCGTGGTCTTGCCGGCCCCGTTGTGTCCCACGATCCCGAAAATCCCGGCGCCGGGAAACGAAAAACTCACCTCGTCAAGAGCGGTAAATCCGTCGTAACGCTTGGTCAGGCTGCTTGCTGTGATCACCGCAGGTTCCCCAAAAGGGCCGGGCCTTTGCTGTACTGTGGTGGGGAGGGGGACATATACGTTAGGATAGATGCAGGCCAAACGTCGCCGTCGTGTCAGCACCGATCAGTATTTGAGTCCGTTCCCCACACCTATTGGCTATCCACGGTGTTTTCCGGAGATACAGCCATGAGTGCAGGAAGAGACATTGCGACCATCGCACGCTGGGAAGTGAAAAAGACCTTCTCGGTCATGTCGCGCAATATCCTGCCGGTCGCGATCGTCCTTTTTGTGCTCCTTGTCCTTGTCACCGGGTTTGCCGCCCAAAGCGGCCTGCACATCCAAGACGGGATGTACCGGATCGGGGTCGATGACCCGAAGGTCGCCGCCATCTTTGCATCCGATGCACGGTTCACGGTTTACCAGGAGAGCGACCCCGGACTTGCCGGCAACAACGGGGTGTACGATCTTGTCATAATTAAAGGTGTCATCTCCGCAAACCCGACGGAAAAGGGGCTGTCGGCGGAAAACGCTCTCGAACGGGACTATGCGCAATACAAAAACAGCGTCTACGCGAACGAGAGCGACCTTTTTGCCGCGTACCCGCTCTGGATCGATACCCAATCGGTGGAGAGCGAACTCAACTTCTCAGCAACCCAGAACGGCCAGTACATGCAGGTAGCACCCGGGCGGGGACCGCCGTTACCGCAGGGCCCCGTAGAAAACGTCCCCACACCCTCGCCCACGCTCGGCATCACACAGGAAGATCTCCGGCAGGAACTGGCCACATCATCGCAGGAGAACACCCAGGTCTCCCGGTACACGGATGTGCTCTCCCCCGGGCAGGCCGCCATGGGATCGTTTGTGACCCCGGACCAGCTCTCGCCTCCTCTTCCCTTTGATTCGATCATCCTTGTCTTTGTCTTCATCTTCCCGCTCTACTTCACCTCGCAGTTTTTCATGATGAGCATCATGAACGAGCGGATAGAACGACAGGGCGAGCCTCTCCTCTCCCTGCCGGTGAAGACCTCGTCCATCATTATCGGAAAGATGCTCCCGTATTTCCTCGGGATGCTTGCGATCTGCGCCGGGATCACACTCTACATCAGGGCCTCGCCGCTTGTCCTCCTGCCTCTCATCCCGATCATCATCTTCTTTCTCGCAAACGCCCTTGTCATCGGGATGCTCTCCCGGAGTTTCAAGGAACTCTCTTTCATCTCCATCTTCTTTTCCACCGTTGCTACGTCGTACCTCTTCTTCCCCAGCATCTTTGCAAACGTCCACGTGATCAGCCTCGTCTCCCCTCTTACGCTGATCGTGCTCACTATCCAGGGAACCGCCTGGACGGTTTCGGATTACGTCTATGCCACCGCGCTCTTCTGGCTGACCGCTGCCGTACTCTTCTATATCGCGGCACAGAATTTCAACGAAGAGCGCCTCTTCTCCGAAAAGAAGTTCCTGCCCCGGATCCGCGAGTTCGTTTCCGGCATCCTCCCGCAGCGGCACCCGTATGCGGCGCTCTTTCTGCTTGCCGTCTTCTCGATCCCGTTTGTCTTCATGGCCCAGATGATGGGCCTTGTCGTCTTCTTCAACCTGCCCATGCCGTACTCGCTCGTGCTCCTGCTCGTGCTTGCAGCGCTCATCGAGGAGATGGCAAAAACGGCCGGTATCTACACGCTCTTTGTGCGGGATCCTTCCTTCTTCTCGTGGAAGAACCTGATCCTGGCCTGTGCCACCACCGCGATCGGGTTCCTCGTGGGGGAAAAACTGCTCCTCTTTGCCACGCTTACCCAGATCACCGAGTCCGTCTTCGGGAGCGTCCTCTTTTTGTCGCTGGGCGTGCTCTGGATGCCCCTCCTGCTCCACTTTGCCTGTGTCCTCATTATTGCCTGCTCGCTCAAGGCGGGGGGAAGAAAGGGGCTTATTCCAGGCCTTATTGCCGCGACCGTGGTCCACTGCTGCTATAACCTGTATATCCTGGGGTGGATCCGATGAAAGCCTGGCACATAGCGGTTGTTGCAAAAAAAGAGTTCCACGGGCTCGCATCCGAAAAGACGATCCTCCTTGCCGTCCTGCTCCAGGTCTTCATCGCGCTCTTCTCATCGTTTCTCATGGTCGGGCTTACCTCCATGTACGACCCGGCAGCCCTCTCGGGATATTCCCACTTCCGGTACGATATCGCGTACGCGGGAAACGAGACCCCGCTTCTCGGGTACCTTGAGGGTAGCACGGCCCTGCGGGTGCACCAGATGGACCTCTCGGCCGCGATCGAACTCCTGAAAGAGCGCAGGCTCTCCGCGGTCCTGTACGTCCCGGACACCCGGCCCGATTCCGATGACCCAGTAAAGATTACGCTCTACACGCTGACAGACGATCTCCAGGGAGCGGTCGTCGACGTGAGGCTGAAGTCTGTCTTTCTCCAGTACGAGCAGGACCTGCGGACAGTCCGGGCCAGCCGTCTGGATGTGACGCCGATCCCGCTCCAGGTCCCGGCCTCGGCCGGCAGCGGCGATTTCTTCGGTTTCGTGTACGGCCTTTTAGTCCCGCTCCTTGTCTTCCTGCCGGGGATCCTCTCCGCGGCACTCGTGATCGATCTTGTCACCGAGGAGTACCAGCACGGGACACTGGAGACTCTCGTCTCCACGCCGGTTACCTTTGCGGAAATGGTCTGGGGGAAGGTACTCACCTGCGCCATCCTTGTCCCGGTGCAGGCAGGGGCATGGATCCTCCTCCTCTCCGCGAACAGGATCGCTATCGCGAACCCTATCCTCATTCTTCTTCACGTCACCCTCGCCTCATCACTCCTGATCCTTCTTGGAGCCGTCTGCGCCCTTCACTACCGGGAGCGGACAGCAGCGCAGTTCGTCTTTTCGACCGCTCTTGTAGTCATCCTGCTTTTCGTTCTCGCCCTGCCCTACAACCCGCTCAACCTGGTCGCCCGGCTCTCGGTCGGGACAGCGGGCGCAGAGCAGTGGGTCGTCCTTGGCGCCATCGGCCTTACCGTGCTCGCGCTCGGGTACGGGATGCAGAAGTACGCCGGCCGGATCTGGCGGGAGCAGTCAGGGAAATAATCCGGGAAGATCAGCCAAAAAGATCAGGATGGGGGGTTGAGGGATGAAGAGGTGGAAGAGTAGGGGTTAGTGGAGGTCAGGTCCTTGTCGATGACCAGAAAGTCATTGCCCCCGATGGTGACATGCACTTTTGCATGATCGGTGCCGTCGAGCGTGCCCGGCAGGGTGATCGAGGCGTCGCTGGAGATCTGGCCGGCATCGTTGTTATTCGTGATCTGCTTCTCCTCCACGGTCCCGTCTGCCAGGGTAACCGTGAGATCAATGACCTGGGCTGAGCTCATGCCGGGTCCTCCGCTGCATTGCAGAATGATCTTGCCGGTGGGCCGGTCCTTGGTCAGCGAGAGGTAAATCATCTGGTTTGCGGGAAGCGGGACGATCGATTCAAACGTGGTGGCAACAGGGGCGATGGTTTCCTGGGGGCTCTCCGGCACCGGGGTCGTAACGGTGGTTCCGACCGGCTGGATCTGGGCCTGGGTCGGGCTCGTGCACCCGGCAAACAGCGCACAGAACAAAAGCGCACAACAGGCAGCAGCTGGGATCAGGTATCTCATGGATAACCCTTTCGTCCGGGAATATTTCTGGTTTGTGTTCATGCCTTTCTGCTGGCAGGACACAAAAAGGCGGGCAGCAAACGTGCAGAAAGAAAAAGATCTGATGTTTTCCTGCAGGGATCCGGAAAAAATCCTCCGGAAATCGAAATAAGAACAGTTAAATTAAAAAGGACACCCGGATTAACTTTACCTATCAGGAGTAAGAGGAATGTTCTGTCCAAAATGTGGGAAAGAGACTGACGCTTCCGGACAATTCTGCCAGTGGTGCGGGGCACCGATAGATGCAGTTCCCCAGGGGCCGGCAATTATGGCCTCACCCGAGGCTGAAGAAGCGCCCGAGGTCGGGGTATACGCCGGTCTCGGGCGGCGGTTCGTTGCATTTATCGTCGACTTTATCCTTATTTCCCTGTTCGGCATCATCGTGGTTGCGTTTTTCAACCAGGCAAACGGGATCATGTATCTCTACTATATCGTGACTGCCCACGCGCCGATCTCTTCCCTCACCGAGGCGGGAACACCGATCGCGGCCCTTGGCCCGATCGTTGCCGCGGTAGGACTTCTCGTCATCGTGGTTCCCTGGCTCTACTATGCAGGCTTTGAGTCCTCGCGGGGACAGGCCACCCCGGGTAAAGTCCTCATGCGCCTCGAAGTGACCGACCTTGAAGGCAACCGGATCTCCTTTGGCCGGGCGACACTCAGGTTCTTCGGGAAGTTCATTTCGACGTTGATCATCTTTATCGGGTTTTTGATGATCGGCCTCACCAAGAAACGGCAGGGGCTCCATGACAAGATCGCCGGTTGCCTCGTACTCCTCCAGGATTAAATCTTTTTTTTAGAAGATTCCACGACCGGATGCAGGTGATCCTCCGGCTGGATGATAAAATTCTCTGGCTGTCCGAGGATGTGCTCTCTGCTGATGAGTTTTATCGGATCTTTGCGCAGTACCCGGCGGAAGGGATGGAGGTAGGCCCGGTGTCGGAGCGAGTGCACAGTCTTGCAGCAATAGAATTCCAGAATGTCGATGCCCCACTGGACTGCACCCACCGGCTCACCTCCATGGAACAAGTTGGGCCAGAGGAATTTCATATATGACCAGATAGATAAAAATAGAAATGACAGGGCAACAAGATTACACAACAGATGGTAAAACTCTCCCGCTGGATATGTCTTGAATGCCACTATATCTACGATCCCGCAAAAGGGGATAAGAAAGGGGGAATCCCACCGGGTGTTCCGTTCGAGGATCTGCCGGACACGTGGCGCTGCCCGGAATGTGGTGTCCTTAAAAGCAAGAAAGGCGTATTCAGGCAGCTCGACGAATAAAATACCTGAGCGGTTCTGTTGCATCGGTTGGTAACCAATATTTCATCTCGTTAAAATTATCCGATCAATCGCCAAAGCAACAGCACCCGCTTCGTCACCAATACACACCATAAACGATGTAATTAAAAAAAAAGAAAATCGTTGACTGTATCATCGTCCTTTTCTCAATTGACAACTATAACCCCGACAGGAGTCTCCCTGCCTTCCTTTCGGCACCCGTCCCGGGCCTTCCGCAACCGGGGGCTCCGTGACGGTCACCGGTACCGAAGCTTGATCCCGAGCAGGACGAGGATCAGGACAAGCGAGATGCCATTTGCCCCGATGATGGGGAGAGCATTTGTCCAGACCCCGTACACGAGCCAGAGAAAGACACCGGTTGCGTAGAGCACGAGCATGGAGAGCGAGATGTCCCTTGTCTCCTTGAGCCGCCAGCTCCGGACAACCTGCGGAACATAAGCGACCGTCGTGAGTGTCCCGGCAATAAAACCGACGAGCGTGATAGTGTTCATACGTGACTGTCCTCATTCGTGTGGGTCGTCTGCCCATTTATACCGGTGGGCCTTCCCGAGATCCCGGTCACCCCTGCATGGATTCCGGCGAGAACTGATCGGCGACCACGAGCCAGCGGCCACCCTGCTTTACGAGCGTGAACATATCCCGGCCCTTCATCGCGATCTCCTGCCCAGCCATCATAAAACGGATCGCAAAGAAATACGTCACCACGGCGCAGGTGCCCCGGCAGAAGAACCTGACCCGGTGGCCGGTCTCCTCCCATGCATGGATCGTCGCCGCTTCCGCAAATGCCCGCCACCCGGCGATATATGCATCACGGCCTTCGAGCCGTCCGGGGGTCGTGGGACCGATCGCAACCGCATCCTGGTGGATAAATTTCCCAAACGCTGGTTCATCCCAGGTCTCAGTCCAGCACCGGTTCATCGCCTTGATGGTTGAAATTACTTCGACCAAACGTTCTGTTTCATCCATACTTGTCACCATCCATTCTGTGAAACGATCAGGTAAAAACGGGCAGGTGTGCGAAGGGTGAAAGTGCCGTAAATGAGGAACCCGACAGGGCAGTACCACCAGGGTAATGTGAAGGATTCATTTTTCCATGGGAAAATACCGGCGCGTCATCGCGTGAGCTTCGCTGAGCCATGCAGCCCGCTGTGCATCCGTGCTTGTCACGACCACGGAAAATATGCGCCGGTGAAACACCGGAACACCACAGAAGGAAAAAATGCAGTTGTTCCAGAGCCGTTCAAGCGGATCGCCAAAGACCTCCCGTTCCCTCTCCACCGGGGTATTTGAAGTATTAAAGACGAGCGCGGTCCCTGCTTTCAGGAGGCCGGCCGGGATCCCCTCTCCATCATCCCCTTCCAGAAAGCGATACGCAACTCCGGGACGGATGACCCGGTCAACCCAGCCCATGAGTATTGCCGGAGGCTGGCCCCACCAGTCAGGATGGACGATGATGATGCCAGCTGCTTCTGCAATCTTACGGCAGTGCTCTGCTATAGGTGCGTCGAGTGGCACATCACGGGGGATCTCGTCATAGGGCAGCACCGGGTCGAAACGTTCAGCATAGAGATCGTGGAACTGCACGGAATGACCGTGATCGGCAAGCGCCTGCACGACGGTTTCTGCAATAGCGTGGTTGAAGCTTCCCGGCCTGGGGTGGGCAAGGATAACAAGGACGCTCATACCTACACCTGCCCGGTTCCCTTGAAAAAGGTATAACAGAATACACCGCCCGGTTCGCAGGTATGGTACAGGTCCGCGATTGCCCTCTCCCATTCATCCTTTGTCATCATACCCCTCCCGAGCACGGTGTCCCTGACCCCTTCGACCATCGCGGTGAATGTCTGGCGGATAAAACCATCAACGAGCCCCGGCTGTGACGCATCGACATACACCATGCGGGGAGAGACCTGCACATCCGCGTATCCGGCGGAAATAAGCAACGGGTAGAGTTCCCGGCCGACGAGCGCATTGCCCCCTGCCTCTCGCTGGAGATCGATCAGGCACCGGATTGCCCTATGCGCCCCTGCGCTGTCGGGATGGAAATATGCCGAGCCATGATCGCCTTCGATCACGGTGATCGTCCCACCCGGCCTGATGAGCGGGCGCAGGGACGTAAGCGCCCGTTTCGGATCGGGAAGATGTTCCAGCACGAAGCAGACGAAAATGTGGTCGAAACTTGACGGGGCAAACGGGAGGCTGAAGAGATCCCCGGCCTGAAACGTCACGTTCGTGATTCCCTCAGCCCGCACCCGTTCCTGTGCATGCCGGATCGATCCGGGGGAGATATCTATTGACGTGATCTCCGCACCGGGACTGTTCCGTGCAAGGATGACCGTCTGGGCGCCGGTACCGCAGCCGGCTTCGAGCACACGGCTTCCGGCAGGGTACCGGGTGTCGAGGTGGAGAAGGGAGGTCAAGGTGCGGGCCTGGTCGCTCAGCCGTTCCGCTTCCCTTTCCGAATACCCGTGGACGTATTCTGCCCTGTTCATGCGTATATGCCCGGTTACCGGTGCGGCGTTACCGGTATAAAAGCACGGCGATTCCCAAAGGGAACCGGAAACACCGGTGTGTTTTTCATCCCATTGTCCCGGAGATCAGCCAGATGCCAGATCTCCGGCTGCGACCCGGACCTGCTGGTAGTGCGGGGGATAGAATATCCTCCCTGAGACCCGGAGCGGGTCGGAAAACGTGATGGCGTCGCCATCTCTCTCAGCGGTTACGATATATGAGTGGTACCGAAGCCGCTGAACTTCGGGCAATGAGAGGTACGGTGCTACTTCGCCTCCCGATGTATTCGTAAATCTGGGATAGACCGTGCGCCCGGAAAACCCCGAGCCGATCCGGTATTCCTGAACCGTCCACGAATCATCGGTATCATACAGCGCAAGCCACCGAAGAGGATTTACCTGAGGGATCGCACGCACTGCATCACGAAGTGCCGGGCGGGATGCGCAAAACGCTATCGCCCGTACGAGCAGGAATGCACCGAAAATCGCCACGTACACCACCATCCCTTCAGCGAGCGTGACAACGCCCAGCGCCATCCAGATCACAAAGAAAAGGCTTACTGCCATCAGGAAAATGCTCGGGCCCGGAAGGACGAAAAATGCGTATTTCCGGTCAGATACCGGGGCAAGAAGCGGGATGCCCGGGGTTGCCGGGAGATCCATAGCGAGGTGCAGGAATGCACCGGCCAGCACAGCCGCAAAGCCTGCCGGCCCGGTGCCCCATGACTGGGCAGGGTTTATGAACCCGGTGAGGGTGACAAGCGCGATACCGGCATACGCGAGGGCGGTCATCACGACTGCGCCCGCGAAACTGTGGGCTATCCCACCGTGGATGAAGAGGTAGAGCGAAGGGTGGTGGCGGGAGAAGAGCGAGAAGAGGATGTCGGTATCGATGATGACCGCCCCGAGAACTACAAAGGGCAGGAGCTGCGGAAGACCGAGCGCGTATGCAAGGATCGCGGCGATCAGCGCATGGGTAAGGGAGTCCACACGGTTTGGTTGCCGGCGCACCTACAAAAGGCTGCCCATTCCCGCACAGCCCCATCGATGAGTACAAATACCGGCCGGGGCCTGTACGTACGCTCCGGATCAGGGATAACCACCGGTTTCATTGATATAACCTGACGGTTACATCACCGGAAAGTACTCAAAACCCGGGCGACAATGTATCCGCTTACTCAGGGAGGAATGACCCGGGAATGACCAATCCACATGAGCACCCGCTCCGGAACCTGCGGGCGGCCGGGCCGGTCTGGCTCGCAGTTCTCTGTATCGGCGTTATTCTTACTGCGGGGTGCATGGGAGCCGGAACTGCAGAGGTGCCTGTCCTCGCCCCTTCGGCTACCCCTGACGCCCTTTCGATGTCATCATCCCGCTCCCTGCCGGCCTCGCTCTCCCTCGATCCCATCGTCGGGACGTGGAGGAGCCCGGGGCCTGCGTACCAGTTCAGGATCGTGTTCGATCTGGCCAAGACGACACAGGAGACCTATGCAAACCAGCCCGGGTTCATGTACAACGGGACGTGGCAGCCGGCGGGAAACAACCTGTACCTCGTGACCCGGAACAACGGGGATAAGACCATCTGGGTCTACTCCCCGGCATCCAACACCCTGGCCAAACAGTCGGTCCCTGGCATCACCTATTCGCTCTACCAGGGAACGACGAGTGCTTCAACAGCGGCCTTTGCCGGGAACGGGAGCATGGTGGTTCCTTTTACCGCGGGCGGAACTCGCCTGTGGGCATTTACCCTGGACTACTCCGGCCAAAGTAATTTTATCGTCTGGCTCACGGACAGCATGGGCAGCCGGGTCGCGCTCCTTGCAAACAAGATCGGAACCAGTTCTGTGGTAACTGCCCAGAAACTGAACCCGGGAAAGTATTATCTCGATGTGAATGCAGGTGGCCCCTGGACTATCCAGGCCTCATGCTCATAACTCCGCCCTGCTCAGGTACAAAAATGATATTCCCCGGTATTACACCAGCATGAACGTGAAGAAATAAAACGCAATCAGCGGGATGAATACCATGAGGTAGAGGGTGCGGTTCCACTTCCATATCGCACTGCCGTCCATCGTGGAGATGGGTATCAGGCTGTAAACCGCGGTGATGAGGTTGATGGTGAAACCCAGACCCCCGGCGATTGCCCAGATCCCTCCAAATTGTACCATGAACAGGAAGACCAGCATCAGGATAATACTGATAACAGGCCCTGCGACCATCTCGATTCCCAGCTCGCGTGTCTCCTCCGCATTCTCATCCCGTTCCACGATGTTCCGATAGGACTGGGCGAAGGCATTTCCATAGAGCCAGGCAGTCAGAAACATGATGACTGTGCCAAGGCCCCAGAACTGGATATCGGTATCATGGCCGTACCGGTTTGCGAAATACCGGTGGGCAAAATCGTGCAGTATGACTGAGACCGCACCGACAAGAATGTAGATAAGTACCATCTGCAGGGTCAGGGCAGCCCGATCGGCGAGCAGGAATGCCACTGCTACCATAATGACTGCGGCCTCAAGGACAAGGATCTCGACGGCGGAAAGACCGAAAAACGGTCGTTCTCGTCTCTCTGCTTTGATCTCCCGGGCCTCAATCTCTTTGTCACTGATCTTCTCGACTGCATGGCCTCCGGCAAGATCGGCGAAGAACTTTGCCACTTTTGCACCGAGCTGGGCAAGGGAACCGATATGGACGAGGAGGAACTGGATGAATACCACGGCAAGGCTCGTCAGCACCGCGGCGAGGGCCATAAACTGCGGCGGGATAAATGCTGCAGTGGGGAGGTTCTTATCGGTAGTGCCTTTTGCATCCTGAATCAGGCCAACGATCCCCCCGGCATGAACCTTCACCGGGGTTACCGGCACGGGAACCGGAACCGGGGCCGGAAGGCTTGCATTGATGTAATGTGTCCGGGAGAGCGCGTCACTGCCGAAGTCGCTGCTCACTTTTAACCTGACATCATAGATGCCGGCCTGAGTATAGGTATGAACCGGGTTCTGTTCCGAGGAGGTGGTGCCGTCGCCAAAGTCCCATGTCCAGTCAGCGGGCGTGTTCTTTGAAAGATCCGTAAATGCGACCGTAAGCGGGATAGTTCCTTCGGAGGGTAAAGCGGAAAAGTTCGCTTCGGGGGGATAGCCTGCCCCGATGAAATCCGCAACCGTTCTGGTATTCGAACCGAACTGGTTGATCACGGTCAGACTGACGGTATATTCGCCGCTGGAAAGATAGGTATGCGTCGGGTTCTGCATTGCCGAGCTTGTACCGTCGCCAAAGTCCCAGTGATAGGTCATGGGCTGATAACCCTGGGATGTATCGGCAAAACTGACCGTAAACGGAGGCGGGCCGTACCGTACACTGGTGTAAAAACCGGCTACCGGCGGGTTAATAACGGTGATATAACCACTGCCGTTCCCCGCCGTTGTATCCGCAGCAACGCTGGTGAGCAGGAGTGCAGTACCGAGTACGGCAACGAGCAGGATACGCGTGAAAAATCTCATTGTTTCCCTGATCCAGAATAATCCCGGGCGCTTGTGCAAGAGGACCCGTTCCGGCTATTCTCTCCGTTTCTCCTTTTAGGTTCTTAAAGAAATTGGTCTAAAACTAAGGGGTTAGGTATCGGCCTTTATCAGGTGAGAGGAATCTCTTCTTTCCGGAATCGTTCGATGATCTGGACGTTCATGTAGTCCCGGATACTGTTGCCATACTGGAAGCCGACTGCATAGATGGTGATCTGGAATGTCATTGTTGACTTGTCCATATTCATGAGATATATTGTCGGGGATGGATCGTGAGCAATGATATCCTGACGGTTCTTTACCGCGTCATCAGAGATCTCTTGTAGCACCCTTTTGACAAGAGAGATATCCAGGGAATTCGAGACCGTTACCGGGATCTGGATCCTGACCTGCGGGTTTGGCAGGGAATAGTTATGGACCACACTCGTTGCAATCTTGCTGTTGGGGATGGTCACGACATCTGAATCGAGTGTTATGATACGGGTGCTCCGTGGACCGATATGGGTTACGTCACCAAGAACATCGTTGATCAGCACCCGGTCCCCCACCTTGAACGGCTGGTCGGTGATGATAACTGCTCCACCAAAGAAGTTCGAGAAGAGATCCTGTGCTGCGAGGGCGATGGCAATGCCGACGATTCCTGCGCCGGCGATGAGCGGTGTAATATTAATATTGTACAGGGTCAGGATGTAGAGGATGCCGGTAAACCAGATGATATACTTCCCGATTTTCTGGAGAATTTCCACGATCTGGTCATCGATATCAGTCTCGGTTTTTTCGGCGAGGGCCTTTCCATAGATCCGCAGAAAATCGTCAAGAAATGTTGCAACAATCCACGTTCCGATGATGACGTACCCGGATAAAAGGACATTCGCATCCCGAAGCCATTGGTACTGGGGATAGAGATCAATCAGGTGATGGATCGCAAAGAAAAACGGAATGAAAAACGCGAGTATCGTGAGCGGTGCGCCAAGTGAGTGCACCACAAGATCATCCATCATTGTCTCTGTCTTCTCTGCCTGCTCCTTGAGGAAAATAAAGACAAAATGAACAACTACTGCGGCAAAAATCCCTGCCGCAAGGAACAAGATAGTATCTGTAATTGCCTGGTCCATGTATGATAGCGTTGGCATTTCGTGAAGATGAATATTGCAGGTATGTGTTTATGGATATCTGCCATGGGAAGGGGAAAAATTCGCCGGCGGGATACGACCCCTGCACCACGTTCGCTGTTTTGGGGAGGAACAAAAGAAACGCATGAAAACTTTTTTAGATTGTAATGAAAGCAGGATCCTGTTTTACAGAAAAATATCCGCAGGAAAATGCGATCAATGTGAGCCGTAAAAGAGAATTTGACTTTATACTACGATAATGAGGCCAGGGCCGAGATTTGAACCCGGGTCGAGGGATCCACAGCCCCTTAGGATAACCAGACTACCCTACCCTGGCAGATGTTCCAGTTAATTTGGGCGTGAACTCTGATTAATATTTCTCCCTTTTACGCGAAGGGATCCCGTCCTTGAAAGAACCGTCCGGGCCCCCTCGCGGTCTGGGGAGGACTTTAATAGGGTGGGGAGTCCATTAAGTTATCAGGTGGCCCTGAAAGGATATCGTTAATAGATGGCATGCGGCGTCCGGTGACGCTGCGCCATGGATGATTTTTAATCTGCGATCAGGGCACGCGCGAACGGGAGGGGTGGGGAAATGGCGGCAGACCCGAAGATCAGGACGCCTATTGTGTGCGTTATGGGCCATGTGGATCATGGCAAGACCTCGCTCCTCGACCGGATACGCGGCTCATCGGTTGTTTCTTCAGAAGCGGGTGCGATCACCCAGCATATCGGGGCGACTATCGTCCCCATCGATGCGATCCGTAAGATGAGCGGATCGATGGAGAAGGTCCCCTTTAATATCCCCGGCCTGCTTTTCATCGACACCCCCGGGCACCACGCATTCACCACGCTGCGGGCCCGGGGCGGGGCACTTGCCGACATGGCGATCCTTGTGGTCGACATCAACCAGGGGTTCCAGCCCCAGACGATCGAGGCACTCCAGATCCTCCGGAACTGCAAGACGCCATTCGTGATAGCGGCGACAAAGATCGACCGGGTCCACGGCTGGCGAATCAACAAAGACGAATCGTTTTTGTCAAGTTTTGCAAAGCAGAACGAACGGGTGCACAGCGATATTGAGACAAAAACCTACGAGATCGTGGGAAACCTCTCCGATCTCGGGTTCTCCGCCGACCGGTACGACAGGGTCTCGGATTTCCGGCGCAACCTTGCGATCGTCCCCGTGAGTGCCCACACGGGAGAAGGAATCGCCGATCTTTTAATGGTCATGATCGGGCTTGCCCAGCGGTATATGGGTGACGAACTCAAACTTTCGGCTGAGGGGCCGGGGACGGGCACCGTCCTCGAGGTCAAGGAGGAGCGCGGCCTCGGAACGACCCTTGATGTTATCCTGTATGACGGCACGCTCTCGGTAGGCGACGAGATCGTTATGGCCTCACAGGATGACGTAGTAATCACTAAGGTCAGGTCGCTGTTGAAGCCCCGGCCGATGAAGGAGATACTCGTCGAGGACCGGTTCGAGCGTGTGAAGTCCGTGGTCGCGGCTTCGGGAATCAAGGTCTCCGCCCCGGGCCTTGAAAAGGTTATCGCCGGTTCACCGCTTTTTGTCGTCCGGGGCAACACCGAGGAACTCGCGGCCCGGATCAGAAAGGAGATGCAGGAGATCCATGTCAACCTTGCTGATGAGGGCATCGTGATCAAGGCGGATACGATCGGCGCCCTCGAAGCGCTCTGCAAGGAGCTGGAGACAAAGGAGATCAGGGTGATGCGGGCACAGGTCGGCCCGGTGAGCCGGCATGACCTGATCGATACCGAGACGATCAAGAACCCGGCTTTCCGCGTCCTGTTGTCGTTCAATACGCCAATCCTTCCCGACGCAGCGGATATGATCAAGGACCCGCTCTACACGCAGGTGAAGGTCTTCTCGGGACAGGTAATCTACCAGCTCATCGACCAGTACGTCGCGTACCGGGATGAACAGAAACGGGTCGCGGAGAAGGCGCAGTTCGAGCATGTGATGATGCCGGCAAAGATCCGGCTCCTGCCGGATTGCGTCTTCCGGCAGAGCAACCCGGCGGTGGTCGGCGTCCGGGTGCTGGGTGGGAAGCTCAGGAGCGATGTCGATCTCGTCAAGCTCGATGGGAAGAAGGTCGGGCACTTAAAGTCCATGCAGCTCCGTCAGGAGGCGATCCGGGAGGCGGATGCCGGCCTCGAAGTTGCGATCTCGATCGAAGGGGCGACGATCGGCCGGCAGCTCAACGTGGGCGATGACCTGCTCGTGGATCTCCCGGAGAGGCACGTGAAAGTCCTCGAACGCGAGATGCTCAAGAACTTAAATATCAGCACGCAGGAAGTGCTCGCCGAGTTCGTTGCGATCAGGCGCAAGGCCGAGCCGTTCTGGGGCAAGTGAGAGGGCGGCTTCAGGTGGTTTATTGTGACATGAATGGCTGTCCCAAAGAACGCGAGGGTTTAATAGCCTACCGGTATAATTAAATGGGTACTTCACGTGCACAGGCGTTGTTGCGCCGTCAGCCCGAAAGTGAACGGGACTCCCGACATCGGGCGCGTCCCGGGATAGCCAATACGGAGAATCAAGCATGGTTGAGTTAAAGGTTGTTGTATCAGACCCGAAGACCGGTCGCGCCTACAATGTTGATGCCAGCACTGGCGCAGCAGGAGCGATCGTGGGAAAGAAGATCGGGGACGAAGTAGACGCCGGCCCCCTTGGGCTTGCAGGGTATAAGATCCTGATCACGGGGGGCTCGGACCAGACCGGGACGCCCGCAAGGAAAAGCCTGCCGGGCGCAGGGAGAAGGAAACTCCTGCTCGCGGAAGGGGTCGGGTTCCACCCGGGAATGGAAGGCGAGCGCAAAAGAAAGATGATCCGCGCCCACCAGATCACCCCCGAGTTCGTGCAGGTCAACGCCCGCGTGACTGCGTACGGCGAGAAGTCCCTTGACGAGATGTTCCCGAAGACGGAGAAGGCCGAGGGCGAAAAGAAAGCTGACAAGCCAAAAGAGAGAAAGGCCCGGAAGTAAATTCGCCGGCACAATATTTTTTTCTTGTAGTTGTTTTCTGATTCGTTTCTGGCGTGCAGGTTCCCGGTACGCGTGCGTGTCGCTGTGCCCCATGGAACGCTCCGAATCAACATCCGGCCGCGATTTTGAGTGCAAAATAAATTTCGCTCAACGCCAGATATATTTCGTCCCGGAATAATTTCCCTGTATGCCAACCAAAACCAAATGTCCGAAAGGACTGAGATACAGCTGCTGCGGCTGCTGGTTCAGGGCGTGGTGCCCATATTCCAACTGCGGATAACCCCATGACCCTTGGGCCGGACCGGGCCGGCCGGAAACACCCTCTGTCTTTGGGGGGAGATCGGTTCCCGTTTCCCCTCTCACCTTTTGCCTTCCCATAGAAGGGTAGGATGAGTACGCTTCTTAGTGAGAAACGGGATCTCTAAGAATGGCATTTGTACGGTTCTCATCAAGAGAGGCGAAAATCGTACGCTGTTTGCAAAGTGTTAACAGGTAAAAAGAAAAAATTCCCGGGCACCGGTTACACGGCTGCCGTGAGCGTAACCTTCCCGTAGGAGGCGCTCGTACTATTGGAGGCGAGCTGCTTGCCATTTTCGTAGATGCTTACGGTCAGAGCATGGGTGGCGGTGTTGTCGGTCTTCTGGAAGGTGGCAGTCACTGTTTTGGTTGCGTTTGCCACTAGGTACATCTGGGTTCCCGAGTTGGGCGTTATGGTCGTGGTGACGCCACCGGTGCTATATGAGCCGTTGAAACCGCCGATGTAGCTTACACTGACGGAAACGCCGGTCGATGGGATGTTCGGTGGCGTTGTCGCTGCAATAACAATCGTGGGCATCAGAGATACCGCTGCAGTGGACCCTGCTGCTACGGAAGCGGCGGTTGTCGGTTGTACCACGATCATATCATCGGAAGAGGAATGGCCCGCGGACAACCCTTCGGAGCTGGAAAAATAAATAACTGCAGCCCCTGCAACCACCACGATGCCAATGATCGTGGCGACAAAGAGCCACGGGATCTCGGGCGACCTGCGCCGCCGGCCCCCATGCATTCGCATCTGCATAGGTAATTGTATAATCTTTTGATTATATGGCTTTTCCGGGGGATTTCAGACGCCAAATGAAAAAATACCGGGATTAAACCCAAAAAGAGACCGGAAACGTTAAAAAAGTTATCCTTTCTTTACTGACGCGACAAGGGTCTCGCGCAGGTCCTCATACGGCACCCCGTATTTCTTTGCGAGAATTACGAGCGCCGCCGGGGGCAGAAGGTTTCCGCCAAACTGCTCCCGGATAATACTGTTCATATCGGCAACTATCTCCGTCTCCGGCATACCCCGGGCCTTCATGATCCGGCCGATCAGCTCCTGAGCAGGATCGTTTGTCTCGAAGATTGCAGAGGTGGGCCGAAACCCGATGGGGATGGTCTCTGTGGCCGGGTCAAAGAGGATCGTAAACACACCATTGTCCTGCCGGAGGAGCCCCCCCTCTTCTGCCCGACGGAGCAGGACGGCCGCCTGGTCCGTGCTCATCCACTTTCGGTCGAGGGCGTAATAGTAAACGAGCTCGTTCCTGCGCAGGGCGGTCTTGCGGGTATGCCTGAACGGTGCGGCCACCGTGATCCGGAGCGTCAATTCGGTTTTCCCAGGAGGATATTTTTCATATCGAGAGCGTCCAGCCCTTCACCGGAGTCCTGCCGGGCGATGTCGATGTCAGTGCAGGTGTTCCGATCCGTGAGCCGTACGAAGAAAACGTCGTTTGCAACCGGGATCTTCCCGGTACCGCGAAGGGCAAGCGCAAGCACCGAGATCCTGAGATCGGCAGCCTCGGTGATGACGCCGGGGCGCAGGACATCGGGTGTGATGTCGCCGAATTCCGCCCGGTTTGTCGCAAGCTCAACCTTCACCCTGACCCTGACCAGTTCCTTGCCGGTAGTCTTGGTGGACTCCTGTCCGTTCAGTTCTGCGATATATTTCAGGGTTTCAGGAAACGTCATTCCCATCGCAAACGAGAGATCCACCCGCTGCGGGTAACGATAATAGATCCTTCGCATGGTTACACTATGGGATAGCCTAACCTAAAAAAACAATTGCTATTGTTGCACCCGTTAGGGTAAAAAGTCGCATGGCACCGGGACGGCTGCCGGACGCGTGCGA
>Ga0209039_10001734_pt1 | contig 19755 bp, 22 predicted proteins | sample BogFormECP12_OM1_FD_188238 | JGI IMG/M metagenome (GOLD analysis project Ga0209039, IMG submission 188238) | Bog forest soil microbial communities from Calvert Island, British Columbia, Canada - ECP12_OM1 (SPAdes) (version 2) | ecosystem: Environmental > Aquatic > Freshwater > Wetlands > Bog ...
GACGGAGGTCATCGTCGGTTCGATCAATGACCCGACCTTCGGCCCAACAGTGATGTTCGGCTTGGGCGGCATCTTCGTGGAAGTGCTGAAGGATGTCACCTTCCGAGTCGCACCAGTTAATAAGCAACAGGTATCCCAGATGGTCAACGAGATTCGGAGTGTGGCTATCCTGGCCGGTGCCCGCGGCGAAGCCCCACGCGACCGATTCGCTCTCGAGGAATTGATTTGCCGCTACGCCGCCATGATCTACGATCTACGCGACGAAGTGGCCGAGACCGACGCCAACCCAGTTCTAGTGTACGAGGAGGGCAAGGGCTTGAAGGTGGTCGACGCGCGTGTCATCCTGAAGAAGAAATAGACACGGCAAAGTTTATGAAAAAACATCCTGAGATTGGGCCACACCTGAAGCGCAGCTGAAGTTTTCAAACCTCTTGGGTTATAGACATTCCCGTAATGCACTAAACCCAGGAGGCCTTCTTTTTATATTTCCAACGATATAGACTACGCTTTTTTATGATCAGAAAACCACAATTTGTAACTGTACCCAGCACAAAATCGATTATAGTTAAGATGGATCAATCAATTCTATTGAAATGGAGATAGCATAGTTTTAAACATAATATGCTGAAACAGTCTTATCACATCCAGGAAGAAATTATCGAATGGCGGCGGGATTTTCACGCGCATCCCGAGTTGGGATTCAAGGAATTCCGTACTTCAGCGAAAGTCGCCGAGGAATTGGAAAAGCTTGGTTACAGAGTCCGCCGCAACGTTGGACGAACGGGTGTGGTCGCGGATTTCGGCGTCGACAACGGTCCCTGCATTGCCATCCGCGCTGATATGGATGCGCTGCCAATTCTGGAAGCAAATGATGTTCCATATAAATCACAAAATGATGGGACGATGCACGCCTGCGGACATGATAGTCATACCGCAATGGCATTAGGCGCGGCTGTCTTACTTGCCAAGGAGAAATTTCCCGGAAAGGTCCGTTTCTTGTTTCAGCCCTGCGAAGAAGCTGGCGACGATGAGGGAATCAGCGGCGCGCCGCGCATGATCGAGGACGGGGCGATGGAAGGAGTGGACATAGTCATCGCTCTGCACGTGAATCCAGCCACGCCGGTTGGCGATATCCATATCAGCGACGGGCCGTCATCAGGTGGAGTCGATTCATGGTACGGGCGCATTCTAGGAATAGGCGGCCATGGCGCTGCGCCGCACAACACGGTTGATCCATTTTATATTGCAGCACATGTGATCCTCGCATTGAACGCAATTGTCTCGCGCCGTTTGGCTCCGTTCGATCCAGCAGTTGTCAGCATTGGCACCTTGAACGGAGGCTTTACGCAAAATGTCATTCCTGCACAAATAGATATCTCCGGCACACTTCGATATACCGATAAAAAAGTTCAAAGCCAGATCCACAATGAAATCAAGCGCGCCTTCGAGTTGGCAAAGACTCTTGGCGGCGGTTATGAATTGCAATTTCAAATCGGCTGTCCACCAATGATCAATCATCCGGAAGTATCGAAGCTGATCGAATCCGTGGCAGTTGACCTGCTTGGTAGAGAACATGTCACGCCGATTCCAAAAGAATTGGGCGCCGAGGATTTCGGCTCGTTTACAGAAATAGCGCCTGGTGCGATGTTCACACTCGGCACTCGAATCGAAGGCGACGAGCGTTTCTTGCATCACCCGCGGCTTGATCTCGACGAACGAGCTTTACCGATCGGGACAGCTCTTCTCGTAGAAACCGCACTGCGCTTCCTGCGAGAAGAAAAGAAGTAATAATTAAACGGCTCAAGTTCCAAGGAGGAAGTATGCATACTATCTTGAAAAGTGCAAAAAAAGACATAACGATTGGGATTGACAAATCCTTTGTGATGATTGGGGAAAAAATAAATCCGACCGGCAGTAAGAAACTTGCCGCGGCGCTGCGCGATGGCGATCTTGATTTTGTCCGCCAGCTCGCGGAACGACAAGTGGCATGGGGTGCAGAGGTACTGGATATCAACGTCGGTCTTCCGAACTTCGATGAAGTAACGGCCATTGCAAAAGTGGTTGAAGCGGTCTCCTCAGCCGTTGACGTGCCACTTTGTCTCGACTCGGCTAATCCAACAGTACTTGCTGCAGGATTAAAAGCCGCGCCCGGCAAACCGCTGATTAATTCCGTCAGCGGCGAAGAAAAGCGTCTCGCCTCCGTTTTGCCATTGGCGAAGGAACGCGGCGCGGCGGTCATCGGCTTGACGATAGCCGATGGAGGTATTCCCAAAACCGCGGAAGAACGTGTCGCGGTTGCGGAACAAATCCTGGAGCGCGCCGCGAAGATCGGCATTCCAGCCGAAGATGTGATCATTGATCCGTTGGTAATGACCGTCGGCTCAGATAGCAAAGCCGCGTTGATCACACTTCAAACGATTGAATTGATCCGTAAAGAGTTTGGAGTTAATATCAATCTCGGCGCAAGCAATGTCTCATTTGGTTTGCCCGATCGCTTGACCGTTAATCAAACATTTTTGGCAATGGCCATCCAGGCAGGCGCGACTTGTTCCATTACCGATCCGGTCAAACTTGGAATGACCATTCGTGCCAGCGATTTATTAGTTGGGCGCGATGATTACGCCATGAAGTTCATCAAATATTTCCGTAACACCGAAGCTTTACACGCAAAAGAAGGTCAATCAGCCTGACAATCTTGTAACAACCTCACAACAGACTATGCAATTGGGCCGCACAATCATATAATATGGGCTTAACTAAAATAGAGATAATTCATGGCAGAAAGACGTAAAATCAAACGTCGCCACCTTCTTTACTACGGCCGAATTTATGACGATAACATCAAAAATCTCCTCGGATATTTGGTGGATATCACCGAGAGCGGGTTTATGCTACTTAGCGAGAATCCCTATCCGGTCGGAGTGACGCGGCGCCTCAAATTGGAAGTCACGGATGATGTCGGCCAAGGTCCTTATATCGACTTCACCGTAAAAAGCATTTGGTGCGAACCCGATATCGATCCCACTCACTTTGACACGGGTTTTGAGATTGAAGAAATCAAGCCAAGCGACAAAGAGTTAATTTCAACCATCATTGAGAAATACGGGTTCCGGGATAACTAAAAATAAAAGGCAGATGATATCTGCCTTTTATTTTTACTGGGTGCCTGATGGGTTTCGAACCCACAACATCCACATCCACAGTGTGGCGCTCTGCCGTTGAGCTACAGGCACCATCTAGCGAGCGAGATTATATCATCAGCTTTCTTTGCTTTCAAGAATGGCGCGGATGGCTTTCACGGCCTCATTCTGCGGGATAACTTGCTGGTTTCCGTCTAAGAGATTCTTCACCGCTACCAAGCCTTTATCCGCTTCATCCGTTCCAATGGTAATTGCCACCTTCATTTTCATTTTATCTGCAAACTTGAATTGCTTTGGCAATTTCGCGGGTTCGGGATAAACCATAACGTTGATACCATTAAGGCGCAATTCAGCGGCCAAGGCATAAGACTTCAGCAGCAGAGAATTATCAAACACTGTTACCAACACCGGCGCGGGGCTCGGAATGAATTCTGGCAGCAATTCCTTCTCCTGCAAAATGATGCCGATCACCACATCACCCATAGCAAAACCCACACCCGGCAACGGTTGTCCGCCGACATCGGCTAAAAGATTATCATATCTTCCGCCGCCGAGAATGGCACGCTTCAATGAGCCGCTCAATTCATAAGCCTCGAAAACCGTTCCCGTGTAATACAAAAGTCCGCGCACAATGTTTGGATCAAACTTCACATAGTCCTTGATGCCTAATGCTTCAAGTGCACTAAAGAGACGAACGAGCTGATCGCTTTTCTTCCACAATTCAAAGTTTTTTAAAATATCTTTTAGGGCATCCAGTTGTTTTTTGTTGATACCGATCTCAAGAGCATATTCATCCCACGCCTCGGGTTTCATCTTCGAACGGCGATCTATTAAGTTGGAAACATCGAGCCGCTTTGGTTGTCCAATGCCCAGCGCATCGAATTCGGAATCCATCAGGCGGCGATCATTTACGAAAATGGTGGCCTGCTGAGGGCCTAGTCCGACCGAACGAAGAAACGCCGCGGCAACGCCGATCAGTTCGGCGTCGGCTTCAGGGGAATCAACTCCCAACATATCAATATTCCATTGAAAGAATTCGCGCGTGCGTCCCTTCTGCGGCTGTTCGTAACGCCAAAACGGACCAAACGACCACCATCGCAAAGGATAAGTCAATTCGCCTTGCTTGGCGGCGATCATCCGCGCCAGGCTCGGTGTGAGCTCGGGACGAAGCGTAATCAGGTCTCCCCCGCGATCTTCAAATACGAAGGATTGTTTCTTTACCAGCTCCTCGCCTGACTTGGCCGCGTACAGCTCGATGGATTCGATGTAAGGCGCATCCCATTCCTGATAGCCAAAAGCCCGGGAAGCGGCCCGCACTTTTTCAAAAATAAAGTTGCGCAGTGCCATGGCTTCAGGGTAAAATTCACGCGTCCCTTTTACAGGTTGAATTATATTCTTCATAAACAACTTGCTCCCATTGGATTGCCCCGCATTGTAGCATATTTCAGGTTAATAAAAGCATGACAAGTAACCAGCGGGAACAGGAAAGAACGCACTACCATATATTGTGAAAAATACTACAAATTATGGTAAGATAGTCAGGGCCGATGCCAGGAGGCGCCAAATGAATGATGCTCTACAAGAAACGATCAAAGAACTCCAGAAAATTCCATGGTTCCAGGAACTGGAAAAGAAACATCTGGAAAAAGTCGCCAGCATTACCACTCTGCGCCATGTAAGACCGGACGAAGTGATATTCCATGAGGGCGACAAAGAGGACAATTTGTATATCGTGATCGCTGGAAGAATAGCGCTGGAGATTTTTGTTCCTCATCGCGGCAAGATACGCATCTACACCGTCGAACCGCCGGATTTATTCGGCTGGTCGAGTGTAACACCGGTCGTGCATCAGCGGACAGCTGGGGCAACTTCGGTGATGGATGGACTAATTGCTTGCATAGATTCAGAGAAACTGCGACAAGCCTGCGAGGAAGATCACGACCTTGGATATTTAGTCATGCGGCGACTGGCTAATATTGTCGCGAGCCGTCTACTTGTTACCCGCCTGCAATTGTTAGACATGTTTTCACATCCGGAGTCACAAAATGCTAAATGATCGTCAACCTGAAATTGGAAGCACCATTGTTATTGCGAAAGTGGCGTTCAACGCCATCCTTTCTCGTTTAAGAGAAAAAGGATATGAAACCATCGGCCCGCGCGTGAAAAACGACACTCTCATCTATGCACCCATCGAGGGAGTGGATGATTTACCGCGCGGGTACATCTCGGAACAGGAAGCGGCTCACTTCCGCTTGACTTACACCGGCCACTCAAGATATTTCGATGCCATCCCCGGCGCGCAATCATGGAAGCAGTTCCTTTTTCCTCCAAAGGCAGAATTGTTTGCATTACGGAAAACGAACAATCGTTGGGAGGCTTCCACGCCCGAATCAAGATCACCCTCTTATGCATTCATTGGAGTCCGCGCTTGCGAACTAGCTGCGATTCAAATCCAAGATAAAGCATTTCTGCGATCCGATTTCAACGACCCGATTTATCGCGCCCGCCGCGAACGCGTGTTCATTCTGGCGGTCAATTGTATGTATCCGGCTGGAACATGCTTCTGTGTTTCCATGGGAACCGGTCCACGTGCGAAAGATGGGTTTGACTTAAGCCTGACCGAACTCGAAGATGTTTTTCTGTTGACGATTGGTTCGGAAGTAGCGCGGAACTTGCTTGATGGAATTCCATTTGAACTCGCCAGCGCATTTCTTCTCCGCAACGCCGACCAAGGTTTGGAACGCGCCGCATCACAAATGGGACGCAAACTAGATATCAGCAATCTTCCCGACCTAATTCTAAATAACCTCGATCATCCGCACTGGCAAGAGGTTGGCTTACGCTGTCTGAGTTGTACCAACTGCACCCAGGTCTGCCCAACGTGTTTCTGCTGGGATGCAACGGATGAAATGAGCCTGGATGGAAAAGAGACCCACCGCGAGCGCGTCTGGGATTCGTGCTTCAATCCCGGATATTCCTATCAGGCGGGCGGCAACACCCGCCCCACCATTCGCTCCCGCTACCGTCAGTGGCTGTCTCACAAACTCGGAACATGGAAGCAACAATATGGAACATTGGGATGTGTCGGTTGCGGACGTTGCATCACTTGGTGCCCCGCTGAGATTGACTTAACCAAAGAGATACCCATGCTACAAGAGGAGGCTCGCTAATGGTTGCGCAACTGACCACACGACCCGTTGCAATTAATACAGAACATTTACTTGAGCCGCAATGGGCTGAAGTAACGAGCATCACAAAGGAAATCAACGACGTTTCAACGTATTGGCTGAAGTTTACCGACCCGGCGATTCAAAAATCATACACATTCCAGCCCGGTCAATTCAATATGCTTTATATGCCAGGCTTCGGCGAATCAGCGATTTCCATCTGCTCGGATCCAAACGACCGCTCCAAGATTGGTCATAGCGTTCGTTTCGTTGGAAACGTAACCAACGCCATCGGCCATCTAAAGGTTGGCGATGTCATAGGATTGCGCGGACCATTCGGCACATACTGGCCGATGAAGGAATTGGAAGGCAAGGACGTATTCATCTCCTGCGGCGGCATCGGACTTCCCCCACTGCGTCCCGCTATTTATCACATCCTCCGCAACCGGCAGAAATATGGCAAGGTGACTTTGCTATATGGTGCGCGCACACCAGCTGATTTAATGTACACCAACGAATTCGACGATTGGCGCAAAGCAAATATTGACGTACAGGTGACCGTGGATCGCGGCGAATCAAACTGGACCGGCCGCGTGGGCGTGGTTCCCATGTGGTTTTACCAGTTCCGATTCGATTCCCGTAAAACCGCCGTCCTGACCTGCGGGCCGGAGATCATGATCCGATTCGTAATCTATGAAGCGCTTGCACGACGCATTCCGCTGGAAAGCATTTTCGTGTCGATGGAACGCAACATGAAATGCGGACAAGGCTCCTGCGGACATTGTCAGCTTGGACCTTATTTCATTTGCAAAGACGGGCCCGTGTTCCGATTTGATGCAATACAACCCTTCTTCAATGTGGAGGAGTTCTAATGGACAAAAATAAACCAACTGTTGCTGTTTACAAATTTTCTTCCTGTGATGGATGTCAACTCTCGTTATTGAATATGGAAGATGAACTGCTCAGTCTGGCTGATGCAGTGGATATCGCATTCTTCATTGAAGCTTCGCGCGCGACCAAGCCCGGTCCCTATGATATTGCCCTAGTGGAAGGATCAGTGACCACTTCACACGAGATCGAACGCATAAAAGAAATCCGGCAAGACGCAAAGTTTTTGATTGCACTCGGTACGTGTGCTACAGCTGGCGGCGTTCAAGCATTGAGAAACTTTGCAGATGCGAGCGAATACGCCAAAACCGTTTATGCTCATCCGGAATATCTTAACTACCTTCCAACAGCTACGCCAATTGCTGACCATGTCAAGGTTGACCTTGAATTATGGGGTTGCCCAGTTAATAAAGCGGAAGTGATCGAAGTAATTGTTGCCTTGCTCAATAATCGAAAACCCAACCTGCCTACATACTCAGTCTGTCTGCAATGCAAACGCCGAGGCACGATCTGCGTGTTGGTAGATAAAGGCATACCTTGCCTCGGACCGGCAACCATAGCCGGATGCGGCGCATTGTGTCCGGCAAACGGACGCGGATGCTATGGATGTTTTGGACCATTCCGCGATGCCAATTTACCTGCACTTACAGAAGCCCTGCAAAAAGCGGAGCGCTATCCCGGCGAGACGATGCGCCTGTATCGCGGGATCAGCGGCAATGCGCCTTTATTCCGTAAAGCAGCCGATGCAATTCTTTCTACGGGCAAGGACACCCGCAAGGAGACAAAATGAAAACGATTGAAGTTCCAGCCTTGGCACGCGTGGAAGGTGAAGGCGGTTTGTACATCGGCTTGGAAAATGGCAAAGCCGTTGAAATCCGCTTGGATATTTATGAACCGCCGCGTTTCTTTGAAGGCTTTCTGCATGGACGCTTCTTGCAGGAAGTCCCCGACATCACAGCGCGCATCTGCGGCATTTGTCCCGTCGCTTATCAAATGAGTTCCGTGTTTGCATTGGAAAACGCGCTCGGAATCAAAATTACTCCGCAAGTACGCATGTTACGACGATTGATGTATTGCGGTGAATATATCGAAAGCCATGCCTTGCATATCTATATGCTGCAGGCTCCCGATTTGCTCGGCAAAGAATCGGCGTTTGAGGTGGCAGCCATCGCGCCCGACGTGGTCAAGAACGCGCTGCGGCTCAAGAAGATCGGTAATGCGATTCTTAGTGCCATCGGCGGACGCTCAGTGCATCCGGTAAATGTTTGCGTTGGCGGGTTTTATCAATGGCCTGATTCTCAACCGCTCAAGAAACTTCTTCCTGATCTGGAATGGGGATTGCAAACTTCAATTGATTGTGTAAAGTGGGCAATGACGCTTCCCTATCCGGACCTCGAGATTGATTACGAATTCGTCGCGCTTCACCACCCTGACGAATACGGCGTCGTTGAAGGCGAGGTCTGGTCATCGAAGGGACGCAAGCTTTCGATCAAAGATTATGAAAAAGGCTATATCGAAGAACACGTCAAACGTTCCAACGCTTTGCACAGTCACACGGTGGACGGCAGCACCTATCTGGTTGGCCCCCTTGCGCGCCTCAACTTAAATCACGAGCAATTACTCCCAGCCGCGCAAAAAGCTTTGAAAGATAGTAATCTCAAATTACCGCTAAAGAATCCTTATAAGTCCTTGATTGCGCGCGCCATTGAACTGGTTCAATTCTATGAAGAGGCGATTCAACTGGTTAAAAGTTACAAACCTGAAGGTCCTGCTCATGTCGAATTAAAACTCAAGACTGGCGAAGGTGCGGGCGCAACCGAAGCGCCGCGCGGACTGCTTTATCATCGTTATAAAATTGATGATAACGGCCTCGTCACATTTGCCAAGATCACGCCGCCCACTGCGCAAAACCTGCCGCGAATCGAAGCCGATCTCTTTGCATTAGCACCGAAGATTATCAAGATGCCGGAAGCCGAAGCTACATTGACTGCTGAACATCTCGTTCGTTCTTACGATCCATGCATTTCATGCGCTACTCACTTCTTGAAATTGAAAGTGGAAGAAAAGGGCAAATGAAGATTGCAGTAATCGGCATCGGGCAGAGTCTGCGCGGCGATGATGCTGCTGGCTTGGATGCAATTCGTAAGTGGCAGGAAAAATATCCTAAAACGGCGAACCGCCCCGAGGTCCGCGTGGTTGCGAGCGAGCTCCCCGGACTGGCGTTGATCGATCTTCTCGATGATATGGACGCCGCGGTCATTGTGGATGCCGTCAAAAGTTCAGCGAAGCCGGGAATCATTCATCGCACCAGCCCGGACGAATTATCCGCCTTCACACCCGATGCCAAATCTGCGCATGGCTGGGGCGTTGCAGAAACGCTTCATCTGGGCCGTGAACTTTATCCGACCTTAAAGAAACTTCCGATTCGATTGATTGGCATCGAAACGGAACAAGTTGCAATGGGCGCTGGATTAAGTCAAAATGTTGCCCAAGCCATGCCAGAGTTGTGTTGTACCATCGAAGACGAAGTCCAAATATTTTTGGGAAAATGAAATTCAAAAAATTATCAGGCCGATCGGCCTGATAATTTTTTATCGCGGTGTGGTATATTTGGCGTGCCAAATCAACAAAGGAGACCAAACCTTATGCAAATTAATTATCAAGAAACCAGCAAAGATCTACTAACGCGCATTGACGTTCACGAAAAATATGGCGCCCGCAACATTGACCAATGGACGGTCGAGGTGCTTAAGCCGCAACCCGGCGCGAAGATTTTGGATGTGGGTTGCGGTGCGGGCAAGCAATGCTTTTTATACAGCGATTTCACGAAACGCAAAGCCGAAATCGCTGGCGGCGATTTTTCCAACGAACTGCTAGATATGGCGCGCACAAAAAATGTCGAGCGCAAAGATAACATCAAGTTTATGTTCCTGGATTTCAATAAAAGATTCGAATTTAACGACAACACTTTCGATCTTGTTTCATCGGCGTTCGCCATCTATTACGCGTCGAACCTCGACTTTACATTTAGGGAGGCGCATCGCGTCATCAAACCCGGCGGACGTCTTTTCGTGACCGGCCCGTTGCCGGAGAATAAGCAAATGTTTTATGAGATTATTAAGGAAGCGACCAATAAGCCGATCCCGCCAATGCCGGGCTCGTCCCGCTTCAAAGGTGAAATCTATAAAACCATCGAAAGCAAATTCGCCAAGACCAAATTGCTGAAATTTGAAAACCCGGTCACCTTCCCGGCCGTCCAGCCATTCATGGATTACACCAACGCCTCGCTTTCCGAGGACCGCAAATTATGGACATCCATGTTCAGCAACCACGCAGAATATGAGGCTTTGATCGGAGAGATCGAAAAGGTTGCGACGCGCTGGTTCAAACGAGACGGCAAGCTGGTGATGACAAAAGTCGTCGGCGGGATTTTGGCAACGAAATAATTTGCGACGCTATATCCCTACCGATGAAGCCATGAATTTCTACGGTCAACGCGTGCTCTTCCTCGGCGCGCATCCCGATGACATCGAATTGGGATGCGGCGCATTAATTCATCACATCGCACCGATGAGCGATGTGCTTTGCGTGACGCTTTCGGACAACCAGAAGAATCCACTTTTGAAAAACGTGGTCAAAGAACATCTCAAAGCGATGGCAGCATTGGGGGTTACAAAAGAACAGGTTGTTTTAGGACAATTCACGACGCGCATTTTCCAAGATGTGCGGCAAGAAATCCTAGAATACTTCTTAAAACTTCGAAATGATTTCAAACCCAACATCATTTTCGTTCACAGCAAACAGGATGTCCACCAAGACCATAATACGATGACAGACGAATCTCTGCGAGCGTTTCGCGGCATCACATTGCTGGGTTTCGATGTGGTGCGATCCTCCTATGGATTTTTCCCAAATTTTCTGGTCGAGGTTAGCGAAGCAGATGTCAGTGCAAAGATCGAAGCGCTTTCGCAATATGAAACGTACCGCGATAAATATTATTTCAACAGGGAATTGACGCGTTCGATTATGATCCGTCACGGCGCATTGGCAGAAGTCCCGTTTGCGGAAGGATTCGATATTCTCAGGATTGTTGGAGAGTTCAAGAAGTGTGAATAAAGATCGGAGATGGATCAGTGAATAGTATGTGATGAGTGGAGGCGAGATGGAATTTAAAATCCTTTATGAAGAAATGGCAAACAGCACGGAGATGATTCGTGCTTTGCTTTCGGGAATATCCCAGGAAGAGGCGCGCCTCAAACCGGGCGCTGATTCATGGTCAATTCTCGAAGTGACTTGTCATCTTTATGATGAAGAGCGAGAGGACTTCCGCGAGCATTTGGATTTCATTTTGAACCGGCAAAACGGGGAATGGCATCAAATTAATCCGGAGGGCTGGGTAGCTGAAAGAAAATATAACGAGCAGGATTTTCGCACGATGAAAGAAAAGTTTTTCGATGGGCGTAAGAAATCATTGGAATGGCTCAAGGAATTGGCAGGCACAGATTGGGATAAACCCTACTCTTCGCCATCTGGCTCGATGACCGCGGGCGACATGTTTGCTTCGTGGGTCGAACACGATAATCTGCACATTCGTCAGCTTGTGGAATTACGGCGAAATAGAATCGAAAACATCACAAAGCCTTATGATATTCAATATGCAGGAGATTGGTAAACAAAATAGTGGAAGACTCATTGTCTCCACTATTTTCAATTGATGTTTATTCTTTTGGAATTCCAAGCTGGATCGTTCCATCCACCACTCGAACTGGATAAGCGGGAATATCCACTACCGCCGGCATCTGCGTCACACGACCTGTGCGCACATCAAACTGTGCGCCGTGCCGCGGACAAGTAATGTTGTAATCTTCAAGATCGCCCTCACCCACCGGTCCTTCATCGTGAGAACAGACATCGACAATTGAAAAGTATCGCCCAGCAATATTGAAGATCACAATGGGCTTGCCTTCTATCTCAACGAACATCCGCTCGCCATTCGGCAATTCGCTCGCCGGGGCAATCTCAAAGTATTCGATTTTTGATTCATCCGCTTGGGTGTAATTAAACATTGCTATTCCACCAACTGGTCGCTGGCTTCACCCAAACCATAGACGCCAGCCTTCAAAACTTTCAATGAAAGCAAGGCGCATTTAAGGCGTACGGGACCAAGGTCAATGCCAAGCAGATCGAGGATATGTTGTTTATTTAAAGCCTTGACTTCATCCAATGATTTGCCGATAATGGACTCAAGCAAAAGGTCGGCGGAGGCCTGCGAAATGGCGCATCCATGACCATCGAAGCGCGCTTCAGTGACCTTGCCATCTTTATCCACTCGCAGATCAATCTGGATGTGATCGCCGCACAGCGGATTGTTATCCGCAAATGAAATATCGTGCGGATCGAGATGTCCGCGATAAGACGGATTTTTATAATGTTCAATGATGACTTCGCGATAGAGATCGTCCATAATTGTTCACCATATGTCATTGCTTCACTCGCAATGACATCAACTATCCAAAAACCCTCTTGACTTTGTAAATGCCATTCACCAACGCATTTACTTCTTCCTTTGTGGAATATAGATAAAAACTGGCACGCGTGGTGGCAGGGATACCAAGTTTCTCATGCAACGGTTGGGCACAATGATGACCCGCGCGGACGGCGATTCCATCCCGATCCAAAATCTGTGCCACATCGTGCGGATGAATTCCGTCGAACGTGAACGATGCCACACCGCCTTTTTTATCGGCAGTCGGGCCAAAGATTTTTAGGCCGGGGATTTCTTCCAAACGTTCAAGAGCGTACTCAATCATCTCATGCTCATGCGCAGAAATTTCTTCCATGCCAATCGAACTGAGATAATCCACTGCCGCGCCGAAGCCAACTGATTCAGCAATGGCCGGTGTGCCTGCTTCAAATTTGGAAGGGATCGTGGTCGGTCGGAACGAACGCAACTTCACTTCCTTGATCATGTCGCCTCCGCCGAGGAACGGAGGCATCGCTTCGAGTAAGGCAGTCTTTCCGTATAACGCGCCGATCCCGGTTGGCCCGCACATCTTGTGTGCGGAAAAAGCCATGAAATCCACATCCAGTTTTTGCACGTCCACTTTCAGATGCGGAACGGATTGAGCTGCATCGAGAATAGTCAGCGCGCCGGCTTCGTGAGCCAATCGGATCATCTCCGCTGCCGGGTTGATCGTGCCAAGGACGTTGGACATGTGCGCAAACGAGACCAACTTCGGGTTCTGGGAAAGAAGCGAACGATACACATCAAGATCGAGCAAACCGTCATCCGTCACCGGGATGAATTCGAGTCTCACGCCACGCTCCGCAGCAAGCATTTGCCATGGGACAAGGTTGCTGTGATGTTCCATCTCGGTCAGGATGATTAGATCGCTCGATTTGAGATTTGCACGCGCCCAAGTATAAGCGACAAGATTAATCGACTCAGTTGTGTTGCGCGTGTAAATGATTTGATGAGCCGACGGCGCGTTGATAAACTTTGCAATTTTGACTCGCGCCTGCTCATACATGGCGGTCGCTTCCTCCGCAAGCGTATGCACGCCGCGATGGATGTTGGCGTTAGAGCGGCGATAGAACGCGTTCATAGCCTCGATCACCGACTCAGGCTTCTGCGACGTCGCTGTGGAATCAAGATAAACTACTTTGACACCAGGGCGAACTTCGCGGTCTAGGATAGGAAAGTCTTTACGGATTCTCTGAACGTTAAATGACATAATAAGCATTCGATATTTGACTTCCGAATATCGAAGTCAAATCATCATTCTAATAATCAGGCAATTCTTTTCTATTGCCTTTTTTTGCGGTGGACGAGTCGCGGATTTGGTCTGATGCCAGCGGATACCATAAGATGCGATCCGGCACCATCCAGCCATCAGTGAGAAAAACATTCGAACGGAATTGAACGGCCACCAGCTTGTTATCCACTTGCACGACGATGCCTCTTACCCAGCCGCGAACACGCTCGCCGCCCTTTTCATGGTCGCAAAAAACATCAACCGTATCGCCGACTTGAAATTCGTGTTCAGCTACAGGCGCATTCATGTACGTAAATTGCGGCGGAGCAGTGCGAAGGATGCGGCGCTCCTCCGAAGTCAAAGGCGTGTATGATGGCTTGACTTTAACTTTCGTTTTGGGTCGCACAAGTGGCTTTGCAAGCGGCTTGGGCCTCGCCACCGAAATCGAAACCGGCAACGACGGCGAAATCGCAGGTACCACCGTCACAGTTTTTCCCGCGGGCTTTGCCATGACCATAGTTGTATTTTTTCTTGCGACGGGTTTCACTCTCACCTTTGAAGTGAGCTTTCTTTTTCGGGTAACCGGCTTCACAATCACTTTTGCGGCTGTTTTTCTTTTTTTAATAACAGGTTTCACAACTTTCTTTTGCTTTACACTCTTTGACTTTCTATTTATTATCTTCTTTGCATTTGCCTTCGATTTTTTAGTAGCCATCTTTTAACCCATTTTCTCCAAAATTGCCCGATGGAATCTTTCCCTCACTCCCTCAAACGGGATGCGTTGCATAATCGGATCGAAGAAACCTTCGACCACGACTCGTTCCGCGTCTTTCTGTGGAATTCCACGCGACTTGAGATAGAAGATCGGTTCCTCCTCCAACTTTCCAACAGTCGCACCGTGCGTACAGCGGACATCATCCGCCAGAATTTCCAAGCCCGGAATCGAATCCGCACGTGCGCCCTCCTCGAGGACGATGTTGCGGTTGGCCTGATATCCGTCAGTTTTTTCTGCACCTTTGGCAACATAGATCATGCCTTGCCACACAGAGCGGCTTTTGCCTTTCAACGCGCCTTTGAACAGCAGATCGCTGGTGGTGTGCGGTGCGAGATGATTTTGTTGCGTATCATGGTCGAGATGTTGCGTGCCATCGGTAAAATAGAAACCAGACATGCGGCCGGTTGCGCCCTCGCCAGCCAAATCCAAATCAGAAAAATTCTTTGTCAGCTTGGAGCCAATCGCACCGAAGATCCATTCCAGGTTTCCATCGCGTTCGACGCGGATGCGCTCATGGCTAAAATTCCAAACATGTTTGCCCCACGATTGCAATTCAACAAATTTGAGACTCGCTCCCTGCATAACTTTGATTTCTACAATTCCTGCATGAAGCGCATCGCTTGATTCAGTTGGCGAAGCTGATTCGTGAACATACGTTGCGCTCGCACCTTCATCAAAGAATATAAGCAAATGTGAGATATGAGCCAAGTTCATGCCCGGACCCCAAAGAATGCTATGAAATGGTTGTTCAACTTTAACATTCTTTGGCACATAAAGGAGAATGCCATTCGGAGAGAATGCACCTGCCAGCGCGGCGAATTTACCTTCTTCCACATTGACGGTTTGCCCAAGAATCTTTGCGATGATATCCGGACATTTATCCTGTGCAGTTTTGAAATCAGTGAAAACAACACCTTGTTTCGCAAGCGCCACGTCTAATTCAATCGTCGAGCCGCCGGGGAATAAGACTATTTGTCCGCCATGCTGATCAGCGACAAGAGGATTGAGCAAATCGTTTGGCACAGAGGGAAGATTACTATATTTGGAAGAAAGCTTAAATGATTCGACGGGCAATGTGTGAATATCCGTTCGGCGCCAAGCATCGAGAGTTGTGTCAGGGAGAGTCTGCCGTTTGAACGCGTCCCAAGCGCGAGCGCGGTAAGAAGCGACGAGTCCGCTTGCGGCGGGGATGTCAGCCTCGGTAAAGGCAAAATCCTTTGCGGCGGATTCAACCCCTCGAGTTTTTGTAATTACAACTTTTCGTTTTTCCTGCATGTTATTCTTTTCATTATGTCATTGCGAGCGACCAGAGGGAGCGTGGCAATCTCGTGTTTGAATGTCAAATGAGATTGCTATGCTCCTCGCAACGACATCAACCGATGCTGCCTTCCATCTGTAATTGAATCAGCCGATTCATCTCGACTGCATATTCCATCGGCAGTTCCTTGACGAGCGGCTCGATGAAACCGGAAACGACCATTGTAGTGGCCTCCTCTTCACTTAGGCCGCGTGATCTTAAATAAAAGAGTTGCTCTTCGCCGACTTTGCTGACCGACGCTTCGTGACCGATGGTAACGTCATCTTCATCAATCTCAATGGTTGGATAGGTATCCGAACGGGATTGTGGATCGAGCAGAAGCGCGTCGCAAACTGTATTCGACCTGACACCTTTCGCCCCTCGATAAACCTTGAGCAAGCCGCGGAAGGAAGCGCGTCCGCCTGCTTTACTAATCGATTTGGATGTGACCTTGCTCGTCGTGTTCGGTGCAAAGTGCACCATCTTGCCGCCCGCATCCTGCGTTTGACCCGGACCGGCAAACGCCAGCGAAAGCATTTCGCCGCGCGCGCCGGATTCCATCAAATAACATGATGGATATTTCATGGTGACTTTCGAACCAAGGTTGGCATCCACCCATTCGTGCGAGCCATTCTCAAACACCTTGGCGCGTTGCGTGACAAGGTTATAAACATTCGTTGACCAGTTTTGAATCGTCGAGTAGCGCGAGCGTGCACCTTTCTTGACAATGATCTCGATCACACCGGAGTGGAATGAGTCCGTGGTGTATTGCGGTGCGGTACAACCTTCAACGTAATGTACGGAAGCGCCTTCGTCCACAATGATCAGCGTGCGTTCAAACTGACCGACATTTGCCATGTTGAGTCGGAAGTAAGCTTGAAGCGGCAGATCAACCTTCACGCCTTTCGGCACATACACAAAGGATCCACCGGACCAAACCGCGGAGTTTAGCGCGGCAAATTTATTATCTTCAATCGGAATGACCGTACCAAAATATTCGCGGAACATATCAGGATATTTCTTCAATCCATCTTCAATCGAGACGAAGATCACGCCCTGTTTTTCAAGATGTTCCTGAATCGAGTGATAGACCATCTCTGACTCATATTGCGCGCCGAGTCCCGCCAAGAACTTGCGCTCCGCTTCAGGCACGCCGAGTTTATCGAAGGTGCGTTTGATATCATCGGGGACGTCTTCCCACGATTTCTCGCTTTTCTCCATCGGCTTGACGTAATAGAAAATGTTCTGCAAATCCAACGCGGAAAGATCCGGTCCCCAATTCGGCATCGGACGCTTGAGAAAATGATCGAGCGCCTTCAAGCGGAAATCGAGCATCCATTGTGGCTCGTCTTTCATCCGTGAGATATTTTCCACAACCTCACGACTCAAGCCTCGTCCAGATTTGAAGGCGTAATTATCATCGCGGTCATGGAAGCCGTATTTATATTCGCCGATACCTTCAAGTATTTTTTCGTCTTGTTGTTGTTTACTCATAAGTTATTCCTATTTACAGGAGATTGCCATGCAATAACTTTAAGCGGTCTCTTCCGACTTTTCACGGATCCAATCGTACCCGTGCTCTTCGAGCGAAAGCGCCAAATCGGGTCCGCCCGATTCGACAATGCGGCCACCCATCATCACGTGAACAAACTGCGGCTTGATATAATTCAATAAACGCTGATAATGCGTGATGACGAGCACTCCGAGATTCGGACCGGTCAGGGCGTTGACTCCTTCCGAGACGACGCGCAACGCATCAATGTCGAGGCCTGAATCGGTCTCATCCAAAATGGCCATCTCGGGTTTGAGAATTGCCATCTGCAAAATCTCGGCCCGCTTCTTTTCCCCGCCCGAAAAGCCATCGTTGAGATAACGTCCGGCAAAGGCGTTATCCATCTTAAGCAAATCCATCTGTTCCTTGAGCATCTTGCGGAATTCAGGAATGGGAATGCCTTTATCTTCCTTGTTGACCGCGCGCCGACGTGCATTGAGCGCGGTACGCAGAAAGTTTGCAACCGTCACGCCAGGGATCGCGACTGGATATTGGAATGCAAGAAAGATTCCGAGGCGCGAACGCTGATCGGGTTCAAGTTCAAGGATGTTTTGATCTTTAAAAAGAACTTCGCCTTTTGTAACTTTGTAATTGGGATGCCCCATCAACGTATACGCCAGCGTGGATTTACCCGTTCCATTAGGGCCCATGATGGCGTGGATTTCGCCCTGTTTAATCGTCAGATCGACGCCTTGGAGTATCTCCTTGCTCTCAATGCTGACATGCAGGTCTTTAATTTCGAGTTGTGACATGAATTCTCCATACAAAACCGCCTAAACGGCTTAAATTTTCCAAGTTGCGGCATTATAGCAGGGTCGGAATGAAAAGTCAATATTTATCATATTTTTCTAGTATATTCGATGCTTTGGAAAGAGTCTTTCTTACAGTAAAAGTGTTTATAATAGCGAGCGTCAAAGGAGCATCGTATGAATACAACCTTCGCTATGTGGCGAAAATCGCTTTCACAACTGATCATGATGCAAGATAAAAAGGAATGGGATGCACTCGACATCCTATCCAAGTGGTTTGTTGCCACGCGTTCCGCGGTCGGCACCATCACGCTTTACTCCGGTCTGATCGGCGGATTATTAGCTTGGCAATATCTTCACGCCAACAATAAACCATTTACTTTCATCTTTTTCATTACATGGCTTATTCTCACGCTCGGTCTATTTATTGCTCACGGCTCGAACAATCTCATCAACGACTTTACCGATTTCAGCCGCGGCATTGATAAGGATAACTACTTCCGCACGCAGTATGGCGTCCACCCGCTGGCGCAAGGCTTCTGGGACAAGCGCACGCACCTGATCTGGTTTGGCGTCAGCGGATTACTGGCAACGCTATCCGGCGTGTACGCCATGCTCTATACACACTTCGACCCGGTCGTGGTCGGACTATTTGCCTTCGGCGCATTTATCCTGCTGTTCTACACTTACCCATTGAAGTATATCGGCATTGGCGAATTGTCGATCTTCATCATTTGGGGACCGATCATGATCGGCGGAGTCTATTACGTGCTGACCGGCCTGTGGAGCTGGCTGGTTGTGCTGGCCAGCATCCCCGTCGGTTTGAACGTGGTCACGATCAACCTCGGCAAACACACCGATAAACGCAAGGAAGATTTGGGAAAAGGTGTCCGCACTCTGCCCGTACTTATCGGCGAGACGGCTTCGCGCTACGTGACAATCTCGGCTATTGTGCTCTCGTATCTCATCACAATATATTTGATCTTCGTGACACATTTCTTCACACCGATCGTGCTGCTAATTCTAATCGCCACACCAGCCGCATGGAAAGCAATCCAGCGGATGTCGAAACCGCGTCCAGATGCGCCGCCTGCGGGATACCCAATTTGGCCGCGCTGGTTCTCCACTGTGTGCTTTGTCCATAACCGCGTGTTCAGCAATTACTTTGTGCTAGCGCTGGTCATCGACACATTGATCAGAACATTTTTCCCAACGTTCTGGCATTAATTCAATTGCAAAAAACAACGATAACGAAAAAGCCCGACTCTGTTTATGATGAGTCGGGTTTTTTATTCCAACTCCTCAACGTGCAATTTTCCTCCTTCATGGATATTTGCGAACCGACAGTACATCGCTGACCCAAAAATGTCAAAACTCGCCGACAGTACATGCCTGACATAAAGGTATGTGGCAACCGCCAGATATGGTGAAA
>Ga0209039_10001735_pt1 | contig 19747 bp, 18 predicted proteins | sample BogFormECP12_OM1_FD_188238 | JGI IMG/M metagenome (GOLD analysis project Ga0209039, IMG submission 188238) | Bog forest soil microbial communities from Calvert Island, British Columbia, Canada - ECP12_OM1 (SPAdes) (version 2) | ecosystem: Environmental > Aquatic > Freshwater > Wetlands > Bog ...
CCCCACGTTTTGCACGTCGTGGGGGTGAGGGGTCCCTTCGCGGGGGATGCATTCATAGGCCGGGAGGTATGCGCCACCGGCGACTTTGACCGATAGCTGCGGTAGATGTCAATTATTAAGCACTATGCAAAATCTGTGTTAAAATATGTCTGCTTTGGCCTTCGGCCTGATTAAGACCACATTCCTAACTTCTGATCTCCGGGAGGACTTCTTATGATCTCTCAAGCCACTATCCAGCCGACTACTCCCATGGGGGCAACTCTTGTCGCTGGTGGTGGAGCGACGTTTCGCGCCTGGGCGCCCCGGGCGACCGCGGTTTACGTCAATGGCACCTTTGGAGGCACGCTACAGACTGGCCCGACCACCAACTTGCTTATGGCGAAGGATGCCAATGGATATTGGACGGGCTTCATCCCCAATGCCCAGGACGGCGACCCCTATCATTTTTTGGTCTTGGGCGTGGGATCGACCGGATACAAGCGCGACCCCTACGCGCGAGAAATGGCGACGGACTCTCCGTTCCCGACCTGTAGTTGCCTCATCCGTTCAGGGGCAGCCTATCCCTGGCACGACTCGGCTTTTGTGACCCCAGACTTTTCCAACATGATCATCTATCAGTTGCACATTGGAACCTACGCACCCAGCGCGCCGGGCGTGGCATCGACCTTTCTCGATGTCATCGGGAAGATTGAGTACCTGGTGGCGCTGGGGGTCAACGTGCTTCAGCCGCTGCCGATCGATGAAATGGAAACCGACCCCTCGCTCGGTTACAACGGCGCGGACTATTTCTCGCCAGACTTCCCCTACGTTGTGTATAACCAGGCTGCTCTGGCCGGATACCTGGCCACCATCAACCGCCTGCTCGCCAATAAGGGCTTTGCACCCATGGGAATCCAAGACATCACTCCCGGGCCAGCGCAACTGAAGGCCCTGGTGGACCTGTGTCACCTTTACGGCATCGCCGTGGCCTTTGACGTGGTGTACAACCACGCGGGCGGGTTCTTCGGCGATGATCAAAGCCTCTACTTCTGGGACCGCGCTAATCCCTTCGATCTCAGTCCCACTATGCCCGATAACGATCAAAGTCTCTACTTCACCAACCAGGGGCTGGCAGGCGGTCTTTCCTTCGCACTCTGGAACGACGATGTTCGCGAGTTCATCATCAATAGCGCCAGCTACTACATCAATGAATTCCACGTCGACGGGTTCCGCTACGACGAAATCAGCGACCTTTTATCTATGAATCAAGATACCGGCTGGAGTTTTTGCCGCGATCTCACCGACACGCTCCGCTACCTCAAGCCGCGCCTGCTCCAAAATGCCGAGTATTGGCCTTCCGAGTTCACGGCGCCTGCCCCCTTGATCGTGACGCCCACCGCGAGCGGCGGCACGGGCTTTGACGTTCTGCAACACGACGGATTGCGGAGCGCCGTCCGCAGGGCCGTCCAGCAAGCGTCAGACGGCCAGAGCGCCGCGGTCGATTTCGACGCCATCGCCGGAAGTCTCTATCCCCAGGGCTTTGCGCATGGGTGGCAGGCCGTCCCTTGTGTCGAGAACCACGACATCGTGAAGGCTGGACAGGAGCTGCGCATTCCCGCGCTTGCCGACGGCTCGAACCACCGGTCCTGGTATGCCCGCAGCCGCTCGCGATTCGCCACCGGACTGCTGCTCGCGGCGCCGGGAATCCCCCAGATCTTCATGGGACAGGAGTTTCTGGAAGACAAGCAATGGAGGGAGGATCCCGCCGCGTCGGCCAATCTCATTTGGTGGGGCGGCCTCAATGCCGGTACGGACCCGGCCATGGTGAATCATCTGCGTTTTACTCAGGATCTGATCCGGCTGAGGTGGAATCAGCCGGCTTTGCGCGGTGACAACGTCAACGCCTTTTATGTCAATGACCAGGACCGCGTCATTGCCTTTCACCGCTGGCTCGATGGCGCCGGGAATGACGTGATTGTCGTGGCCACTCTTGCCGAAACCACCTGGTACAACTACGCGATTGGTTTCCCGTTTTCCGGACCGTGGGTTGAGGTCTTCAATAGCGACGTCTACGACAACTGGGTCAATCCGATCGTAGCGGGCAATGGCGGAGGGATTACGGCCTCAGGAGTCCCGCTGCACGGCTTCAGCGCCTCGGCCAATATCGTGATTCCAGCCAATGGAATGGTCGTGTTTGCCCGCCAGCAAGTGTAGCGCATCCGCCTTTGAGGTCTGCGGTTCTTACCTAAGTTCACGCTTCCGAATCCGGGGCAGGCCACCATTATCGAGATTTGTGATTTTTTCGCAGAAAGAGCCGCGGACCCCCAAAACGGGGGTCCGCGCTACACCTGCTTTCCCGCGGCACGGACGCGACCGACGCGGTGTGGTTCGGGAATTTCCAATGATGAATGTCAAAGATTGACATAGGTGGGATTTACCGGTAAGGTGGAGATGTAGAACCGGCCAACGGAGCGTTCGAGGGGTGGCGAATGGATCAGATGAATGTGTCGATTACGGATCGTCTCGCCGGATATGTCCGCAAGAAGGTGAAGAGCGGGCGATACAACAATGCGAGCGAAGTGGTGCGGGATGCCTTGCGGCGGATGGAAGATGAGGACGCACGAGCCGTGCGCCTGGCCATGCCTACCGTCGAGGATGTGGTCGCGGACCTGACCGCGGATCAGATCGAAGGAATTCGGCAGCGTGTCCGGGCCGGCATCGAATCCATCGAGGCGGGGGAATTCCGGGTCTATGAGGGGCGCGAAGGGTTGAAGAGGCTGGCGGAGGGGGTGAAGGCGCGGGGGCGTAGGCTTCTTGCCCAAGAAGCCTCCGGCCAATAATGCGCTATCGTGTCAGCAGGGACGCGGAGCAGGATCTCGACGAGATTTTTCTGTATTGGGCAAGGCGGGCAGGGCTGAAAGTCGCCGACCGGCTCGTTGACCGCCTCACGGATCGCTTCTGGCTGCTAGGCGAACACCCTGAAGCCGGCCGGTCCGCGGCGGACATCGCCGCCGGGGTGAGGTGTTTTCCGGCCGGGAAATATCTTATCTATTATCGCAAGATGTCGCTAGTCATCGATATTCTGCACGTCTTCCACGGCGCGCGGGATCAGAAGCGGCCATTCCGGAAGGCAGCAAAGAGCTGAAAGCCTCTCCCGCGGCGCGGACCCGGCCGCCGCAGTGTTGATCGAGAATTCCCAATAACGGGCAAGCAGACCTCCGCCTTTGAGGTCTGCGGCCCTTACCTAAGCTCCCGCTTCCGAATCCGGGGCAGGTCTCCCTCATCGAGATTTGTGATTTTTTCGCAGAAAGAGCCGCGGACCCCAAAAACGGGGGGCCGCGCTACACCTGCCTTTCCGCGGCATAGTAAGTAACTCTTTGTATTTCAATAACATAGCCAGTGCAAGGCGATAAGTGGCTTATTTTTCTTAAAGATCGCTGCACAGAGATGAATTTGAGCCAAAACGCAGCGCGCCGTAGCCGCAACCAAAGCCGTGCCATGGCCGTCCCGGCCATGCTCGAGCACGGGCGGGACCCCGATGAATCGGGGCAGGCTGCCCGTGGCACGAAATCTTTGCACGTCACGAAGAATCTCGGGATTAGCAGTACAGGGCGCAAATTCCCGCCTTGGCACGCCGAGTGCTGCAAAAAGTCTGGGTCGGCTTTGGTCTCAACGAGTGGGTGACTTCGCCCACAGTTCAATTCCCTGGTTCGCCCCCGAAGTTCTGACCCGCTGAGATCGCATCCGAGGCTTTTCCGTGCAAAGACCCCTTTTCCCGTCAACTCGCCGCGCCTTCCTGAAGCAGGGGTTCATGCTGGGGAGCACGCTCGCCGCGCTCAAGCCGGGTGACGGTCGGGCCTTGGCTTTGCCTTCCGCCGCCGAACCGGGGCGCTCCCGCGTGGTCATCGCCCGCGACGAGAAAATCCGCAGCGCGGGGACGGGTTTCGACTCCGCGCGGCTCTCTCAGTTGCTCGACCGGGCGCTTCAGGCATCCTTCGACTGCGATTCCCCCCTGGAAGCTTGGAGGAAGGTCGTGCGCCCCGGCGAGGTGGTGGGGCTGAAGGTGAATTGCCTAGGGGGCCGGGGCAACGCCACGCACCCGGAACTGGTGGAGGCCATCACGGAGCGCCTGCGGCAAGCCGGAATTACCGAGATCGTCATCTGGGAGCGGCAGAACTCCGACCTGGAGCATGCCCGCTTCAAGGTCGCCGAGCACGGGTCGGGCCTCCGGTGTTTTGGCAACGATGTGATGGGTTTTGAGGACGACCTCGCCACCTTCGGCAAAGCCGGCAGTCTGTTGTGCCGCACCCTGACGCGGGTCTGCGACGCGGTCATCAACCTGCCCGTGCTCAAGGACCACGGCATCGCCGGCGTCACGCTGGCGCTCAAGAGCATGTTTGGCGCAATTCACAATCCCAACAAGTATCACTCGAATGTGGGTGACCCTTACGTGGCGGATGTCTACGCGCTCGCGCCCATCCGGCAGAAAGTGCGGCTGCACATCTGCGACGGCCTCAACGCCCAATACGACGGCGGACCGTCGTTCATGCCGCAATGGATGTGGCCGTTCAACGGCCTTCTGGTGTCGCGCGACCCGGTGGCGCTGGATTACACGGGCTGGAAGATCATCGAGAAAAAGCGCGCCGAAGTCGGCATGAAGCCGCTGCGCGAATTGAAGCGCGAGCCGGCGTATATCTCGACCGCCGCCGATGCCGAGCACCGGTTGGGGACTTGCGAACCGAAGCGCATCGAACGGGTGGAGATATGAAAGTCCGGAGTCCGGGGTCCGAAGTCCGAGGTCCGTGCAATGAGTTTGCGAGTGGTAGTGTGATGGGAAGCAGGCATATTGAGAATATCGTTGCATTTTCGAGCCCCAAAGGGGCGACCTATCTCAGCCCAGGCCAACGGCCTGGGTCAGGAAGCAAACCTCATATCAACGTGCAAGCCCTGAAAGGGCGTGATAACGGAATCCGGATGTACGGATCTTCCACGACCGTCCACGAAAACCTGGGCTCAATTGCCGTCGAAATCTCTATTTCGCCCCTTCAGGGCTTGGGATCGGAAACGCCCGTGTTAACCCAGGCCGTTGGCCTGGACTGTGATAGGTCGCCCCTTTGGGGCTAGAATAGGTGGAAAACGTGACTGGTTCACGCCCGACAAATGACCTCAAGATTCTCGGCGCTCTTGACCGCCGCGGTTTTTTGAAGGCCGCTGGGCTGCCCTGTCTCGCGGCCTGTAGTGGAGCTCTTGTCAGCCTGCCGCTCGCCACGCCCTTGTTCGCAGCGCCACCACCCGCTGAAGATGACAGCCAATTCATCCGGGAAGCGAAGTTCTACGAAAAGCAGCCCTACAAGAAGATCAAATGCAAGCTCTGCCCGCGCGAGTGCGTGATCGATGATCAGGAGCGCGGTTACTGCGGCGTGCGGGAAAATCGCGGGGGCACCTACTACACCCTGGTGCACTCGCGCGTGGTGACGGCGCACATCGACCCCATCGAAAAGAAACCCTTCTTTCATTTTATGCCCGGCGCCGTGGCCTTTTCCATCGCCACCGCCGGCTGCAATGTGAACTGCAAGATGTGCCAGAACTGGGATATCTCCCAGGTGCGTCCCGAGCAGGTCCGCGCCAACTATGCGCCGCCCGAAAGAATCACGGCTCTGGCAAAGCAGAATAACTGCCCGGTGATCGCCTACACTTACAGCGAGCCGGTGATTTTTCTCGAATATGTGCTCGACTGCGCCCAAGCCGCGCGGGCAGCGGGGGTGCGCAGCGCGGTGGTGAGCGGCGGATACATTCAGGCCGACCCGCTCAAGAAGCTCTGCGGGCAGGTTGATGCTATTAAGATTGACCTTAAATCTTATTCTGAAAAGTTCTATAAGGAAGTTGTGAATGGTGAGCTCAAGCCCGTGCTGGAAGCGATCCTGACGATTCACAAGGCCGGCGTTTGGAATGAGCTTGTTTATCTGGTGGTCCCCACGCTCAATGACGGCGATGCGGAATTCCAGGGCATGGCGCGCTGGGTGAAATCTGAACTCGGCCCCGATGTGCCCTTGCACTTTTCGCGCTTCCATCCCGAGTATCTGCTCAAGAACCTGCCCCCCACGCCGATCGAGACGCTGGAGCGCGCCAAGGCCATCGCCGACGCCGAAGGGCTCCACTACGTTTACATCGGCAACGTCCCCGGGCACCCGGCGGAGAGCACGTACTGCCCGAATTGCAAGAAGAAAGTGGTGGACCGCACCGGCTACACCATCGCGGGCGTTTATCTAAAACACGGCAAGTGCCAATTCTGCCACACGGTGATTCCGGGGGTGTGGACGTAGAGAAGCAGGCAGATCGGCAGATGGGCAGGTGGGCAGATAGGCAGATGGGAAGTGGGCGGGATTCGGTTGGGAAAGACACAGCACTGGTTGATGGGCTCAATCCAGAGGTCTTCGCCACTGCCCACCTGCCCACTGCCCATCTGCCTCTTGAAGGGCAGGTAGGCAGGTGGAGAGAAAGAGAATAGGGTAGAGGCGATGGGCAATGGACAGGTAGGGGAAATCCCAAGGCGGGGCGATGAGGGCAGGATTCGGTCCTATCGCGACTTGCGAGTCTGGCAGGAGGGGATGAGCTTGGCCGAGATTGGCTACCGGTTGACGAAGCGTTTTCCCAAAGATGAGCTTTTCGGGATGACCTCGCAGATTCGCCGGGCTGCGAGCTCAATCCCGGCGAACATCGCAGAAGGCTATGGCAGGGACAATAAAGGGGAATACATTCAATTTCTCAGGATTTCCCAGGGCTCGCTCAAGGAACTGGAAACGCATCTGACCCTTTGCGCGCGTGTCGGGATCCTGGCGGAGCCGGATGCGCAGAGCACCTTGGAGCATTGTGACCGCTTAGGAAAAATGTTGCACCGGTTGATACGCTCACTCCAGAGTTCTCAGCGACTGCCAACCTGCCCACTGCCCATCTGCCCACTGCCCCGTAAAGGTGATGCCATGATTAATCTCAAACATTTGATCTCCGTTGCTCTGCTTGCCCTGCTGGCCTTGATTCAGCCTCAGGTAGCTGATACGCAGCCGGTCGGCAGAAATGGGGACAAACGCCCAGCCGTCCGTTTGACGAGTGCTTTCTGCCCACTGCCCACTGCCTACTGCCTACTGCCCCCCGAGGGCGCCGAACCAAAAATTCGCCCCGCTGGCGTGGCCGGCGGTTTTTACCCCGCCGACCCCAAAGAACTCACGCAGATGATAGACGGTCTTTTGGCGCGCAACACCGTGGCGCAGGTTCAGGGTCCGCTGGTGGCGCTGGTTTGCCCGCACGCCGGCTACATGTACACGGGCCCCGTGGCGGCAGCGTGTTTTGCCCAGCTCAAGGGAAGGAAATACACCCGGGTGGTGGTGATTGCGCCGTCGCACTTTGAAAATTTCCATTTTTCTTCCATCTATGATGGCGAGGCCTACGCAACCCCGCTGGGCGCGGTACCGGTTGACCAGGAGTTTCGCGCCAAGCTTGCCAAACTGAGCTCCGACATCAAGATCTCCGACCGCGGCCACCTCAAGGTGGGCCAGAATGCCGAGCACGCGCTGGAAGTGCAACTGCCCTGGCTGCAACGCACGCTCGGCGATTTCAAGCTGGTGCCCATCATCATGGGCGACCAGGATTACGGCTTGGAGCGGGGGCTCGGGCGGGCGCTCGCGAAGGCGCTGCTGGCGGAGACGCCCGAGGCGCGCGCCCAGACGCTGATCCTGGTAAGTTCCGACCTCTCGCACTACCACCCTTATGACTACGCGGTGAATGTTGACCATCAGACGCTCCACGCCATCGAGGATTGGGATTACCTTAGCCTGTCGCGAAACTTTGCCATGTGGGAGCGAGGCATTCAGACCTGGGAAGCATGCGGAGGAGGCCCCATCGTCGCGGGCATGATTGCCGCCGAGGGCTTGGGCGCCACCCACGCGCAGATTTTGAAATACGCCAACACCGGCGATGCCACCGGCGACAAGAGCCGCGTGGTGGGCTATGGCGCCGTGGCGATCACGCGGGGGAGTGCGGCGGAAGCCAAGAAGAGCGCGGAGTTCACGCTGACCAGCCATGAGAAGGATGCCTTGATGAAGATTGCGCGCACATCGGTTGAGACCGCGGTGCGCGATCGAAAGATGTACCTGGTGGGCTCCACGGGCTTCCCGCGCCTGGAGGAAGCCCGCGGCGCGTTCGTCACCCTCAAGGAACATGGCGAGCTGCGGGGGTGTATCGGCTACATCACGCCCATGAAATCTCTTGCGGAAACGGTGCGTGACGTGGCGGCCTATGCGGCATTGGAAGATTCGCGCTTCTCGCCCGTCAGCGCCCGGGAGCTGCCGCTACTCGAGTATGAGATTTCCGTGATGTCGCCGCTCCGCCGTGTCTTGGATATTAAAGATATCAAAGTAGGTAGAAATGGATTGATTATGAAGAAGGGAGATATCGAGGGACTCTTATTGCCGCAGGTCCCGGTGGAAGAACAGTGGGACCGCGACACCTTCATCGAACAGACCTGCCTCAAGGCCGGCCTGCCGCGCCAGGCGTGGAAGGACGATGACACCGACATTTTTATGTTCACCGCGCTGGTTTTTGGCGAGCACTCACCCGCTGAGGCCGCCCTTCCTGAACGGCCTACCGTTCCCGTGCCCAGCCGCACGCAGCAGCCTTCATTGCCGGGGATAGATTCACCGCGGCCATAAATACGAGCAGTGGTTGTATTGGAGGCAGCCTCGCAAGGGGTTCGGCGTTATTGAAGTGGGTCCACCCTCGAATGATTAAGTAGTGATCTGTCCAAGTCTCTTTTGGGGATCCAATTCATAGTTCGGGCCGCCGCGTACAATATGCCACTCTTTTTGCTCGCATTGCTCGTCGCTGAGGGTCAAGCGACCCCAAACGCGGGTACTGTCCCAATTTGATCTTGCTCGCTCTTGAAGACGGCGCTAGACTTGTAAATGCGATAAATCTACTTTGCCTGTTTTCAGGTAAGGCGGTGCGACCCAAAAATGACGACCAATGATCTCTACTTCGTTGTGCTTCCCCTGATCCACATTGGCTCCGGTCTGACCGAGCAGACCCTCACCCTGCTTCCCGACAAGAATTTCGCTACGGAGTTCTACCAGGATGAAGTGCAAAACTACATCGACATGTTCGAGAACCGCGCCAAAAAGTATCTCAGTGGTGGGCACGTCTCGGGATACAACCTCCAGACAGAGCCCACAGAAGACGGCCGCTTCCTTGTGCGGGTGACCCAGCGTGTCGCCTAGCAAGAGGAGCAGCGGATACTCGCCCGCACGACCCGAACCCTCGCGCCTAACCTTCGAGGAGGTCGCGCAGTTTGCAAACCTCTTCAGGCAAATGATCGAGGGCTCGCAGCTCAAGTGGTGGATCGTCGCGGCGGGTGTAGGCGGTCTAGCGGAAACGATTCACATCGCTTGGCTGGCCTTAAGATATATCTTCCGGTTTTAGCATGACTCCCTCCATGTGCTCTCTGCCCTCTCCATGCGGAATACGGTATGATTTGATGAGTATGATGACCAACGATTACATTGACCTGCGAGACGGCGGGTTCTACATCAAAGGGACGCGAGTGCCATTGGACTCCATTGTCTACGAGTTCCGCAACGGTGCATCGCCGGAGAGCATTCGCCAGGCTTTTCCCATCCTCACCCTGGAGCAAGTATACGGCGCCATCACTTTTTACCTTGGCCATCAGGAGCAGGTGGATACAACAATCCTCGACACCGAACGAGCGTGGTCGGAGTTTGAAGCCACTCACCCTATACCCGAGGCCATCCGGGACCGCTTGCGTGACGTGCGTGGCCGAACAACCAGCCGGCGGGAGCAGTGATCCGCTTCCTCGGCGATGCCTGCCTTGCTGAGTACATCGTTTCCGGCTGTCTGACTCATATGAACAAGTCCGTGAAGTCAAAGTGCTCCGAATGTGGCGGCCAGGTTCGGAGAAAGACCATCGCCCAGGAGTTCGAAAAAGAAGGGGTCAAAGTTAAGCTCTGCGGACTCCAGGCGTGGGTCTGCGTTCGCTGTGGCGAAGTCTATTTTGAGCCCGACGGGGCACAGCAAGTCGTTCAGGCAGTCAATTCTTTGTTCAGGTTAGCTTTCGCCGAAAGGCAGCATAAGGGGACGCTGAGCGCTCAACTCTCGTAGTTGCCGGCCAATCGTTCCCGGCCGGACGCAGCCGCCATCGCCGCCGGGGCTAGATTCACCGCGGCCATAAGGGCCGCCGTGCGCAGAAACCCGTAAACGGGAATCAGCAGAACGCTCAGCGCCAAAGCTCCGGCGCAGGCCCCGGCAAGATCCAGGGCATAGAGCACGCCGGGTGAGCGGCCGCTGCGAGGCGCGTCGCCAAAATAAGCGCGGCTGGCCAACAGGAATTGGAAGCCACCCATCAATCCCGCCAGCAGCGCCAAGGTGGGGAAGAGAAGTTCACTCGCGGCGCGTTGGCCACCCACGCTGCTCACGTGCCCGAGTTGAATGAGCAACCCATAGAGCAGCAACGGTGAAGCAGCGAGGATGATTTGCAGACCCGCGAGGAGCCGCAAGTCCCGCGCGAGCGAAGCGCGGCCGAGGCCCTGCGCCGAGCGCCACGCCCACCAGCCGCCCAGCGCCACGCCCACCATGAACAGCGCCACCAGAATGGTCAGCTCGTGGTAAACGTAACCGTAGAGCGCCTGAAAACCCAACAACAGGAGGATTTCCAAACCTAGCTCCGTGAACCCCACCACCGCCACCGCGAAGGCCGCTGAGCGGCGCGCGCGCGCCGCCGGCTTCTCCTCGCGGCCCGCCGGCCACATCCACAACAGCGGGATCAGCGCCGCAAGCGCCAGCGTGGTGGCTACGAGAAGCCGCCTAAAACTTATGCTCGCGAGCGCCTCGATCCAGTGCGCGGAAGTGTGGTGGAAGGGGGCGCTCCACAGCACCACGTCAAAGTAATAGGCCACCGGCGCAAAGTCACGATTGACGGGCGTCGAGGGCAGCGGCTCGATTTGAAGTTGCAAATCCTGCATGCGGTCCGGCGACATACGGAACGGCAGAAAGTATTCCCGCACGTACTGGGTGTGCAACCGCCGCGCCCGCAACCGCCGGACGAGCTCCTGGGGATCGGTGGTCAGCGTTCCGGGTTTTGCCGCCGCGAAGAAATGGGCAGTCTCGCCGGGAATCGCCGCGACCTCCGGAAACACATGTCGCAGCGTACGCAAAAGGCAGCGGAGAAAGTCGGCCAATTCCTGATTGATGTAATTCTCCGAGGAGGTTACCTGAAACGACACGATCCCGCCCGGCCGCAGCTTGGCGGCGGCTTCGCGGTAGAACTCTTCCGTGTAAAAGCGATTGAGCTGCGCCGTGTGTGGGTCAGGCAGGTTCACAATGATGACGTCAAAGGAATCCGTGGTGGTTTTCAGGAACCGCCGCCCGTCCATGGCGTGGACTCGCACCCGAGAATCGCGCCGGATCTTTTCCCACGCCGCGGGGAAATATTGCGCCGCGATATCGAAGATCATCGGGTCAAGTTCGACGTAATCCAGGCGCTCGAGGCTGGGATGGGCAAGCGCCTCGGCGACGCTGCCATTCACGCCCCCGCCGATGAGCAGCAGGCTGTGCGGGTCAGGATGTTCGAGCAAGGCAAAATGTACGGCCTCTTCGGCCGCCGAGGGGTCCGGGACAGTCATCACAATCAAGCCGTTCTCGAATAGGCTCCGGCTCGCGCCCGTTTCCACGACGGCCAAGCTGCCGTAAACGGAATTCTGCGCGGCCACCAGGTGAAAGCCACTCCACAACCGGGCCAATGAAAGGGGCTGAAGTTCGTAATTGCCCATGACGACCAGAGCCGCCATCACCCCAAAGCTTGCGGCCAGGGCCCGGCGCCCGGCGCTGATGGGGGCAAGGAGCACCCAAGCCGCAAGGAGATTCAGCACGCCCAGAAGTGCCGTAATCTCAAACGGGTTCGCGAGGCGTACCAGCGCCAAGCCGGCCACCAAGCCACCCACTCCCGAACCTGCCGCTTCCAGCAGGTACACCGCGCCCGTGGCCGTGGCGATCGAGGCGCCGGCTACATCCGCGAACAACCGGCTGCCCGCCGCGAAGAGGCCGCCGGAGATCACGCAGAAAAGGCTGAGTGTCACGCAGGAAACGAGAAACATCGGCAAGGGTCCCAGGATTTCTCCAGGGACCGATTGGCAAAAGCCTTTGCTGGCTCGCACGGCCAGCAAAGTAAGGGGCAGCGCGAAAGCCAGCAGCGCCTGAAGCCCCGCTACGAGTTTTCGCGGATGGCGGGCGCCGACCGCCCGTCGGCCGAGCAAACTTGCGCCGAGCGCCGTCCACAGAAGCCAGTTGGCCAGCATCGCTCCCAGCGCGAGTTCGTTGCCGTAGAAGACCACCAGTAACTCGCGCATTAGCACGACTTGAGCAATGACTGCGGTGAAGCCCATGAGGGACAAAATGAGGCGCAGCGTCCAGACAGCTTTGGGAGCTTGCCCGCCCGTGCTTTGGAAGCTTAGTTGCTCATCCATCTCAATGGAACAGAAGGCAATACGGCTGCCAATTCGTCGAAATCCTCGGAAACTCGTTGAGCGAATCCGTAGGCTGGTACTTCGAGCATGGTAGATACCCGGCAACCGTCCGAAAATCCGGCACCCCCCTCCGCAACCCGGCGTGAGATGCTCGTAAAGCTCCTGCGTGCAGGAGGTCTGAGCGCTTCTACGGTGGCTGCGGCGCTGTGGCTGCGCGGCCGCAGCCGGCGTCCGCAGGAGGAAGCCGCGCTCACGCTCGCCCGCAGGTTCGCGGTTCCCGCTGACGTCCGCTATCCAGAAATGGTGGTCGCGCAGGGAGAAGACCCCCGGGTACTGGTCCGAAAGGCGCTCGAGGGGCTGGGCGGCGTCCAGCGCTTCATCGCGCGCGGCGATGTGGTAGTGATTAAGCCCAACATTGCGTGGGACCGCACTCCCGAACAAGCCGCCAACACCAACCCCCTGGCCGTGGCAGAAATGGTGCGGCAGTGTCTCGATGCCGGCGCCAAAAAGGTAATCGTCTCCGACGTATGTTGCAATGAACCCCACCGCTGCTTCCAGCGCAGTGGCATTGCCCGCGCGGCCAGCGACGAGGGCGCCGAAGTCGTGCTGCCGGAGGAGAACCTCTTTCGTCAGGTCAACCTGCGCGGTGACGTTCTGGGGGAATGGCCCGTGCTCGAACCCTTCGTCGCCGCCGACAAGATGATCAACTTTCCGGTGGCCAAGTCGCACAGCCTGACGGGGGTCACGCTGGGAATGAAAAACTGGTACGGTATTCTGGGCGGGGCGCGTAACCGGCTCCACCAGCGCATCCACGAAAGCCTGGCCGACCTCGCCGACGCTATGCGCCCGACCCTAACCCTGATCGATGCGTATCGTGTGCTGATCCGCAACGGACCCACCGGCGGCAGCCTTGCCGACGTGCTCCTGAAGAAGACGCTGGTGGCCGGAACCGATCCCGTGGCCCTTGATGCCTACGTGGCCAAAGCCTACTGGAACTTCGAGCCCAGCCAGTTGCGCTATTTGCGGCTGGCGCAGGATCGGGGATTGGGAAAAATGGATTTTGCTAGCGTGCGGACGGAAGTGGTTACGGCATAGTCACCATTTTGCATTTTCGAGCAGTCGTAGCCTGGACCTGTTTTGTAGGTCCGCGGCTCGTCCCCATTCGGCAAGGAAGAGCCGCCCCGAGGCATCGGGAAACCGGGGACAGACTGTCCCCGGTTTCCCCCACGCTCAGCCACGTTCACGATCCCGCCGATGAAAACCTACGCCATGATCGCAGTCGTCTGGTAGTGAGCATTAAGAACAACGTATGCGCCGCCCTGCTAAGTCAAAAAGGCAACCAGCCTATCTCCCGCCGACGGTATTTTTGTGTTGACACATTATTTATTTTGTGGTAAACATCCCTCATACGAACCAGGAGGTGCAGTATGAGAAGGATCAAGTGGATCACGTTGGGGGTGCCGCTCGCGGTGTGCCTTTCTGGTCTTTTCGCGGGCCCGGCACTGCCCCAACAGTGCAGCACTTTAGACGGCAAGCCCAACTGCGATACATATAACATTTCCTTTGGCAACCCTTGCAAAGTCCAGGCCGATTGTATAGACATGGGATTTGAACCCTGCGGGGCTCAACGTGTCTACGCAAGCGTGTCCATTTCTCAAGGAGCCACGTGCGAGGCAGGAGATGGCTTCAACGGGGAGTGTGGTAGCACGTGCGGCGGCTATGTGTGGGCCGCCGACGTATACAAGGGCAAGGTGGTTTTCGAGAATGAGTCGTACTGCTGTTCAGGCTGCGTCTGATAGCAAAGGAGGTAAACTGGAATGAATGCAAACAGAATGGTTGGCGCCCTAGTCACGGGGCTGGCTCTCTGCTTTGTGGGATACTCTGGTCCCAAGGTCGCGGCCCAGGTCGGTAAGTTCGCCACCAGATCCGACTATCCCATCACCATCGTCTCGATGGCCGGTAAGCCGAACGGGGAAACGGACCGGACGGGCAAGCCGGAGCTTGAGTTCAACGTCAAGCTAAAGAACGCCACCGACCAGCCCGTGGTCTCCTACACGCTTAGCTTCTCGTGGCAAGACGCCAGCGGGGCTTTGGTGGGCGGCGGTTCCTTCGCAAAGTGGGACTCCGGTGGCGACTGGACAGAGCCCCTTATCCCAGCCGGCGGCACCACGACCACCCAGGTGACCCTAATGCAGCGCTCGAGCACGCTCAAGGCCACCGTTGACTTCGCGCTGCTGGCAGACGGCACATTCTACGGGCCCGACCGCTCCAGGTCTCTCGATTCGCTCCAGAAGCACCTTGTGGCAGCAAGGGCCATGGAGGAATATGTCCTGTCGCTGCTGAACACCCAAGGTCCTGACGCGGTCAAACAGTTTCTCACGAGCGAGCTTGCGAAAGGCGCGCAGGACCGAAAGGTGCTCAGGCTCAAGCTGGCTGGATTCACAGACGCTAGCTTTAGCTACACGCCGTGATCCGCTGAAGGCCCTGCGCCTGGGAGACCTATCACTGTCAGTGTGCGGCACTCCCCGGCCCGAGCCAATCCGGTCCGGCAGCAACGGCCCTCCGGCGCGCACGCGGGCTGGCGCAGACATGGTTTTCAATGTCTGCGTTTTCGGCCACCGCAATGTGCAAGTCCCTTCAGGGTCGCAGACTGCCCAATGCAGGAGTCGCCAGCCAACGTGTGCGACATCTTCTTTCGCCCCTCCGGGGCTGGCGGGGAATTCTGTATGCCTCCCTTACCCACGGCCGGCGCCATGGGCTACGGTCTTTCACCCGCTACGACGCGGGCTGGGAAGTTGAGCGGGTCACGCGGAGAACCTTTGTAAAGCGTGGAGTAGGTACCGCGTCCATTCGGGGGCTGGCGCAACGCTCTGCGACTCAGGCAATTTGCGGCGATCACAAAGTCGCAGAGTTTCACTCTGCGCCAGCCGGCCCGCGACAGCGGGCGGGACGCCCGCGCTACGCTTTGAGCTTCCGCTGTAGTTCCTCAACAAGCTGCTCGGCGCGTTCGATCTGCCGCGCTACCTGCTTGGGGGCGGTGCCGCCGGTCACATTGCGGCGAGCCACGGAGCGCTCCATCGAGGTGGCCACTTCAAGGAGATCGGAGTCCCAGCCCGGCACGAACTGCGCGGCTTCCTCCGGCGATAAATCCTGAAACGTCTTGCCTTCCGCCGCGCAATGTCGAACCAGCTTTCCCACCTGCTCGTGCGCATCGGCAAAAGGCATGCCGCGCCGCACCAGTTCATCCGCCAGGTCGGTGGCCGTCAGGAAGCCGAGCTGGGTCATGGCCTTCATGCGCTCCGGGCGGATGCGCAGGGTGGCGGCTACGCGCGCGGCGATTTCGAGCGCACCCAAGGTGGTGTCCACTCCGGAGAACATTGCGACCTTGTCTTCCTGAAGGTCGCGATCGTAGGCGAGCGGCAGGCCTTTCATCACCGCCAGTATGGCCATGAGGTTTCCCAGCACGGTGCCTGACCGCCCGCGAATCAACTCGAGGGAGTCCGGGTTCTTCTTCTGCGGCATCAAGCTGCTGCCGGTAGAATAAGCGTCGGCAAGCTCCACGTAACCAAACCCCGGCGAAGAGTAGATGATCAAATCTTCCGCCCAGCGGCTCAAGTGGACCATGCACAGGGCGCAGGCGAAAAGCAGTTCGGCCGCGGGATCGCGGTCCGAGGTAACGTCCAAGCTGTTGCGGGCCACGCGCGCGAACCCCAACTCCTTCGCCAACCGTTCGCGATTAATCTCGAAAGTGGTTCCTGCCAGGGCCCCGGCGCCCAAGGGAAGTTCATCGGCGCGGACGCGGCAATCCCGCAAGCGGCTGCCATCCCGGCAGAACATCTCGAAATAGGCGAGCAGGTAGTGCGCGAAAAGGATCGGTTGCGCGGGTTGAAGGTGGGTGTATCCCGGCAGTATCACTTGTGAGTGCCGTTGCGCCTGGCTGACCAGCGCGGCCAGCAAACTGGCCAAGGCGCGCTCCAGGTGGAGGGTTGCGTCCTTCACGTACAGGCGCATTTCCGTCGCCACCAAATCATTGCGGCTGCGCCCGGTGCGCAACTTGCGCGCCACGTCCCCGGCGATGCGTTCGAGCTCACCTTCCACCCAAGTGTGGACGTCTTCGGCAGTCTGCCCCTGGGCCCAGCTTGGGTCATGCTGAACTTTGCGGCGCAACGCTTCCAGGCCGGCGGCGAGCTGCCCGGCTTCGCGCGGCTTCAGCACGCGCGCCTCACCTAAGGCCTTCACATAGGCAAGGTTAACGCGCAGGTCATACAGAACGAAACGTTGATCGAGGGAAAAGGACTCGGAGAACTTTTCGAACTGCGGGTCGCGCCGGCCGCTGAAGCGTCCGCCCCAGAGCTTCATCCCTTCTTCCTCCGCGCGGGCTTCGCTTCCTGCTTCTTGCGCAGCGCGGCCTCGATCTTCAGAGGCAATCCCAGGATGTTGATAAACCCTTCGGCGTCCTTCTGATCGTAGTCCGCGCTCATCACGAAGCTGCCAATGCTGGTGTCATAGAGGGAATAAGGAGACTCGCGGTTCAGCACGCGAATGTTGCCGCGGTAAAGGCCCAAGGTCACTTTTCCCGTCACGTTCCGCTGCGTGGTGTCAACGAAGCTGTCGAGCGCTTCGCGCAGCGGGGTGAACCAAAGTCCGTAGTAGACCAGCTCGGCATATCGCAACGCCACATGCTGCTTGTAGTGGAGCGTCTCCCGGTCTAGGCAAAGGGATACCAGTTCCTGATGGGCGGCGTAAATCAGCGAGCCCCCGGGCGTCTCATACGCCCCGTGGGATTTCATTCCCACCAGCCGGTTTTCCACCAGGTCGGTGCGGCCTACGCCGTAGTGACCGCCGATCTCATTAAGAGTCTCGACCAGCTTGACGGGACCCAGGCGCTTGCCATTGACCGCCACCGGCGCGCCCGCCTCGAAGCCGATGCCTACCGTTCCTTCCTGCTCCGGCGCGTTTTGAGGACTGGAGGTAAGTTTCCACGCGTCCTCGGGCGGCTCGCCCAGATGGGTTTCCAGCGGCCCGCCCTCATGGCTCAGGTGCCACAGATTCTGGTCGCGGCTGTAGAGATCCGTCTTGGTGGCGGATACGGGGATGTTGTGACTCTCCGCGTATTGCAAAGCGTCTTCGCGCGACTTGATGGACCATTCACGCCAGGGTGCGATGACCCGCAGTTGGGGCGCCAGCGCCTTGTAGGCCAGCTCGAATCGCACCTGGTCATTGCCTTTCCCCGTGCAACCGTGCGCCAGGGCGTCGGCGCCTTGTTCGAGGGCAATCTTCACCTGGGTCTTGGCAAGCAGCGGCCGGGCCAGGGAAGTTCCCAGCAGGTACTTGCCCTCGTAAATCGCGCCCGCCTTGACGGCTTCCCAAAGGTAGCCGGTTACAAACTCCTCGCGGAGGTCCTCGACAAAAACCTTGGTGGCGCCACTGGCCAGAGCCTTGCGGCGGACGGCGGCGTAATCGTCGCCCTGGCCGACGTTCCCCACCATGGCGATAACTTCGCAGCCGTAGTTTTCACGCAGCCAAGGAATGATAATGGAGGTATCAAGCCCTCCCGAGTATGCCAATACCACGCGCTTGATTTCCGTTGGAGAAGAAGTAGACATGGATTTGAATTCCGAGTTCCTTTTCTTAGGTGTAGCGCGGAACTGTTTTGTAGGTCCGCGGCTCGTGCGCTATGGGTAATGAAAAACCGCGGACCTACAAAACAGGTCCGCGCTACACCCGCTGCTGGCACCTCAAGTGGCAACCAGCGCCCGAATTTTCTTGCGAATCACTTCCGCCTTACGCGAACTGGGAGTGGCGATAAAGATGGTGTCATCGCCGGCCACGGTTCCGACCACCTCCTCCCAGGGGTCGGCGTCCAGCGCCACGGCCACCGAGTGGGCGTTTCCCGGCCGGGTCTTCAGGATTACCAGGTTCGCAGCCTGGCGCGCGTCGGTCAGGAATTCCTTCAGCACAATTGCCAGGGTCGGCTGGGGAGGCGCCATCGGTTCCGCCGCCTCCGGCAGGTGGTATCCGGTGCGCGTCTTGACCAGGCCGAGCTCCTCGATATCGCGCGAGACGGTGGCCTGGGTCACATGGATACCCCGGCGCGCCAGCTTGCGGCGAAGGTCCTCCTGCGTTTCGACCTCTTCGGTCCTCAGGAGGTCCACGATCTGTGTCCGTCGATAGACCTTGTCCATGCAATTTTATGCAAACAACTTATAAATATACCACGGGGCGGGAGGGCCCGGCAAGGCCGGCGCACACCGGCAATTCTTGAAGGTGTGAGAAAATACAATTCTTACCGCACAGGCGCTGAGACGCAGAGCAAAGGAGGTGCTAGGTTCCAGGTACCAGTAGAACCCTGACACCTGATACATGGCACCTAATCTGCTCCTCCGCGCCTCCGCGGTGAAAGATATGAGGGGTCATTTCACAGCTTCTCTTGTGATGCCTGGAGGGGTTGCCGATGCGAAGCCAGACTCTCAGGAAATTTCGCGCAGGGACGTGGCCCAGGCGCACGCCGCCTGCAAGTTTGCTCGCACATTTTCCAGGCGAGCCTTTTCCGCCAGGAGCGAAAACTGAAGTGTTTCCATAACGTTGCGAAGGGTCTTCAGGGTCTCCCTGTACTTCAGGACCTCGTACGCAGCTTCCGGCCCTGGCGCGGAAGCCCTGGATTCCGCAGCGAGAAACTTGGAGACTTCTTTGAGCCGGAGGTCGACTTTTTCCAGCCGGCGAACTGCCCCGCGGGACTCCACCACTTGCGCGCCGTTTTGCGTAACCTGATCGATAAACTCTTGAAATTCGCGATTCGCGATCCGCATGATGTCCAGCAGTTCGTTGTTCATCGGGTTTTCCTCACTACCCCTTAGCTAAATCGGCATGGGACCTCCCGATCTTTAATGTTAATGGCTCCAATTTCATCTCCAATTTTTGTCCAATTTTGTCTTGACTCCCAGCCCACTTGGTGGTAGGGTGCGCTCATCGAGGACAGAAATGTCCTCAGATAATCCTTTTTAATTCTTATAGACGTGGTCCATGGCTGAGTAACCGCCTTGAGCGCGGTTGTATCCAAGCCGGGGTCAGACGGGTGCGAAAAGCACATGCGACCACGAAGGAGGAGTCCAGTGAAACGTCCCATGGAGTTTCGATTGGCCGTACTAGCGGTAGTTTACTGCGAAAGTGGTTCTGCCGAGGGCATCTAATTCCGTAATTCTCTGCAAACAAAGTCTTTACGTTCGAATCGCTTTCGAGGA
>Ga0209039_10001736_pt1 | contig 19738 bp, 12 predicted proteins | sample BogFormECP12_OM1_FD_188238 | JGI IMG/M metagenome (GOLD analysis project Ga0209039, IMG submission 188238) | Bog forest soil microbial communities from Calvert Island, British Columbia, Canada - ECP12_OM1 (SPAdes) (version 2) | ecosystem: Environmental > Aquatic > Freshwater > Wetlands > Bog ...
ATATGAACCGCGCATTCGACGCCGTCGTCGGAGGCTGGCACATCGCGACCATGCTCACGGAGCAATCCGGTCAGCCCATGGCGATTGGCCTGGCCACGGCACGGCTGATGAGCGGCAGCCAGCGCCCCAACATTGTCTGCTCGCAGCTCAAGAGCGGCACCAGCATGCACAAGGTTGCGCTCGATTGGCAGGCAAACAGCAACGGCGCGGACGTGAGCTCCTTCTTTAACCCTGCCTGCTTTGCCGATCCGGGCGACCAGAATCCGGGCAATGGCCCACGCTACTTTTCCGGCCTGCGCGTCGACGGCATCCACAACATGGATTTGAACCTTTACAAATCGTTTGTTGTGAAGGAAGGCATGAAGCTGGACCTGCGCGCGGAGATTTTCAACTTCCTCAATCACCCGCGCTTCGGGCAGCCGAACTCAGGGGTGGGAAGCGGGAGTTCGCCGAATCCGTTTTTCGGCACGATTGGGGGAAGCGCGGCAGGGGCAACGCCCCGCTACTTCCAGTTTGGCGCGCGGTTCGAGTTCTGATCTTTGGCCCGAGGATTTACCGGCGGGAAGCGGCTGACTTTTGGTTGCGAGGTCGGAGAAGCGCGGCTGCATCCACCCGGTAAGGCTGAGCTGAGCCTGCGAAGAATATCTTCTCCGAAGGCTGGCGGTGCAGTCACGCATACCCGTTTTTCACGCCGGATATCTTAGGATCACCTATGAAACGACAACTTTGGTCTGCAATTTTCCTGTTGTTGCTGTTCGCTGCGGGATTGCTGGCTGCTCCCGCTTCCCATGAGCAGGATGGGGGGAACCAGGACTGGACGAATTACGTTCGCATCGGAGCTTACGGGCTGCGGGGCGGAGACGCTGTGCAGATCGTGAGCAAGGCCCAGGCCGGCGACGTCTCGGGGATTGAAGTGGACAACGATATTCCCGGCCGCTACGAGAGCTTTCTGCAACCGGAAGACAAGTTGAAAGCGATCCGGGACGTTGCCACGGAAGCACATCGCGTTGGCAACCATGCGTTCGTCTACATTGCCGGAACCGAGTGCATTACCGCGCACGCCGATCAGACTCCGCACACGTTGGCCAAGGACCATCCTGATTGGCTGCAGCGTAACATCGCTGGCAAGCCGGCGATTTTCGGCGGCGGCTCGGCCTTCTGGATCAGGCCCGGAGACGAAGACGTTTGGGTCAGTCCGTTCGCGACCGAGTGGCGCAAAACTTATATGGAGCGGGTGCGGCAGATTGCCGCGACTGGAATTGACGGCATCTACATTGACATTCCGTACTGGATGACCCACTTCGACGGTTGGGAGGACACGTGGGCGAGTTTCGATGACTACACCGTCGCAGCATTTAAACAACAGACCGGTCTCGATGCGAAACACGATTTGAAGCTGGGGGATTTTTCCGATCCCGCATTTCGCAAGTGGGTCGAGTTCCGCATCCAGGCCATCACGGACTTCCTGCACGAGATTGACCAGACGGCCAAGTCCGTCAACCCGAAGATCAAGACCATTCCTGAAATTTATCCCGGGATCGAAGAAGAGGCGGTGCGCGTTGGATCTGACGTTTACAGCCTCTACGCAGTGGTGGATGCGATTGCTCACGAATACGAGTTTGGCAACGGCAACCACATGGCTTCCTCACGCAAGCCGCTCGACTGGTTCCGCTACCAGGTGGGCATGCATTCGTTTCGCGCGTTCGCCCAGGGAAAGGCGACATGGATTCTGAATTACTCCTGGGACGGCGACAAGAAAGTGGACAAGCGCGAGGCCATGATGAACCTGGCGATGTCGCAGGTCATGGCGGGCGCGAATTTCTGGGACGCGCCGGGACACTCCATGGCTGGATCGAACGATCTGCCGACGCGCAAGACAATCTTTTCCTGGATCGAGGCGCATGAAAAGACGTTCTACTTGCCGCGGGCGCCGATCGATCCCATCGGCGTTTACTTTTCTCCCACCACGCGGAATTTTGGCGCTGACGAATTCATTGCTTCCTACCGCGGAATTCTGATTCTGCTGATGCAGAAGCATCTCGAATTTCAGGTCGTGACTCCGCGGACGCTCGCAGATTTCAAAGGCCGGACGCTGGTTTTGCCCGACGTTCGCATACTCGGAGACAGCGAAAAGAATTGGTTGAAGACATTCGCGGAGCAGGGAAAGCTGGTGATAACGGGAACCGACGCTACCGGAATCGGCAGTTCGCAGAACGTAGCCCGCTTCCCGGCCTGTCCGGGCAAGGCCTATGACGCGGCGCTGGAAAAAGATTTCGACGGCGCCTCCCCGGATTCCCAGCGGGCGTTTTTCGACAGTCTGCAGAGTTCCACCGCGGTGCGGATCAAAGCCGGACCGCAGGTGGCAACTTCCATCGCCCGCACCTCGGATGGACACATCAACTGTTTCTTCGCCAATTTCGCCGGACTGCGCGGAGGGTCCAATCCCATCGCAACGCCGCAAAGCGGAGTAGAGGTCAGCGTCACTTCCAAGTCTGAAGGCAAGGGCTTCTTTCTTCCGTTCCTCGGTGAAACCCAAACGGTGAAAGGGACGCACCATGGAGATGCGCTGACGTTCGCGCTGCCGCCGATCACCAGAGGAGGAGTGTTCTGGTATGAGCCTTAGCAGCGACGGTGGGTCAGTTCAAGAACCTCAGCGCCTAAAGGCGGCACAGAAGATAGTCCGCGTATCGCAGCGCTGAAGCGCTGCGCCACCCAAAACCCAGCCGTTTGCGCAGTCTGTGAAGGCTACTGGGCGACCGATCCGTGCTCCCAGTTCTTGGCTCGCGTCACCGCTTCGCTCCAACGCTCGCGCAGTGACTGGGCTTCCGATGCCGGCATTTGCGGTTCAAAGCGCCGATCTTTTCCGCCTGCCGCCACGTCCATATCAGTTCCCCAGAATCCAACTGCCAGACCGGCCAGATACGCCGCACCCAGCGCTGTGGTTTCCGTCACGGCGGGGCGAACGACCGGCACTCCGAGAATATCGGCCTGAAATTGCATGAGGCTGTCATTGGCGGCGGCTCCGCCATCTACGCGCAATTCCTGCACCGCGTCGCCGGAGTCGCGCCGCATCGCATCCAGCAAATCGGCCACCTGATACGCAATGCTCTCGACCGCTGCGCGCGCCAAATGACCTGCGGTCGTGCCGCGCGTGAGGCCGAAAATCGAGCCGCGCGCATACGAATCCCAATGTGGCGCACCTAATCCAACGAAGGCGGGCACGAAGTACACTCCACCATTGTCGGGCACGGACTTGGCCAGCGCTTCCACGTCTTCGGACTTGCGAATCAGCCCCAAGCCGTCACGCAACCACTGCACCACGGCGCCGCCAACAAAAACGCTGCCCTCGAGAGCGTACTCAGTTACATCACCAATCTTCCAGGCCACAGTCGTGACCAATCGGTTCGACGACGGTACCGAGCGCCTGCCCGTGTTCTGCAGCATGAAACAGCCGGTGCCGTAGGTATTCTTAGTCAGCCCAGGCCGGTTGCATCGCTGGCCAAACAGAGCTGCCTGCTGATCGCCGGCGATACCCGCGAGCGGAATCCGCTCCAGCCCCGGCACGCTGACCTCACCGTAGATTTCGCTGGAAGAACGCACGGCCGGCATCATCGATTCCGGAACTCGAAACAACTGCAGAAGATCGCGATCCCAGTCACCCGTGTGAATACTGAAGAGCATGGTGCGCGAGGCATTGCTGGCATCGGTTGCGTGTACGCGGCCTCCAGTCAGCCTCCAGACCAACCAGCTATCCACCGTGCCGAAGGCAAGCGTGCCCGCTTCGGCGAGGCTCCGCGCGCCCGGAACGTTGTCGAGAATCCAGGAGGTCTTGCTGGCGGAGAAATAGGAATCGATCAGCAGACCGGTGCGCTGCTGAATCATCGGGGTGTGCCCGTCGCTTCGCAGCCGCTCGCAGAAGTCGGCGGTGCGGCGATCCTGCCAGACAATCGCGTTGTAGACTGGCTTCCCCGTCTCGCGATTCCACACGATCGTGGTCTCGCGCTGGTTGGCGATGCCGATGGCGGCGACATCGCCGGGCCGCGCTCCGGCTCGGGTCAAGGCTTCCTGGGCCACCGCGATCTGGGAGGAGACAATCTGCTCGGGATCATGTTCGACCCAGCCCGGCTGAGGGAAGATCTGATCAAATTCGCGTTGAGCAGTCGAGCAAACCCTTCCTTCGCGATCGAACAAGAGCGCTCGCGAACTGGTCGTGCCCTGATCCAGCGCTAGAACGTATTGCACGTCTTCTCCTGGTTGGCGAATATGCGTGATCGCTGGCCCCAGGGGCTGAAGCCCCGAGTTTCTTGCCTGCTTACGGCACGACTGAAGTCATGCCCTTCCCGATTCTGATAAAGTCGTGCTCCCGCGTTTGCCGCCGCTCCGTCACCGTCGAATTTTCTACGACGGCCGGAGGAACCGCCGGATGCCGAAGTCATAAATGGCTGCGCCGGCCAAACCTCCTAGCAGCGGCGCGGCCACGGGAATCCACCACACGCGCGTTCCGTCGGTCAGGCCGTTGTTGCGAAACCCAGCCAACGCTGCAAACAGCCGCGGGCCGAAGTCGCGCGCGGGATTGATTGGATAACCGTGCATCCCGCCAAAACTCATGCCGATCGCGACCACAACCAATCCGATGAGCACCGGCGCAAGATTCGCTCCCGGGGGAGTATTGAATTCGTCGGTGATGGCGAAAATCAGGAGCACCAGCAATCCGGTTCCGATCATCTGGTCCAGGAAGCCGGCCTGCGGCAGACCAGGAAAAGCGGGAAAGGTTGTGAACACGCCGGCCGTACGTTCCAACTGAGGATCAACCTGGCGAAACGCGGGCAGATAATTCCAGAAGACGAGCGCGGCGGCCGCGAACGCTCCCGCGGTCTGGGCGATCGAGTAGGGCAGCACTTTCCGCCACGAGAATCCGCGAAACACTGCCAGCGCGAGGGTCACTGCCGGATTGAGATGCGCTCCCGAAACCTTGCCCGCGACATAAATGCCCATCGTCACTGCGAGTCCCCAGGCTAACGTGAGGTTGGTGTAGCCGCCGTGAATTGTCTCACCCGGATTCTTTGTCGGGAACAGGACGACCATGGCCACCACACCGATGCCAAGCAAGATCAGCACAAATGTGCCCAGGAACTCCGCGACCAACTCCGCCAGCAATGTGGGCTTCGGATTCATCCTCTTCTCCCGTGTTGAGGAACTTGCTTTTCTGACCGCGGAGTAGTGTACCAAGAGCGCGGAACACGGAGGTCACGCGGCTCTAGCTGAGGGCCCGAACCCCGTTCTCCGCCGAGCAAATGTAGACCTGAGGAGTGATTCCCGTTGCCCGCTGATAGCGCTCGGTCACCTGGGCGGCGAATTCTGCAGCATTTTCCTGGCGCACGAGATTGACAGTGCATCCGCCGAAACCGCCGCCGGTCATGCGTCCGCCGCAGAAGCCGGGCAGGCCTTCGGCCGCTTCCACCATGATGTCGAGTTCGCGGCAACTAACCTCGTAAAGATCGCGCAGGCTGCGATGCGACTCGCGCATCAATTCCCCCATCCGGCCCAGGTCACCGACGGCGAGAGCGCGCGCGGCGTCCGTGGTGCGCTGGTTTTCGCGAACAACGTGGCAGCATCGTTTCCAGATCGTTGCGGGAAGGTCCCGGGCGTGCTGGTCCAGAAGCTCAGGCGAAACATCGCGCAATGCGCGAATGGCGGGATCGAGCTTCGTGAAATACCGCACTCCCTCTTCGCACTCGGCGCGGCGCGTGTTGTAAGCGCCGGTGGCCAGATCGTGCTTCACCATCGTGTTGCAGACGACGAGCCGGAGGTCGGCGGGGAGGGGAACAAACTTCGGTTCGAGCGAGCGGCAATCGAGAAGAATGGCGTGTCCGGCCTTTCCCATGCAGGAAACGAACTGGTCCATGATCCCGACCCGCGCTCCGACAAAGTTGTTTTCCGCCTGCCTGCAAAGTTTGGCGATTTCGGGCAGGGGCAGCTGCGTTTTGCCCAGGCTCAGCAAGGCAAGCGCGGAAGCCACTTCGATGGCCGCTGATGAACTCAGTCCCGCGCCGATCGGGACTTCCCCGTGCGCCAGCAGGTTCGCGCCGGCGAGTTCGCATCCACGCTGCTGGAGCACTGTGGCCACGCCGAGCACGTAATCGCACCAGGCTCCGGTGCGCTGCGGCGGCAGGTGGTCGAGATCAAACTCGAAGTTGCCGGGAAATTCTTCAGAGCGGATCACCAGCCTGCGGTCTGGCCGCGCAGCGATCGCGACGTAGGTGGAGAACCCGACCGCCGCGGGCATCACGAAGCCGTCGTTGTAATCGGTGTGTTCGCCGATCAGATTGACACGGCCCGGCGCGCGAAAGACCCGCGGGCGAGCGGCGAAGAGTTTGTCAAAATGCTGGACGAATTCGGATATCTGCATCTGTGATCTTTCCCGGAAGCGCTAAGAATACAACGAAGCCGCCGTCGCGCGAACCGGTGCCGGCTTTGGTTAAGTTTCAGGGCCTCGCCGGCACTGCGACTCGCTCCACGTTGGAGTAGGCAGACTCGCCGTCCGCGTTGGCAGCGCGCACACGGTAAGCCAGATGCTGCCCTTTCTTTGCGCTGGAGTCCAGGTATTCCGTGGTGTCGGAGTTCAGCTTTGCGATTCGCTCCCAGTTGCCGCCCGCGTTGCTATCTTCGATTCGCCGCTCCACAACAATCGAAGTGGGATTTCCGCCGTGAACCTGCCAGGCAAGTTTGGGAGTGCTGCCGCCGAGTGTGACGTTCAGTGAGCTTGGCGCCTCGGGCAGCACCGGCCAATCAAAGTAGTTCTCATCGGTGATGGCCATGATGCTGTCTTTAATCGGCAGCGCTTCAACTGTGTCCGTTGTGCCCGTCATCCACTGCAGCGGTTTGATCTCGCCCGATACCACGTCCACCAGCACAGGATGCGTGATCCCCGTATTCTTCAGCGACAGGGTGGCATACGGCGGCAGGAAAGAGTTTCCCGGCTGGCTGTGGGCCGCCAGCCAATAGGCCACGATAGCCTTCCCATGAATGGAGCGGAACCCGTAGGCCATAAATGGAAACCCGCTCAGGCGGCGCAGCGCGGGCAAGTCCGGGCTCGTGATCTCGATCGCAGGATCGAGTTTGGTGTCAGAAAAAAGCGCGTTGGTGTTTTGCAAAGCGTAAAACACCGGCCGTGGACTGAAGTCGTAATCGTGATTGGTGAGGCCGTGGATGATGCCAAAATCGTCATACTCGTTGCCGTCTGTGCCTGCCGCCAGCAGCCAGACAAATGTCTTCACTCCAGCGGCGTGGTTGTAGATAATCCCGCGCGGCAGATACTTGGCCTGCACCGATTCATCCGAACCGGTCCAGGAAGGAATTGAGTTGAACTCATCGTCAAAGAAAGGAATGTCCGGCTTGATCCCCGGATAATGAGTCACCAGGTCACGCAGCGCGCGCGGCGATTCATCCTGGTAGGCGCCGTAGTCCATGGTCTCGGGATTCATGTTTTGTCCGTAGCCGGGGTAGGTGTGGTAAGCATAGACGTCCACTCCCGAAGCGCACTTGCACTCATCCAGCGCTTTCTGAGTAAACTCCCGCGAAGGATCGGCCTGACCTCCATAAATGACCTTCGCCTGCGGATCGGCCTGATGCACGGTCTGGATAAACGGAGCGAGCAACCTGCCGTATTCTTCGGCATTGCCCCACGGATTCCAGTACCCGAGGTCCTGCTCGTTCCACAGCGCCCAATAATGGATGCGGTCGTGAAAATGCTTCACCATCCACTCCGCATAACGGTTGAAGGCAGCAATCTGCTCAGGCGTTTTGGGGGGCCAGAACACCGAATACAGGCTGCGGTCGTCATTATGAAAAGATCCGGGCTCCGGCGTGCTCACGTCCGGCAACTTGCCGCTGACTGAGGTGTACATCGCGTTGCCATAGAGCAGTTGCACCTGGATGTTGATTCCGTTATCCGCCAGAGAATCCACGTAATCTTCCAGCTCTGGAGAGTTGGCCATCACTCCGCGCTTCTGCTCGATCCAGTCCCAACTGGTACGGTCGGAACTGTTCTCATACTGGCCGATGCGAATCCATTTAAATCCCGCGTCGAACATGCGGGTCCACCACCAGCGGTTCCAAGGCAGAGAGGGGTCACGCGGCAGATCGGAGTTGATGCCGAACCCGTCCTGAATCTGTGAAGAGCGTTTCGGAGGAACATGATCCGGCACGCGCCTTTGCTCTTGGCCTAATGACAGCTCCAGCATGAAGAATAAAATCGCGGACAACGCAATCAGCGGCAACCTGGCACGACGACTCCACAAATCAGAACTGTTCATGGCTTCGCCTCTTTTCAGTCGAACATCTCATTAGACTGTATTTCAAGAAAGCCTGAGGCTGAGGACCCCTCAGGGGCACGGCGTTCAGCGTGCAACCCGCTCTGCGGTGGCTTGCGATGCGTTGGCCGCAATCTCGGCCGCGCTTTTCTGGATCTTGCTGATGGCGGCGGCGATTTCGTGCATGTCATCCTCGTCGCCGAGCAGGGCGAACTGCGGAATCCAGACCGTCTCCCAGGCCGCCCTTTGCGTATGCGGAAACGATTGCTCGAGGAACGCGTGCTTCTCCGCCGCCTGCGCTCCGCTCAGACACTTGCGATATTCGCCGTTGCGGAAGCAGTCGAGTTCGTGCAATGGCGGATAGCTGGCCTGCGTGGGGATTCCCTCGGCGTTCAAAGCCGCGATGAAGTTCTCGGTCGAGATTCCGGCAAACTGCTTTTTCTCCACGTGGAAGATGTAAGCGTACTGGCCGTTGCGGGTACAGCGCGCATCGCACTTCTGGGGAGTGATCCCAGGAATTTCGCCCAGCAGTTTGTCGAGCAGGCGGCCATTGCGGTGGCGATGGCGTGTCTGCTCCTCCAGCCGGCTCAATTGCACCATGAGCACCGCGCCCTGCCATTCGCTGAGACGGTAATTGGAACCGTAAATGAAGTGGCTGTAAAACCACTCTCCCGGCATGCGTCCGCAATCATGGACCGACCGGGCCTGGACCTCGAAGGCATCATCGTTGGAGATGATCATTCCACCCTCGCCCGCCGTCATCAGCTTGCTCGCCTGAAAGCTGAAGGTTCCGGCCATGCCGAATGTGCCGATCTTTCGTCCTTGCCATTCGCTGCCGTGAGCATGAGAAGAGTCTTCGACGAGATAAAGCCCGTTGCGCTTGCACAGTTCCTGCAGACGGTCCAGATCAGCGGGATGACCACCCATGTGCACCGCAATAATGGCCTTGGTTCGCGGAGTGATCGCGGCTTCGGCCAGCGCCGGGTCAATGCAGTAAGTTTCGGGATCAACATCCACCAGCACGGGCAAGGCGTTCGCGAACAGAACCGCGCTAGCTGTGGCAACAAAAGTGAAGTTGGGGACGATGACCTCGTCGCCGTGGTTAATGCCCAACGCCGCCATCGTCACTTCCAGCGCGGCTGTACCGTTGGTGACCGCGATTCCGTGGCGCGCGCCGTGATAGCTGGCAAAGGCCTCTTCAAACTCCAGCGTCCTGGTCCCCGGAGTACGCCACCAGACACGGCTTTCCAGAACTTCCTCGAGCGCGCGCCGTTCTTTTTCGTCGTACTGCGGCCACAGCGGAAACGGCTTGTGCTTCGCCTTGCGACCACCTAGTAACGCGAGTTCGGACATGAGTTCTCCTTGAGAATGCGGTTATGATCGGTCACCACCCACGGCTTTCTACGCCTCCCGCTACTTGGTTCCTGCCGGTGGCGGGATGGAAACGTCAATCGTCGTCACTGGCCCGAAAGACGAAAGAGGCCGATCAAAATCCGCCGCTTTTCCGACCACCAGAATTGCCAGCTTGTCTTTGTGAACATATTTCTGGGCCACGCGATCCACGTCCTGCTGCGTGACTTTCTCAATGCCAGCACGGTATTTTTCCAGAAAGTCCGCCGGATAACCGTAAAACTCGTAGGACATGCGCTCGTGCAGTACCTTGTCCTTCGAGTCGAAGCGGAAGACAAAAGAGTTGAGAATCGCCTGCTTCGCCTTGGCCAGTTCTTCCGGCGTGCTGGGGTTGGTCTTCAGCGCGTCCAGTTCTTCGTTGAAGGCGTCGATGGCTGCCGCGGTGGTGCGACTTTTCGTTCCCAGTACGAGACGCAGCACTCCGGGATGGTCATATTCACTTTCGACTCCGCCCCCAACGGCATAGGCAAGGCCCTTCTTGGAACGAATATTGGAGAACAGGCGTGAGCTGAATCCTCCTCCGAAGAATTGATTGAAGACCTCCAAGGCACAGTAGTCGGGATTGTCGCGCGTCGTCCCCAGATCCACCATCTGCACCATGCTGGCAGTCACATCGCTCTTTTCCACGAAGTAGAGGCCGGGCTTGGGCCCGTGGAACGAACCCGGCGTGCGGGGAACTTCGGGTCCCTTGGGCCAGGAATCAAGCGCCTGATGCAGCTTTGCCTCCAGGGCGTTGGCGTCGAAATCGCCGACGATCCCCAGGATGACATTGTTGGGATGCACGTAGCGGTGATGCCAATTCAGCAGGTCTTCCTGGGTTACGCGTGCCACGGTCGCATATTCCGGCACGCGGGCGTATGGCGAATCGGCGCCATAGACCAGCTTGGCCGACTCGCGGAAACCGATGTCGAAGGGATTGTCATTCCGGCGCGAGATGCTGGTATTGAGCTGGTTCTTGGCCAGAACGATCTTGTCTTCCCGGAACGCGGGCTCGCGCAAGACTTCAAGAAATGTCTTGAAGACATCATCGAAATTTTCCCGGAGACAATCCCAGGTAACCTCGGTGGAGTCAGTATCGCCGTCGGTTTCCACCTTGGCGGCGAGCGCTTCCAGATAGTCATCGAGTTGGTCGCCGGTCTTCTGCGCGGTGCCGCCGGTGCGCCAGACCTGGCCGTAGATTTCCACCAGGCCGGTTTTGTCGGCGGGCTCTTCACGCGAGCCGCCACGAACCCGGACGGTACCGCGGATCAGCGGCAGTTCGTGATCTTCCTGAAGGAAAATCACTAGGCCGTTCGCGAGTTGAATTCGTTTGGGAAGCTGGGGATGAAAAGCGTGCAACGCAGGCGGCTGAATCTGCTTCCAGTCTTCCGCTTGCCCCAGCACAGCGGGTGCACAAGCCAGCAGATAAAGAGCCCCCAACAAGGCAACGGATTGGAGTCTGCGGTTCATTACTTTGCCTCCTTCCCGGCGGCGGGCGCGTTAGCCAGTTGAGTGGACTCGATCATGCCGACGGTCCGATTGGATTCCACAAACGTCGCATTGGCCACACGGCGAATGTCGGCCTTGCTCACTTTGTCGATCGCGTCCACGTGACGGAATAGTTCGCGCCAGTCTCCATAGAGCGACTGGGCGGTTCCCAACTGAAAGGCAAGCCCCTGATCGTCGCCCAGGCGTCGCAAAAGGTCAGCTTTGGCGCGGGTCTTGATCATCTTCAATTCTTCGTCGCTGATGTCCTGGTTGCGCACCCGCTCGATTTCCGTGTGAATGGCATCGCGCGTCTCATCCGGAGTATGTCCAGGCGTTGAGATGGCATAGAACACGAACATATTGGGATACTTCGAGCCCGGGAATCCATTGAACCCGCCAGTCTGCGCAGCAATCTTTTTGTCGCGCACCAGCGACCGGTACAACCGGGAAGTGCGGCCATTCGACATCAGATCCTGGAGCGCATCGTAGACAGCATCGTCTTTGTCCTTGGCACTGGGCTTGTGGTAGCCCTCGATGAAGACAGGCTGCGAGGTCTCGTGCAAAATTACGATCCTCTCTGCATTTTGCGGCGGTTCCACGGTGCGCAGCGGATCCGGCTTCGGACCTGCCGGCAGGCGCCCGAAGTACTTCTCGATGACGGGCATCACCTCGCTCGCCTTGACGTCGCCCACCAGCGTTACGATCATGTCCGCGGGCACGTAGTATTTCTTGTAGTAGGCCTGGGCGTCGGTCATGGAAAAAGATTCCAGATCCGAGGGCCAACCCACGACCGGCTGCCCATACGGGTGGGCCACGTAAGCGGTCGCCATGAACTGTTCAAAGAGCCGCTCGAAAGGATTACTCTCTCCCAGGCGGCGTTCCTCGTGGACAACTTCCCGCTCTTTGTAGAACTCCCGCAGCACGGGTCGCAGGAAACGCTCCGATTCCAGATAGGCCCAAAGTTCCACCTGATTCGAAGGGAAGGAATAGTGATATCCCGTCTCTTCGTTGTCGGTAAACGCGTTCAGACCCGTTCCACCGTTTTGCTCCACAATCTCGCCAAACTGATTCTCGACCACATACTGCTGTGCCGCGGTCATGGCGTCTTTCCAGGCCTTTTCCAGTTCCGCTACCTTCTTGTCATCGCGGCCGGTTTCCTTGCGGCGTTCAAGGTCGTAGGCCTGGTAGGCCTGCTCCACTTTCTCCAATGCCACTTTTTCCTGGGGGTAATTGTTGGTGCCGATTTTGTCGGTCCCCTTGAACGCCATGTGCTCGAACATATGGGCCAGGCCGGTGATGCCGGGAACTTCGCGGTCCGAGCCCACGTCCACGTGGGTGAAGAAGGAAAAGACGGGCGCCTCCGGGCGCTCACAGACAACGACCGTGAGGCCGTTGTCCAGGGTTTTGACAGTGATTCGCTTCTCGAACGATGCCAGGTCCTGCGCGTACAACAGAGAGACCAGGCAAACCATGGAGAATATCCATAGCAAGATTCGCTTCGTACACTTTTTCATGGATGCTCCTCTCCGCTTCTTAACAGAATCGAGTTATGGAAACTATCCTGCGGAGCCTTGAAACTGTGGATAATCGTTGAAGAATTGGTGTTTAGGTTCCGGCTGTATCGCTTACGCGACTCAGGTCGCCCTCCCGGGCTGACCTGCGCATTGCTGATCTCGCAGTCAGCTAGTCAGCCTACTCCGAGAGAGCCGCGATATCAAATCTAGGACAGGAGCCATTAACGCCGATGGCGAGAATCTTGAGGCTGCTGAACTTTGGCGGCCGGAAGGGCGAGAGTCTTGCCCGTGACGGCGTCCGGGGCGTTGGCCGGCCCGAGCTTGAACACGACTCCTTCTCCAACCTGCTCGGAGCCGAGAAGCTGTTCAGAAAAGGAGTACCCGTCGCCGTCCAAACTGGCGTCCGGATCGAACGTGGAACCGTCGTTATAAATGCCAGTGACGTTGTAGGCCGATGAGAGATCGACGGGCACAGTCCCGGTGATGACAGCGGTGACGGTGATGGAGGTTGCGATGGCGTGAGACAGACCGGGGGAGTCTCCGGTGAGCCGGTGCGCATGGTCGTCCTTCTCGCGCTGCGTAAGTCGGAGGTTGCCAGCACCCACATGCAGGTCTTCCTCCCTGGCGCGAAAGTTGGATGAGGAGGACTTCCGTCAGCATCTGCTTAAGGCCGAAACCCCCGAGCAAGTGACGACGTACCTGGCCGAGAAGCTCGGACTGCCCTCGCTGTTAGCATCAGAATCAAGCAGCGGGGGAACCACCTGAGCGGCACCCCGCTTCCTGAGCGTTATCGTCGAAAGCACTAAGTGTGGGCTTCAGCGATTTTGATGGGGCATGCTCGGCTCGCAGCGGGAGTCGTATTCTCTCCGCTACCCTCTCTCTATGTCCGCGACATGATCAGGGGGACTGTTGGGCGGCCTGGACGCGTTTCAATCCTTCACGCGCCTCGGTATTGCGGCGGTCAATCTTCAGAATAAGGTTGTACTCGTAACGTGCCAAACGATAATCGCCGCGCGTTGCCGCGGCATCGGCCTGGCGCAGCAACTCTGGAACGTCCCGTCGGCTGAAACCGTCTACCGTCAAAGCGGGTTCGGGTGCTCGCTTTTTGCCGGGCCCCGTTGTTGCCGTGGGCACGGCGCTTTGGTTTTCACCGGTACCGGAAACCACGGGTGCATTGGTGGAATCCTCGTCAGATGTTCCGTCGGCCGCAGATTGGTTCTTGTCACTCTGCGGAACCGATGTCGGAGACGGCGCAGTTTGTGACGGATCAGCGCTGGAACTTTGGGAAGTCTGCGGCGGCGCGGAAAATGGCGATCGCGGTGTGGCGGAGGAGGCGCCATCACTTGCCGGCTGACTGCCCGAAGGCTGCCCCGCGCTTGGTTTTTGCGATGGCATAGTTGAAGAGCTAGAGGCCTCGGGAGCGGCCGGTGTCTGCGCCCCTGTGGCTTGCGTCGCGGAGTCCGTTCCACCACTCCGGGGACCGGCAGTCGTGCCGCTCTGGCCGCTGTGCTCATCGCCGCCAGTTCGGGGCGACTGTGCCCAAAATTCCTTGAGCATCCCTCCGGCTGAAGCCACTACTCGATTGAACTCACTCTCAAGCTTCGTCACCAGCGGAGGGAAGGCGCCGGTCTGCGAGCGAGTGTAGAAAGCCCAACTTGCCGCCCCAATGAGGACCAGGGCCAAAGCCAGAATCATACGCGGCCAGATTCGCCGCGGAGGGGCATCCAGCAAGAGGAACCGGGGAACGGGAGCGGGGCTCGGCGGCAGGCTTCTGACCATCTTCCCGGCCACAGCGCTCGCAGGCAGCGTAAGGTTTAGCCGCGCGGCTTGTTCTAGGATAGCCTTCCGCATCTCCTCGCAAGTCTGGAATCGCTCTTTGGGATTCTTCGCCAGAGCCTTGCGAATGACGGCATCGATCCCGCCGGGAATGGCGGGATTGATCAGCGATGGCGCCACCGGATCTTCATGCACGATCTTGTAAAGGATGGTTGGGACATCGCCCACGAAGGGCTTTTCGTGAGTCAAAAGCTCGTAGAAAACCGCGCCCAAAGCGAAGATGTCAGCGCGATGGTCGACTTTCTTGCCGGCCACCTGCTCGGGAGCCATATAGCTGGGCGTACCCACCACTAAGCCGGTTTGCGTGAGCGACGCGTTCTCGATCTTGGCAATTCCGAAATCCAGGACCTTGATGACCCCCTGCTCGGTCACCATGAGATTGGCGGGTTTCAGATCGCGATGAATTACGCCGCGGGCGTGTGCAAAACCCACCGCTGCCGAAATCTGGTCGGACCACGAGATGAGGGTCGGCAACGATGGCACCCCGACTTCCGCCAGCAGCGCCGCCAGCGTGATGCCTTTCACGAACTGCATGCTCAAATAGACAACGTCGTCCTCCTGCCCAACGTCATAGATGGTGATGATGTTGGGATGATCCAGTCCGCCTGCTGCTTTGGCTTCCTGCTTGAGCCGTTCGATCAGTTCGTCGCGGTCGGGAGCATTGCGGTCGATCAGGATGGTCTTGAGCGCGACGGTCCGGGCAATGAGCGGATCGTACGCTTTATAGACGGCTCCCATGGCGCCGCGTCCCAGTTCCTCCTGAATCTGGTAACGGCCCACGGTTTTGAGGCTGGCACAACTGGCCTGCCGCAGGTGTCCGTAGGTGGACTCGTCGGTCCAGAGCAACTCGTAGATCGCTTCTCCACCAAAGGTCTCACCTGCTTCACGCACCGGCTTGGAATTGAACTGAAATCCCGGCACGTTCTTTACCAGCTCGTAGATACCCTCGGCGACGAGAATCTGTGCCGAGGTGAAATTCAAGAGCATATCCTCCGGAAGCGCCGCGTCAGCGGTGGAGACTCTTTCACTTTTCGTGCTGTAAATCAGAATCGCGGGAACTATCTGCTGCGGTTCCGTTTTGCGATGGAAAGTGAGGAAGCGATGCTGCAGTGCCTTGGCCGCCGACAGGGCGTGCAAAGAGTTGTCGAAGCAAGACGACAACAATTCGGGCTGCCATTCAGTGATGACTCCATGACTCTCGCGAATCACGCTGCGAATCAGCTCTGCGATCTCCGGATCTTGTTTCAGAGCCAGCCCGCTCGGAGGCTGCGCGGGACCGCCATAGCTCCACAAACGTAGGAAGAGTGACACGCTTCCTTCGAGAGCGACTCGCGGGGAAGCGGATTCATTTTCCTCAAGACGGCTTTGTGGCGGCTTCGGCAATTCCATGAAAATATCTAATGAATTGGCCTCGCAAACACGCGAGTTTTCGAGACCGGGGGCGGCGAGTTCATCATAGCCGCGATACCCGCGCCTTCCCAGTTACTTTGGTGCTTGATGGGACTATCTGGTTATTCCTGGCTCTTCTCTTCCGCGAGAAAATGAATCCATCTCTCATATCTTTATGAAGTTACAGAAAGTCATTTCTTTCCTGTCCGGCTTGAAGCGGCCGAGCAGCGATTCTTCTCGTCTGGAACGCCATTGCCTCGCAACCGTGCTCGTCATCGCAGCCTCGACCGCGGCTCCCGCAAAAGACGCCTCCGTTACGGCGGTGGTCTTGTTCGACGGTCCGCACGGTACAGCCTACGTTCAGATTACGGACGCGACTCTGAATGGGAAGGCGGAAGTGCGACTCTGCGAGGGCGTTTCGAAGCTGGACAAGAGCGGCTACAACGCGCTTCCCCGCGCCACCCTCATAGGAGCTAAGTCGCTTCAGCGGAGGGCAGACGGCGTACTCACCCTGACGGTAACTGATAAGCCGTTCTGCGTCGTCCCAAGCAATCTTAAATTCGATCGGGGAGTTGAAATCACGCCGGCGGAGGCGGCGGAACAGGCCGTGATCCAGGGCACTCCCACCGCCGCGTCGCCTCGCGATTCCCTCATACCCGCGTTCAAGCCCGGAGTTCAACTGGTATTCATCGCCGCGCCGGACCTTGAACTTGCCGACTTTTTGCGGGCAAAGCGGGCAAATACGGTGAAGGACTGGCAGGATTTTGTGGTTCGCTATCCATCTTCCACGCGTCTGTCTGCTGCGCAAGGTGCGATGGCGGGGCTTCACCAACAGGCCGCAGAAGCTGCCTTCGCGCAGTACCGGAAGGCCGGCAGCACCGGCAAGCAGGACATCGCCGTGCTGCGGCAGGCGTGCATGGAGGCACAAGCCGCGAACCAGGTTTCTCCCGGCTACAAACCCGCTTTCCAACTGATGGACAGCATCAGCCGCGAGCTCGACAATCTGATGGCCCCGGACGCCTTGCGCCTGCAGGCATACCGAAAAGCTCTGCAAGGGCACACGTCCGGGTATTCGCAACTGGCCGCGGCCGCAGTGCATGTGGAGCAACTTTTCGAAGCCCGGCCGGACTACGCACCTGTGCTCAATCTCCGCCGCGAAATCGCCGCCGAGGAACGGAAACTCGAAATGACTGTCGCGAATGCGGAATCGCTGACAGTGGCGGCGCGCTACGACCAGGCCGTCAGTAGCCTCGGACCTTACGCCTCGTTTGCTTCGGAAATCCCGCGCGTGGATGCTGTTTTCAGTGCTGCGTTCAAGTTCCACTTCAATAACGGACAAGGATTGGCGGATCAGCAGGATTGGGAGCGAGCTGTACCGGAGTTTCGTAAGGCGGCTGCCATCCGGCCCGACAGCAAGGAAGCAGAGGCTGCCCTCAATAACGCCACGACCCAACTTAGCGCCCAACACGATCAGCAGGCAGCCAATCTTGCTCTTCTCCAGAGCAACGATTACGCGCGGAAGAACCAGTTTGTCGAGGCCTACAACGTACTGGCCGACTTGCCGGATCAGCAACGTGCCCTGGTGACGTCGCAGCTCTCAGCCTTGTCGCGCAACTATGTGAGCGCAGCTGCGCGACGCGCACAAACCCTCCAGGAAATCCACATTCCGATCAAGAGCCGGACCGATGAAGATGCGGTCATCGAGGCCTATGTTTTGTGGGATCGCGCCAGCTCTCTCAGCGGCGACCCGGCCATTACTGTCAAACGCGATTTCCTTTCCAGCAAGATCAGCGCTTACTACGTCGACCAGGCCACTCGATACCTGCAGAAGCCTTCGGGATCCGGAGCCGGTGTTGGATGGCTCTACCTGAAACAGGCACGGCGCTATGGAATCACTAATCTCGACAGTCTCAAAGATCAGATGGCTCGCTACGAGCCCTTGTATCAACGCCGAGCCCACCTCTCGGTCGGCATCATGCTTCGCGATCAGACTTCACGTCGCGACGGCCCTGGTTTCGCCGACCAACTGGCGGACGCGATTGCCAACGGCCTGGATTCCTCCGCAGCCTTAATTGAGGTCGTGCGCAAGCCCTCGGAGGTCGAGGATGCCCTGCAGCCGAACTTCACGCTGGTGGGAGAGGTTTTGGAAGATCGAGTGGTCAAGAACGCGAGTCTGGAAGCGCCGCTATCGAAGTACCGGGCCAGCACGCAGGAGATAAGAAACCCGGCGTGGCTTCAAACCGAAAGCGACTATACATCCGCTCAACAGCAACTCGCCTCCGCGCAGGGCGCGCTGGCTGATGCCCAAGCCCAACACAAAAAAAAGGAAGTCGTAGCGGCGGCGAATGATGCGGTACAGGACGCGCAGAAGCACGTCGACGAGTTAAGGCACGCGCTGGAAACAACCGATCAGAACCGCGTGGAGGCGGTGCTTGAACCCTATCACTATACAAAAAAGACAGTGGATCTGAGCGCGTCGGTCGTGCTCGCATTCCGCTTCAGTGACCGGGCCGGCAATGTGATCGGCCAGCCGGGCGACGTGCGCAAGAACGATCGCAAATCCACGGTTGTCCTGCAGGATGTCAAGCCCGAAGATACCGAAGGAATTACCAACCAGGGCGTGGAGCCCGACGAGACTCAGTTTCTGAACGATCTGGAGATTGATGCGCGGAATGCCATGGTCAAAGCAGTCCGAGAAAAGGCAGCGGAACTGCCGGCCGTGGTCCTGCAGCAAGCGCGAGCTCTGGCGCAGCGCGGCGACGTGGACGGCGCCGCCGAACAGTACGTGTTGTTCCTGAATTCCACTCCCGACACGGTTTCCGCCGAGCGTGACGAAGCAGCCCGATTTCTGCACGATCGGTTCAATCTGGCTGTACCCGCAGATGCGAAATTGTGAGACGAGGCCGGCCCGTGGCTTATTGCGAATTGAAGTACCGCCCGATAGAATCGAGCGTTCGTCGAGCTGCCTTAGCGAAAGGCGCCGTGCAAATCACAAGATTGCCTGGCGCGGAAGGATTGTAGAGTCATGGCTCAGAATCCGCAGCAAGGTCCGGAGCTTTCGTCCCGCCTGAAAAAGACCAACGAAGAGCTCAAGAACCTGCAAGACTCGGTGAAAACCGGAATGATCAATGTGAAAGTTCTCATGGACTTCCGGAACGCCACCGAACGGGCGCGCCAGGCAAGCGTAGCCGTGCAGCAATGGCTGGAGACTCAAGGAAAAGGCAGCGATCCCTACAAGCTGATGGAGCAGGTCATGAGGCAGCGCCTCGAAATGGCCACCCAGCTGATTAAGGACGTGACCAGCGACCTGGAAAGCCTTGATGTGGATCTCGATACGCCCGGGCTCCCTGAGTTCAACAGGGCGGTGCGTTCCCTTACGGAACGGTTGAGCAAGCTGTTTCCCTATTGATCGAAATCTCGTTTTGCCAGGCGCTCCAATTTTGCCTATCGCACGAACAATGGATTCGATGGGCGGCGAGGGGCGCCGCGCTCTATGACGCCGCACACAAATACGTTCATTGCCGGCCGGAAAGTATGAGTCGACTACCTTAAACAGAAAACCGATTGAGTAAGTGCAGGGGAAGGCCCTTAGGGCTTTGCGGGCAGCGGCTGCCAGAGCTCAATCTTATTCCCATCCAGGTCATAGATCCAGGCAAAGCGACCGTACGATTCATCCATTCGTTTGGCGTCAATCTTTACTCCCTCTTGTTTTAGGCGGTCGAGCAAAGCATCCATATCGTCCACGATGTAGTTGATCATGAACGGTGCGGGGCTGGGATCGAAATACTTAGTGGAGGTGGGAAAAACAAT
>Ga0209039_10001737_pt1 | contig 19720 bp, 10 predicted proteins | sample BogFormECP12_OM1_FD_188238 | JGI IMG/M metagenome (GOLD analysis project Ga0209039, IMG submission 188238) | Bog forest soil microbial communities from Calvert Island, British Columbia, Canada - ECP12_OM1 (SPAdes) (version 2) | ecosystem: Environmental > Aquatic > Freshwater > Wetlands > Bog ...
AGGCTGCGATTCACGCAAAAGAGCGTCAGCGTCTTGCCGTCCTGACTCAGCGCGGCTACTACATCCAGGTACGGAACCGAAGCAATATCCGGTAATCTTTTGACCCCTTGGACCAGGGAATACGTTCCGGCGTTGGCAATCACGGCCACCAGCTTTGCAATATCGGCATTGGCATACAGCCTGAACACGTAATATGCGGGAGTTGCGTAGACCTGGCTGCGCTGCTTCCAGATTCCGGCAAACTCCATGATTCCGGTCATGTCGGAGATGGGAACGATGTCGGAATTTCTCAACAGCATATTCAGAAACCCGCCGGCGACAATCGCTCCTCCGGTGTTGTCGTAGCTCGGCGCATCGTGATGCCGCTCTTCGTGGAACAACCATTCTGTAAATGCGAGATGCACCTTTCCGGCATAGCCGGGTGTGCCGTCGATCTGGCTCTGCGCCTGGCGCAGCCTGTTTCCCAGTTCGATGGGTAAGGCAAAAGCGGCAGCCGCCTCAAAGTCCGGGCTGGGATTCTTGAGCACCACGTCGCCTGTACCCACTACAAAATGGGTGGAGAGGTAATCGAACGTTCCCGTTGGATTGGTAAGCTGTATGGCATTCCAACTGTTGAAGTCGTCTGGATCGGCGCCAGTGGCAATCAACCGTGCCGTTGGGTCGACTGCATGAATGGCCCTGCTGAAGCTCGCGGTACGGGCCGCCAGTTGATCGCGGGTGGGATATCCGAGATTCCAATTGCCCCAGAGCTCGTTGCCAAGTTCCCATAGCAACCCGGAGTGCGCGGACCAGTGGCCGTTCACGTAACGAACCCAATCGGCAGCCTCCTCCGGCGTTCCGCTGCCGAGATTGAGAGCAATTTGAGGCTGAGCGCCAATCAGGCGGCAAAACTCCAGGAACTCATCTGTTCCGAAGCTGTTGTACTCCGGAATTCCCCATGCATGGTTGAGCGAATTCTTGCGCTTGTCGGGCGGACCTACGCCATCAGTCCAGTGGTAAGCCGAGGTGAAGTTTCCTCCGAACCGGACCAACGACGTTTTCATCTCTTGGGCTAGGGCCACGGCATCCGGGTCCAAACCACCCTTCGCATCGGCAGGCATCAGAGACAGTTGGTCCAGTTCGACGCGCTCGTCCCCTGCAACTTCCACGACAAAATCCGCCGGATCGAGCCGGTGCAACTTCCCTTCTGGAACCTGAAAAGTGAAGGTGTACTTTGTCCAAGACGGATCCGCAACCAGAATCTGCTGTGAAGCGAGCACTTCGTTCTGGTTTCTGACACGAAGTGCGATGGTCACGCTTGTATCTCCACTTAAGTGTTTGGCGTAAAAGCTTCCCGTATAGTCACGTGAGCGATGAATGGGAAGATAGACCCTCTGCTTGATGCCGGTAGGCTCACCCGGAACGCCAAATACCCGCAGCGATTGCCAGGAATTGGCGGCATCGCCGTAATGGACCTCGTAGCGATTTCCCTGTCGTACGTCGAGCGGCTCCCATGGCAAGGGCAATCCTAGATCGCTCGCCCGGCGGAGCTCCGGGTAATCATGAAGCATCCCGGCTATCCTACCGGGGCTCCACAAACCCGCCTCCAGGCTTGGATTCTGCAGCAGTTCTGCCCAAAGTCCGTTGTAGGTTGAGTTACCGTATGGTTCCAGAAACGTACCGAAGATCGTTCGCGGAATCTGTTGCTCGCCGACTGCCGCGGCATTTACCTCGATCATAGCCGTTTGCGGAATCGGCTCCTTTACAGTGACCTGCCCATACAACGTCGCCGCAAAAGATAAGAGTAACGCGCACTGAAGCACACTCTTCATCACAACTACCCCAGATTGCAATCCCGCCACGGTTCTATCTGGCGGTTTGTCCGCCGATTTGCGAGGAAAATGGATCCCCGCGCCCTTAAGGGTCAAAACGGCTTCTTCAGGGTGAACTTGAACACAAAAGCGTGATCGCATGGCTTTACGCTTGGCGTCGTCACCGCGAGAGCTTCCTTCGTAAACTCCCAGCGGAGGGGTTCGTCGCTTCCCAGCATCTTGATCGAATCTATTTCTGACGGATAGAGTCCGGCCCAGGTGTCGCCTTTCGGAACCAAACTCTTGATGAAGGCTTTATCCCCTGGCCAAGCAAGCACTGTCGCGTATAGAAAGTTGTCTCGGCACGTGAACCGAATATCCTCGGGCGTAAAGCGAATATCGTTATCTTCGTTAAATGCGCCGCTCTTCTTGAACTGAGTTGGTCCCTCAGCAGCTATCAGCCATGGGCTTGTGCCGTAAATCGCCTCTCCATTGACGCGCAACCACTCTCCCATGGCAAGCAGGCGTTCTTTCGCCGGCTCCGGGATTGTGCCGTCAGGCTTTGGCCCTACATTCAGAAGAAGAAATCCATTCTTGCTGACGCGATCCACCAACCCGGTCACTAGCTGATCCACAGACTTAAATCCGACACTTTCCACATACCCCCACGCGCTTCCACTGTCAATGGTGGTGTCGGTAATCCACTCGTAGTAGGTCACGTTACTTTCGCGTCCCAACTCCAGGTCGTCAATGCCGACGCCAGGCGTAAGATCGTGGCCCTTGTAGGTGACTGCAACTTCCTTGCCTGCCGCTGCAGCCTTGTTGAAGTAGTAGGCCAAAAAATCCGTTTTGTAGGACTGCTGAATCAGGTGCAGCCCGTAATCGAACCAAACCACATCCGGCTCGTAGTTGTCCGCAACCTCTTTCAACTTCCCGATCCAGACATCCAGGAACTCCTTCGTTGGGAGGGCGCCTCGCTCGTGACTCACTCCGTACAGCCCGGCGTAACGAGGATCTGATACGTCATACTGTTTGTCCCAGGTCGGAAAGTAGAACCAGTGCTCCGCATGATGAAACGCTGTGAGGAACTTCATCCCATGCTGTTTGATGGACTTCGAGAGTTCTCCCAGAACGTCGCGCTTGGGTCCCATTTTCGCGGCATTCCACTCGGAATGTTTCGTATTCCACATGGCAAAACCGTCATGATGCTCGGCGACTGGACCGGCAAAGCGCGCTCCGGCCTTCTTGAACAGTTCGGCCCACTCGTCTGCATTGAAATGGCTGCCCGTAAACATGGGAATGAAATCCTTGTAGCCGAATTTATCCAGCGGACCGTACGTGGCTTCCTGATGCTTTCTCTCCTCAGAATCCGGATTGGTGTACATATTGTGGGCGTACCAGGTGCCATTTTTCCCAAAAGCAGGAACGGAGTACACACCCCAATGGGTGTAGATCCCGAATTTCCCATCCCTGAGCCACTGGGGGGGACTGTTCACCGTTCTAAGAGAGTTCCACGTTGGCTGAAAAAGCTTGCCAGCCGCCGCGCGTTCATTCGCCTCTGTTGGCGCACCACTTGCACTCGCCGCTAAAGGGGTGTTGGCAAGCAGAGAGCCTGCAGAAGCGGCCAAACCGGTCGTCAAGATATCTCGTCGTGTGTAGCTCATCGTATTTAATCTCCTCGTCGTGGTGGTGTACCGCGACTTGTGATGTCCATTTACCTCTGGCTATCGCCTTTGAACTTACCTACCGTGTTATTCTGCTTAATCCACCCTTCGTCGAACCGCACGACCTTAATTGTCTCGCGGCGATAGGTGTACGCCACGACAATCTTCCCATTTGCATCTTGCAGGAGGGATGGATAGGAATATTCATCGTGCGCCCCTTTGTCGTTGTGGGTCCCACTAGGTTGACCTGCAGAACTACCCGTTTCGATATCACGAATCCACGGCCAGGTCTCACCGCTGTCTTGGGAAAGTGCAATCGAAAGTGGTTTGCGCAAGCTCGAGCCAGTCTTATCCCGGGTTATGCCTGCACTGCTGTTATTGAATGCGATGACCAGAAACCCATCCTTCAGCATTGCCGATTGAATCGAAGAGTTGTTGTTGGGCAAGTGAGTTGGAATGGGAACAGTCCACTCGCATCCATCTTCTGAAGTGTTCTTGTAGATGAAGTCGGCATAGCGGCTCCTGAAGAATCCCACGAACCGTCCAGTCGTGAGCCTGACGATGCTTTGCTGCACCAAGCCGTTCGCCTGCGGAATTCTACATTCGCTCCAGCTTTTCCCGGCGTCGCTGGTGATCTTTACCGCTGAATAGTGCGACTCCGCGCCATCGGTGGTGCTGCGGCTCGGAGTGTAATACATGGGCAGCAGCCAGTTGTTCGCGCTAATCAATACGGGGGGATGCCGGATAAACGAGCCTGGCTGCGTAAACAACGGTCGAGGATTTGTCCATGTTTGCCCGGCATCGTCGGACGTTAGGTACAAAACCTCGGCGTTAGCCTGCCCCTGTCCGGCAGGCTGCGAGGTATGTAGCAGCCAAAGGCGACCGTCGGCGACCTGAAACGCAACTGGATTCTGGAATGATCTTCCTTCCTGATGATCGATCTCGACAGTCTTGCCCCACTGCTCCGAGCCCTTCGGCAGTCGAGACATCACGATCGCTACGTTGGACTCTCCCTCGCGCGTCCCCGAAAACCAAAAGCAAAGCAGGTCTCCATTGTGCAACTGGACCAGATTAGCGGCGTGTGAAGACTGAAATAATTTCTCAAGGTACGCCTCTTCCACTCCCTTTGTACTCGATGTGCGGAACCTCCCGTCAAATTGCGTGACGGTATCAACCGCAGGAAGTGGCGAAGTTCTTTGTGCCTCGAGGAGAGAGATGGAAAACACGGCGCACACACAACAGATCCAACGTCCAGCCTTTGATTTCACCACTCCTCCCGATCATTCGTGGCAATCAGTTCCATCTTCTTTTACCGGTTGTAGATTGGGACCGAACTATTCAACTCTGCCCATACCTGATCGCAAGCCTGGAGCGCCCCAGATGGCTGCTAGCATATCTCGTTGTCCGTAGCTGATTTCGTTCGTCTCCTTATGAATCGTTCTGCAGTTTATGAATCTCCTTGAATGATTGGCCGATGTTTCGTTTTCCCGAGCCTTGCGAATTCAGTGTGATCCCGACGTTGGCGTCAGCAAGAAGTTTGTGGTTGTAGTGAATTGATCCCGAATCCAGAACACAAGACTGGAACCCTCCGTCCGATCGATATGTCCGACGCGAAAGTCTTTGCCCTCCTTAACGGGCTTGCCATTCAATCGCACCGCTACGCCTCCGCTTCCCCATCCGTCGACGACGAACGCCGTGTTCACCGCCGGCGATTTCTCGCTGGCCTTAAGCTCCAACTCCAGCCTCGCGTTTCCCTGTGCCAGCCGGTGCAGATGATAAGCCCGGTCATCGCGGCTGTAACCGTCGTTGGCAAAATCCTCCCCCAATACCTTTAACTCTGGCGACTGCAACCATGCACGAGCCACCGGCAGCATCGCCGCAACGGGCTGGTTTGTAAGTCCCATAAGGAAGCGGCCTTCCACGGCGCCGTCTCTTGCTCGCTTCGTTTCTGGCGGTTCGGGAGAGAGGATCGCCGAGCTGGAAACACGGTCCAGTGCAAGCGCAATTCGCCCGTCGGATGGAATTTGGGAGACGGGCCAGTGATTCCAGATTGGAAACTTGGAGAACCACGGCCGAGTCTCAACCGCACCGCCCCCGTAGGGAATGATCAAAGTAGGTGGCTCATAGATGTACACCGGCTTGAATTCCGACTTCGTGTTCACGAGGGCTATATTTGCGTTCGGGACGGGATTGCGGAATTCGCCGCGGATACTTCCGTCGGACGGCCACGTCTCCCAACTGAAAGTACGCGTGTCGCCACCCAGATTGGCTAGCGTGGCCGCCTCGATCGAGACGTTGTCCTCAGCCTTTTCGCCCGGATTGTTCAGAGTTGCCGGCTCCGTAATGCTGTACTCGCTTTGGGGACCATGTACCAGAAAGTGCCGGACCGCCAAGCCGTCGGGATAAATCGTGTAGTACTCGTCCGCCCAGTCACCCCAGCCAGTGATCGGATCGCGCTCGCCAATGTTGTACAGAACATCGGTCAGCGCATAGCGCCAATGCACGACGACACGCGCGGGACTGTTTTCAATCAGCCGGACGTGAGCATAGCGGGCCTGCTTGTCGGACATGTGCTCCACACAGCCGAATTCGCTCGTTGGCCCTTCCGCGCTCTGGTCTCCGATCCATCGGCCGTTTTCCGTGACCAGATTCATGTTGTATGTGGTCCCGTGCCAAAACACCATCTTGTAGGCCACATCGTCGAACGTGACGACGAGATCGGGATAATCGTCAATGCGCCAAAGTTGGTCCCACTCTGGGTAGAACTTCAGCCCGGTATAGAACGCCCCAAAGTGCTTCTGTCCATCCGGGACCAAGGGCAACTTGCGCCAGGTCAGCGGAGGGGGTGAAGTTGGACGCGAGGACTCGTACGCTGTTTTGATTTCGCTGGCGCTGAGGGCTCGGTTGTGGATTTTCAGCTCGTCAATGATTCCATCAAATGAATACGAGGCTGGAATGTTGATCCTTACAGGCGCCGCTGCGGGGAGTTGCTCTAGGTTGCGGCCAATCTGGAACGTACCTCCGGTGGGTTGACCAGTCTTTGGGTCTACTTCACCCTGGGCGAGATGGCCGGCGACCATCAGACGGCCGGCTTCCTGCCCGTTAATGTAGATGCTGAGGCCGCTGTTGGGGTCGAAAGTCCCGGCTATATGCGACCACTGCATGAACGGGACTTGCATCGCCGAAACGCACTCCCGCCATTGATCATCCGCGAAAATGCGCAGGCCGATGTGCCCAGTGGCGTCGAGCCCGAAAAAATATCGGTTCTTCTGTTCGACGATCGCATTCCAGTTCCAAGGGTAAGCTTGCGGAGCAATCCAAGCCTCGAATGTCACGGCTTCGTGGATTTCTGGCAGATCTGAATTGCGTGTAATGCGGGTCGTGAATCCGTCGAACTTGAGCCCCTTGCCGCGGACGCCGGCCACAAACGAGAAATTGCCTTGGATCACATCCCTAGTCTGTTTTCCGCTTTCAACAGTGGCCGCACCCCTCGCCTCATCAAACGGCCAGTAGGCCGCGAGCCCCTGATCTTGTCCGAAGCCTGGACTGCAAACCAGAAGCGACAATGCTAAACTCCAATTGAGTAGACGCAGCAGCATGGACACACCCACTAGGTTCTACCTCAAGTACTCTTCTCAAATCTCAGTTGATCCTGCCGAAGCCGCAAGCATGAGATTTACTGATTCACGCCGCTAGCCAAGAAACCGCCGTCGACAATTACTACGGAACCCGTCATAAAGCTGGCCGCATCTGAAGCAAGAAGAATCGCTGCTCCCACCACCTCTTCCGCGTTTCCAAACCTTTTCATCGGTGTGCGCATCAGCAATTCCTGCCCTCGGGCAGTTCCCTGCAATAGCTCTGAATTTAGTGCGGTTGGAAATACACCCGGCGCGATCGCATTGACGCACACTCCACGTCCCGCCCATTCAACAGCCAACGATCTCGTCAGTGATTGGACCGCTGCTTTACTGGCGGCATAGGCTGCGACTTCGTGGAGCGCAACGAATGCATTGAGCGACGTAATGTTGATGATTCGCCCGTATCCTTTTTGCAGCATGTGGCGGCCGAAGATCTGGCAGGCGCGAAGCACACCCATCAAGTTTGTATCCAGGATCTGTTGCCAGTCGCTTTCAGGCGAATCCATCGTGGGTCCTCGCTTTATGCGCCCGGCGGAATTAACGAGGATATCCACCTTTCCGAATGCACCCAAGACAGCGGAGAGCAGTCTTTCCAATGAAGCCCTGTCGTTGACATCAACGGTGACGGACAAACTGCGACAGCCGACGGCTTCGATTTGGGCAGCAACTGCCTTTACCTGATCAGGTCGGCGGCCACTTGGGATGACATCAGCACCCGCCCGTGCCAGTCCCAGGGCGATCGCCTGGCCTATGCCAGATGTGCCGCCGATCACGACAGCGGTCCTACCCTTCAGATCCAATCCACAATAAGCCATTTTCTGCCGCTTTCTTAGAGTGAAAGCTTCAACTGCGTGAATACTAGCTCGCTTCAGGATCGCAAAAGGCACCAACTTTCGGCAGAAAGTCTCACTTGAATATCCCGGCGACTGGCCGTAGAACCGCCCGGGGCGACCGCACACTGCGTTCGACCTGTTGCTGTCTCCAGGGCGGAGAGTTAGTTACCAGAGCACCTTCAGGGCTAACTCTAAATTACGGGGTGGATTGTTCCCCGCAAGCTTACTGTAAGTGCCAAAGGTCGGATCAGTGGCTCCAGTATCGTATTCATACGGGACGGTACCAAACTCTGGGTGATTGAGTACGTTGAATGCATTGAGGCGAACTTGGAACTTCAAATTTTCCCTGATGGTGAAGAACTTCGACAAGTTGACGTCAAACAGTTGAGTGGGTCTCGAACGGATACCGGTGTATTCGATGTTGGGGTTCAACCCGTATTGAGGTATAAGGGTGAAATCCGGCTGATTGCAGGATCCCGAATAGACATAGCCCGTGACGGGTTGGAGAGACCAACTGCTGTCCAACGCCTGGACCCATTGGTTGGTACAAGGCGAGAAGGCGCGGGTGTATATAGGGTCTTGCTTCTGCAGCGGAACTTTAGGCGGGCTGTTCAGGTACACGCCGCTTATAGTAACCGGCATGCCGGTAATGAAGGTGTATGAACTGCCCAGTTCCCATCCGCCAACAGCGCCATTTACAAATCGATTGGCGTGTCCCAGAAACGTGCGCCCCCGTCCTACCGGCAGATCGTAGACCCCAGAAACCGAGATCTTGATCGGCATATCGAACTGATCGATCACTCTTTGACGGATGCTGTATCTTTGATCGACCCAAGCGCCCGAGTCCATGGTTTTTTGCCAAGTCAAGCCACCGCGCAGAATGAGAGAGTTATTCCATTTGTGATTTACCGTCATTTGAAGGGAGTTGTACCAAGACTTGCCATTGTTGACCCCTTCAAAAATGTCGCCAAATGCGGGGAGGGGACGAGTCATTTGTCCACCCGAGATCGTCTGGGCCGTGTTAGAGAAAGCACTCGCATTATCGAAGGCGCTGATGCCATAGAACGGGCTTGTGACTAGGTCGTTATTGCAGATGTCCGGGATGCCTCCAAACCCCAGATCGCACTGCTTTGACCAAGCCGGGCTCATCTGGTTAAGGTTGGTGGTTGTGTACAAGTTGTACGTTCGGCTTCCCACGTAGCTAACGTCCAATACGTCGTGACTAGAGAGTTGACGCTGCACCCCAAGCGAATAACCCCAATAATCTGGCTCCTTATAGTCCGGATCATAAAAACTCGCGCCTTGGCCCAACGCTGTCAACGCCCCCGCCGACGCACCGCTGATCGGAGTCAACCCCTGCGGGAACGGATTCCCGAGGCTGGCGTTAGGGTTAGGCGTCTGGAAGTTGTCTAAACTGGCAACGTAGTTGGTAAACGCGGAGAAACCCGTCAGGCCATCGGTGACCGGACTCGAATAGGAGAGCGAGAATCCCGTTAGCATCTCCTCGAAGCCGCCGCGCACCACCGTTTTGGAATTGACCGCATAGGCAAAGCCAAATCGAGGTTGGAAGCCCAACTTACCGAGCTTGAACGCCGAGCGAGGGTGGCCGTTGACGCCGACAAAAGTGAAGCTGCCGAGAATCGGCGGCACTGTAATTCCCAAAGATGCGGCGTTGGCCTGCACTTGTGAGTTGATGGGGTTGAGGGATGTGGTATCGAAGGCATAGTTCGCCGAGTTGTGGCGCTCCGTCGGCGCAGGAGACAAGTCGTAACGCAAACCCAGGTTAAGGGTTAACTTCGGAGTCACCTTCCAGTCGTCCTGCACGAATGGAGCGTAGTAATACGACGAATAAGTACGGTTGACTACAGGTTGGGTATTCCCGCCATCTGCATAGCCCAACAAGGCTGACGCCACGTCAAAGCCTTGGAACGCCAGGCCGCCGTTTTCATAATCCTGCTGGGTCCATCCGTTTCCTACACCAAAATTGGGTGATACAAACCCTAACCCTCCGGGCGTTCCAATGTAGCCTTGCATGCGATAACGCATGTCGAAGCCGACATGGATCGTGTGCTTGCCTTTGACCCAAGTAAGGTCCGGAAAGAAATTGAAGTTGGTACCGCTTATCCAATTGGGTGGGAGAGGATTGGCCGCGAGGCTGGAAAATCCGTCCGCAGTAAAACTAACACTCGGAAATATGTTGCCGAAACTTCCAAGCTGCGAAACTAACGATTGTGTCCAGCCCCCGCCGAGCGTAGCTGGATTGAAGAACGGCTGATAATATTGGAAAGTGTCTGCATAGCCGCCGCTGGCCCTGACGTCGAGCAACAGAGTAGAGTTGAAGGTGTGAACCCAGTCTGGGTTGACCGACCAGCCCTTGCTGTAGCCGCCTTCCCCGTTTCCGGCTGGTCCCGGGAAAAAGGTGCCTCCGAAGAGATTGGCAAAGCTATTACGATTAACATACCAGCTACCGCGAAAGCTGAAGCGGTCGGCATTTGAAAAGTTTGTGTCGAACTTTGCCAATACATTGCGCACGATGGTCTTAGACGTCCACGGTGTAAAGTAGTTGCTGTTATAGGGATTGGTCCCGGCAGGCGGAGTAACGTTCGGGGCGGGAAAGTACGACAGGATCTTCATCGCTACCGGGTTGAGGCAGCCTCCTCCCGTTGCGCTGCGGTTGGTGGAACCCACGCACGGAGGAATTATATTGCCGGGGAATGGATTGCGATTGGTTGGAGTGCCGCTTAGAGGATCATAGAGGATTATCGGGAAATGCGACACGCCGTCGGGGCCAAGAGCATACAGGTTGCTGAAGTCACCGATCGTGTTGGGATTGGAGAAGTCGCAGGCTTGTCCAGTGGCGTTCCATGTCCTGCAGTCCGGAACGGAGTCGGTCGTAGTACCCGGAGTGTTCAGTTTATGATTGTCGTATTGAATGAAAAAGAAGGTTTTGTTCTTGCCGTTGTAAACGTGCGGTATAACGACGGGCCCGTCCACAGCGAAGCCATAGAAATCCTCGGAACTCTTGTCCGCCGGGTTCGCGGAAGCGCTGGGTGTGTTTGCGTAGTAATCCGTTACCCAGGGATTTGCATTCAACCATCCACGTCGCGCAAATTCATACACGGAGCCGTGGAGTGTGTTGGTGCCGGTCTTTATGATTGTGTCAAAGCCGCCGCCCGACCCATTGCCATACCGGGCATCGTAGGCGTTGGCTATCACCTTAAAGTCTTGAACGGATTCCATAGACGCAGTTGTCAAGGTCTGTTGCAACGCTGGCCCGCTCCCGGCCACAGAATCGTTAGTCAAACCGTCTATCAGAACTATGGCGCCGGCGTATTGCCCTCCGTTGACCGACATGGTGAACCATCCACCACCAAAAGCGCCATTGGTGGTCTCGGTGCCCGTTATCGAACCGTTGTTTACATCAAAAAAATTTACGCTGGTGCTCAACATTGCCGTCATGTCAATGTTGCGCCCGTTGTTTGGGACCTCCGTCACCGTCTTGCTTGAGAAAGTCTCGCTACGGCTCGCGTTGTCTGTGTTCAGAAGCACTTGATCAGCTGTGACCGTCACAGTTTCTCCGACGGCGCCCACCTTCAGTGCGAAGTCGACGGCCACTGTGCTGTCCGCGTCAAGCGTAATATCCGTCCGAATTTGCTTTTGAAACCCTTTCATCTCCGCGCTCACAGAGTAGAGACCGGGCTTCAGGTAGGGGGCAGTATACGTCCCGGCGTCCGTCGTCTTGGTTGGAATGTCGACGTTGGTCAGTTGGTTGTGGATAGTGATGGTTGCCCCTGCCACGGCTGCGCCGCTGCTGTCCGTGACGTGACCAGTGAAGGTTTGACCAAACAAGCCAGTCGACAAAAACACCACCAGCAGAGCATTGAAGAATGCGCGATTCAGTGGTCTCATTTTCCTACCCCTTCTGTTTCCTCAGATCGCTGCTCCAAAGGCATACGCAAATTGGTCCAGCCACCTGACGATCAGGAACGCTAGCACTTCCCCATTTCCACTGTCAAGTACTTTCACATTCCTGCCTCCGGAGCGCTAAATCAGCTTGAGAAGGGTAGTGAGAGTGGCCCGAGGCACGGGCTGTGATTGGTTGGATCATATGGCTGCCTTCGGGCGTTGGACTTGTGGCGGCCCGCCGTCAAAATCGGCACGACATCCCACAACTCAAGGCTCCCGTTTTGGTGTAAGCGAGAACTGTGCGGGTGCAGTTAGCTGCGCCCGAATCCAGACAACAAGCCTGGAGCCTTCCATATGATCGATGTGGCCCGCGCTGAGTCTCCTCATCCTTAAGGATTGTGATAGACCTCTTTCATCGTCGCCCAGGACTGTCCTCCGGGAAGCGGAACTTGCATCGGACCCGTTACAGAGAGCCACTTTTGGTTGCGAGGCTCCGCGCCGAGCTTTTCCATATCCGCTTGGTAGTCCGTGCCCGTGTACTCGTAATACCCAAATAGGTAGTACTTTCCATCGGGGAGTTGACGCATGTAGATGGAGAAGTTATGCATGTGGTACTTCTGGAGCAGATCACGAACCCCAGGGTTGGATGCGGCGTGCAGGGCCTCATATGCGCTGATCTGGTCGGCTTTGATTCCGATTACCATGCCGATGCGCTGTACGTGTGCGTTCTCGGTTTTGGCGAACATCGCTACAGCCAATAAGGCAGCGGCAACGAATACTGTTGCAAATGCGACTTTTCTCATTGGTCCCTCGTTGAGTTGCTAGCTTGTTGATTTACGCCACTGCTCAGGAAATCCTTCCGTCAATCCCCATTTGCCCATCTCGAAGTTCTTGAAACCCAACTTCAGCGCTGGTGATTCTGGGCGCACTTGGAAATCGTGTTCTTGGGGGTTGACGAAAAGTGGATCGGCAAACATGGAGTGCTGGTCAAAACCTAGGTTCTGCCATTGCTCCAGGTTGTAGCGTTTCGGGTTGCGTCTGCCGTCTTCCGAGCGTAACTGGTCCACCACCGCCTGAAATTCTCCACCGACACAATAAAAACAGTTGTAATCGATCTTTTCGAGCCAAGGTCCAACTGCCGGAGGTGCGATGATCGAGTAAAACATCTGCGGCCACCAGGGCCATCCATCCGGCCATTTAGTGCTGCCGGGATCCATGATCGTGATGTTGCAGAAGTACTGGTCATGGTTATAGTTGTTTCCAACGTGGAAGCATGGGGCGCCTTTCGACAGGTACCAGATGTTGTTGTAGACCTTCCGATATGCTCCTTCGCGCAGCTTCATGCTGACGCCACCGACCGAGATGTTGTTGTAGATCTCGTAGTTTGAAGCGCCGTCATCAAGATCGAGTCCCCACCCCGACTTTTCATCAAAGAAATTGTTGCGAACGATCACAGGTTCCATGGCATCGACGACGGCTTCCCAGACATCCAGGCTGCGATCCGTGGTGTATGGTCCGTGGGATTGGGCTAAGGCCCAACCGCGATCTCGGCCCCAGGCGTTGAAAGGACCGTGGTCAACGGTCTCGCGCACCGTGTCGCGAGTCTGGTTGTATTCGATGACGTGTCCGCCCCATGTGCCGTCACCGATGCAGATAGCCGCCCGAGGCATGTTGTAAATCAAGTTGTGGCTGACCGTGATTCGCTTGGCACGGGAGATGTACACGCCTGCAATCTGCTTTCCGTAAAAACCACAATCATGAATCAGATTGTTGCTTGCCTGACATTCATAGGGGAAATCACGTTGTGTACCGTTGGTTTTCTCCAGGTCACCCACAAAGCAGATCGCACTATCGCCTGTCTCCGTAAACTTGCAGCCGATCACCGAAAATTCGCGATTGTGATCGTTGACAAAAACGGCGTTTCCTCCGACAGCGTCAAACCAGCAGGCCTCAATTGAACAGTTGCGGGTACCTTCGGCAAAGACTGAACCCCCACGATGAATCGCCCAATCGCTCAGCGACGGGACCTCATAGGCTTTGAGGTAGGTTGTGGCAGTGTGTGTAATGCGGAAACCATGCAGAGACACATGCTGCACAGGATCGGACTGTGTGCCCGTAAACTGGATCGCGTGCTCAAGAAGAGGCACTTCCACGAGCGCACTTCGCAAATCAGTGCCTTGCTCCGGATAGTAGTAAAGAGTGCCCTTCTGTTTGTCCAGGAACCACTCGCCAGGCGCGTCCAATTCCTCGAATACGTTGTCGATAAAAAACCGCGAACTTCCGTTAATAACCTCGGGGTTCTGGCTCCACTTGGCGCCGATCTGTTGACCGCCATCGCCGAACCAAATCGAATCGGTGCTGAAATCTATACCCTTGATCTTCCATTGCAGGTTTCCCCAGTACTGAGCCTGGAAAATGTGGATCTCCGCGTCCTGTGGATTTGCCCACTTTTGTTTTGTAAACGTGGCGGGGTCGAATCGTACCCCCCTGGGGGCCTGGGTGGAAAATGTTATGTCGTCGTCCGCACTAGCGTAGGGGTTCACGGCACCGGCGCGGATCGGACCTGCCGCCTGAACATATCCCGACTTCCCGGGATTCGACGGATCGTAATTCGGATACCGGGCGCGAATCTGGCGTTTACCGTTGATGAAAAGCTGAGAGAACTGCAGCCCTGGCGGAACTGAAGCCATCATGATGCCGTTCTTATACGGGATCCAGTTGCACGTTAGCTTACGTCCACCGCTGATCGTCACGCACTCGCCGGGATATGCTGCATAGATTATCGGAGCTTCCCTGCTGCCGGAATCGTCGGGACCAAAAGTCAGCGGACTCTTCAAGTAGCAGGTACCTTCCCGAACCATGACTGTCACCGGCGCGGAGTTCTTCCGTGATTGCCGAACAGCCTCTTGGGCGCGATGAAAAGTTGCGAAGGGCAGTTTCTTGGTCCCCGGGCCGTTGTCACCCCCGGAAGAAGAAACATAGAAAGTTGCGGTTTCGCCCAACTCCGGCGCGGCCGCAGCCTTCAGAAGTTCGCCTTGGCTGTAAACGCCAGCCAGAGCTGCGCTGGCACTAAGTTTCAAGAACTCTCGACGTTTCATAGGAACACAATGGACGAACCAAATCGTACACTAGCTATTTAGGAAGTCAAGCGGAGGGACGACGTCGAGCCGTGCCGGGCGAATGTCTCATTCTGCACGCGACTGCGGGCACGCGGTTGACAAGACGGATTCGGCAAAAATATACTCCGGGCTGAATTGGCTCAGCCATTGATTCAATACTTGAGCTCTGAGAGGTCGCGCATGAAACGAGTCGTTTTGGTGGCAGTCTGGTTTTTGATTTGTATTCCAACTTTCGTCCTCGCTCAAAGCAGCCGTCCCGTGGCGGAATGGTCATTCGACGAAAGCAGTGGACACGTCGCCCACGATTCGGTCAGCGGAACGGATGATGCTATCGGCGGATTGTTCAAACATGTGAGTGGTGTCTCTGGAAATGGGCTGCGATTTGATGGCGAGTCCACCGTAATCACTCGTGCTTACAAGAGTGTCCCCCAGATCACTGCCGGGTTGACGGTGGATGCCTGGGTGGCGGTCAATACCTATCCGTGGAACTGGGTTCCGATCGTGGAGCAGCGACGAGAAGAACAAGCGGGTTACTCTTTTGGCATCGATTCTTTCGGGCACATCGGATTGAAAGTCGCGGTCCACGGACAATGGTGGTCCCTGGTTTCGAAGTCTCAACTCCAACTGAAAAAGTGGGTTCACATCGCAGGTACTTACGATCCAGCAAGGGGAATAGCGATTTACCAGGACGGAAAATCTGTGGGAGAGTTCGCTCTGCAGGGAACTCTGAGCCCGGCCGAGCGGGAAGACTTGGTCATCGGTAGAGCTCGTGATCCGATTCTTCCCGCGCAGTGGCTCCATCCCAAAATTCCGGTTCGGTATTCGTTTGACGGAATTCTCGACGAACTCCGCATTTACGACCGAAGCTTGCCTGCAGAGGAAATCGCGAAAGCATACTCCGATGTGCGCGCCCCCATTGGAGATGTGCTGCCCTGGCCGGTTTTGCCGTCAGGTCCGCCCGGAGCCGGACGATTCGGTGCTTTCTACACCACCTTGAAGTATGACGACATGTGGGATGAACCGCGCCGCGTGGGGCCGGATTCCGACGTCGTAGTGCGGTTCGACGAGGCTCCGATTCGCATGGTGTTCTGGCAGGGGACGAACTATGGGGGGGACTGGGTTACTGAGAATAACAAGTGGTATACCGACGAGTTCATGGAAACGTGGGGCAAGGTCCCCTGTCCGGGAGGCGAAGACTGCGAGCCCATGTCGGACAAGCAGAACCGGTACTCCCACGTCCGCATTCTCGAGAATACCGACGCACGGGCGGTGGTTCACTGGCGATACGGGCTCTGCGAAGTCGTGAGTTACACGTGCGCGAACCCGGATCCGAACACGGGCTGGACCGATTGGGCCGACGAATACTTCACTATCTATCCGGATGGCGTGGCGGTTCGCAAACAGGTTCTCTGGACGTCAAATTTGAAAGACGGGCACGAGTTCCAGGAAACCATCGTCATCAACGGCCCCGGCATGCGGCCGGAAGACAATATCCAGCCGGATGCGCTTACCATCGGCAACATGAAGGGCGAGACCGCGGTCTATTCTTGGGGAAACAATACTCCTGCGTGGAAAATGGAAAAGCCGGAGAATCCCAACATACAGGTGGTGAATCTCAAGTCGAACTGGAAACCATTCCAGATCGTTTCGCCGGTAAATTCGTCGATGGACCGATACTTCGGAGAATTAACCTACTCGATGTTCGAGTGGTGGAACCACTGGCCGGTGGCCCAGGTGAAATCCAGCGGTATTTCTGCGGTGGCGCCCGACCGGCCGTCGCATTCATCGTTGTCACATATTTACTGGGATCCCTATTCCCAGACTGAGAACACCGTGACGAAGATCCTGCTGCACGGGTTGACTACCAAGTCGGCAGCGGAACTGGTTCCCTTGGCCAAGTCGTGGCTTTCTCCGCCGAGTGCCGAGCTTAGCGGACCCGGCTTTCAGAGCCAGGGCTATGACCCAACCCAGCGTGCATTCGTCCTCGTTCGTGAATCTGGTTCGTCGGCTTCACAGGTGCGGGTTCTGCTCAAAGCAAGTTCCGAATCGCCGCTACTGCACCCGGCGTTTGTCATAAAGAACTGGGGAGACGCGGAACCGAAGCTCAGTATCGACGGCAAGCCGGTCGCGCGCGGGGCAAATTTCCGCTACGGGTTTGTGTCCCACCTGGAAGGCGCCGACCTTATCGTTTGGCTGGCGATGCAATCGACCAAGCCAACCAATTTCGAGATTGCGGCCGCGGGGCGAAAATAGAAACCAGCAGTCCGAGTCAGCTAAAGGCTACTTGGCGGTCGAGGTCATGAGCGCTTTGCTGTCGGCAATGTGATCCAGCATCTGGCGGCGTGCTTCTTCGGAATTCCGCTCCTGAATCGCCGCATAGATTCGCTTGTGAAAAGTCAGCGGCCGGTCGAGGGGCACGCGGGGGGAGAGTTGCGACATACTGGTCAGCAAGTTGCGGTGGATCACCCTAAACAACAAGTGACAGATCCGATTGCCGCTGGCGCGAAAAATACATTCATGGAACGCGAGATCCGCATCCAACCTCTCTTGGTTCGTCCGGCAATGCTCCATTGCGACAATCGCCTTTCGGATCCCGATCAGGTCCTCGGCGGTGGCGCGCTGAGCTGCCCGGGCCGCGAGCTCTGGTTCGACGATCATCCGCGTCTCGAACAGCTCATGATGGGAGAGGTCGTCTAAGAGGACGAGAAAATCGAGTGGCTCTTTAAGGGTCGATTCGGCGCTGGCGCTCAGGTACGTCCCATCGCCCACCCTTTGGGTCAGGACACCCATTATCTCAAGCACTTTCAGGGCTTGACGTAATGAAGCGCGGTTTACGCCAAACTCTTTCGCCAGTTCACGTTCAGGCGGAAATTTTCCGCCTGGCGCAACCGCCCCGGTCGAGATAAGGCGCTTGATCTTTCCGAGAATTTTGGCCGTAATCCGGGTATCAGCCGGTGTCGTGCGGCGAGTCGGCGCTAAAGTTCGCATATGAGCGGTAGAGCGTATGAGGTTGCCCTTGGACGAATAAACAGTAAACAGTCTTCATTTTAGCGAGATTCGAACAATTGGTACAGCGATTCAAACAACGGGGTACTGGATCAGACCCGGTACCAAGAACGGCTATGTCTTGATACTCATAGGGGCAACGTGTAGCGCCCCTTCGCGAGGACAGGCACTGCATGCGTGTGCCTACCGTAGGGAAAATGCGGTCAAATACTCAAGAAATGACGGTGACTGCCGGCCATAAACGAGAATTTTCGTACTCCCGAGCGGCTGGCCCCCGGATTGGAGAGCTTCCCTAACGATATGTCCTAGAACTGGTCTCACAAATAGGTTTTGGGTAGGGCCCGGCTTCAGCCGGGCCGCCAAGGGCTGCATAAACGCTGGGCTTTAGCCCCTGGGGGGCTTGGCCCTCGCCGCGCGCAAGACCATTTATGAAACCAGCTCTATGCCCTTTCGACTTCGATTCTGAAGGCCCACGCCACTTTACAGGGCCGTTTCGCTTCATCTTGAAGTGCACTCGGAATTTCGATGACCGATCCCTCAGCATTGTCGTGCCATTTCAATGATTCGTTCGTACCGAGCAGGCTGATCCTGGCACTTGGCCTTGTCCGAACGGTCCTCAATCTGAGCTTTGGACCGGGCCATTGCAAACAGATGGCGTAGACCGCCCGTCCATCCTTGCTGCACGTGAAACGAATCGGGGCATTTTCGCTGGTCACAGGAGGCTGTTCGCTATTTTCGGGCCGGGGTTCGGCAAAGGAGTCGCCTTCACCCTCTTTCCACAAATTACCCGGACGCGGCCTCGTTTCGTAAATCGCTTCGCCATTCACCTTCAGCCATTGGCCGACTTCCTCCAGTTGATTCATCGCCGTGGGGCTGAACCTGCCATTGCGGTCTGGACCGATGCCAACCATGAAGTTGCCGCCCTTAGACACAGTGTCGACGAGATTTTGAATGATCCACTTGCTTCCCTTGTAATGGTCATCGGCGCCGCCGTAAGAAAAGCCGCGGCCTAACGGATAAATTACGAACCAAGGTATATCCGTTGTTCCCTTTCCACCGGGCACATATCGTTCGGGTGTGTAGTAGTCACCGTAATTCCCGATGCCGCGTGCGCGAAACATTACATCCGGCTGAAGCTTACGGAGTGCCAACATCGTCTCTCGCAATTGAGGCCATACCTCTTTCCCCAGCCACATGTCCAGACACACCATATCGATCTTGCCGTAGTCCGTCAGCAATTCCGTAAGTTGCTGACGATGATGCGCCATCATCCGCGTTTGCTCTTCTTGCGTAAAATCCGGAAGGCCGTACAACCCTGGCTGAAGGGGATGTCTGCAATAGGGACGAAAGTCTGCGTCGTACCAGTTCGGATGAGAAAAGTAGAGATCGATCTTTAGCCCGTGCTTGCGGCCAGCCTCACACACTTCTCTGACTACGTCTCGCTTGAACGGCGTCTCCATAATGCTTTACGCCAGGTCGCAATTCTCAAGTTTGGGTCCTCCCGGTGCCGTCCAGTCAACACGACTGGTTACCCTCCTTTTGGTGTCGTACATGGAGAAGCCTTCGTGATGATTGGAGGTGAATGCAAACATCTTCATCCCATTCTCTTTAAAGAACTTCATCCATTCATCAGCGTTGAACCCCGAGGGATTCCAAGTTCTGTATTGCGCCTGATATTCCTGCTTCTCCGCAGGTGACAATTTTAGAAATGGCCAACTAGTGTCCCACCACTCCTTGAGCGCGTACAGCCCCCAGTGGATCCGC